>Ga0114919_10001099_pt1 | contig 21660 bp, 18 predicted proteins | sample BlataG_FD_88682 | JGI IMG/M metagenome (GOLD analysis project Ga0114919, IMG submission 88682) | Deep subsurface microbial communities from Black Sea to uncover new lineages of life (NeLLi) - Black_00105 metaG | ecosystem: Environmental > Aquatic > Marine > Oceanic > Sediment | place: Atlantic... | reverse complement strand
TCTTCGTTCTTCCCCCCCCCCCCCCCTTTTGCTGTGTTGGGGTGGAGGGGGGGGGGGGGGGGGGGGGGAGACTAAAAAAACAAAAAACATTGGTTGTTCTAAGGTTGTCCCACTCACATTTGGTTCCATATCAGTGTTGAAATTACAGTACAGGATGGTGCATAATGTCAAGTTCTGCATGAAGAAGGAAGGAAAGGAAAGGAAAGGGATGGTCAACGTAAGTCGGGAGGGTGATATGAAGTCGGCAGCCATCCATGCATTGTTGAAATAAAATGATGTGAAGTTGAGTTGAGCTTTGTGACCCTCAGTAATTGCTATGTTGTCCACCTTAATGAATTCAGTTCTCAAAGATTATAAGCATCAATGGGTCATCTCAACTCGAGAACTTTTCATCTTTTTGATGAAACTCACCTGGGCATGATAGTGAACCGTTCAGCAGGCATGCTCTGGCCTGAAAGTGGAAGCATTACTTATGCATATTTTGTATAATCAATAGAGGGAAAGGGCAATTGGGGGTCGTTTTACAGCAACAGGGCCAGGGAACGTCCGACATTAGGAACTCAAGAAAATCTTATAAATACGGATTGTGCAAGCGATCAGGAGAATAATCTGATAAATATAAGGTCTAGTGATCGTTCCCTGGTTGTAAAACAACAGCAGTGCTCCGTCAGTCTCAGAAAACGTTGCAATCAATTTTTAAATTTACAGGAAACCTTCAAGGGTGCACACTTTGGGCTCGTAAAGGAACAAATCTAAAGAAAACATGTCTATTTCACAAGCTATAGGATCTAGAGCTGCCCTTGGAATGCAGGTGCACGCTAAAGCCATAAGAGATGCCGTGGAGCCCCAACAAGCTCGCGATTTCTTTAAAGAGGTAGGTCTAAACTATATCATTTCAGCATATTCGTCACAACAAGTCATGTTTGGGTGCATCTTGCGGTTCCATGAGGGGCATACCTCAGACCTAGCCTATTACCCTTCAACGTCAACATACTTCTCACCGCCCCCCAACTCCTCTCCCCATCCACTCTTCAAAACACAGGTATGCCGCTGCTTGCCAACTATTTTGAAAATGTACAACATTCAAGAATTGACTACTGTTCCAAAACTTAGAAGCCATATTGCCACCATGTTTAGACAAAATGCCCAGGTAAAGAGCCCTGAGGCCATCAACCTATTAATTTTCAAGGGAGGAGAGGAATTGGAAATGATCATCAAACGACACAAACAACGACATCATATCATTGACAGATACATCCACAACCCAGCAGCAGATAAAGTAGATAAACCTACAGGTATGAGTAAATTCCTGGAAGATTTCTATAGATCTAATTATTAGTTAGTAGTGATTGCTGAAAAAATTATGGTGTCAGTGGTAGTGTACAAGTTTTATAGAACAACAAAACTGTAAAAAAAAGGGTATTAAATACAATTGATAGAACTTTTTAGATTCTTACAAAGTTTGTACAGCAACAACAGGAGCAGGTTGCCTTGCTTGCACGATACACTTCATTCCATTAGCAGTATGTATCGTCGCCCCAGTAGCCATCCCCACTTCCTCTGGTGTCGTCGCCAATCTAAAATTAAACTTCCTCAACAACATACACATCGCCACAGTCGCCTCCAACAATGCAAACTGATCCCCCACACACTTCCTCACCCCTCCTCCAAACGGTATAAATGCAAAATCAGACGCTACTTCGTTTGGATACAATGAGGCTCCTTGTTGGGCAGGATTGTAGCCCCCCCAGGCTCCATTAAAGCCAGGGTTTTCAAATGTTTCACTAAACCTCTCGGGTCTGAAGACATTGGGATCTTTCCAGAGATGAGGAGATCGGTGAAGGTTCCACACTGAGATAAATAAATCTGCACCTGCTCCTATGGGGTACCCTTCTGGGGCACCATTCAGGCCTGGAGGGAGGGTATCTGGGGCCAATGCTCTCCTAATCAGAATAGGAGGCTGAGGATACATACGCAACGACTCTGCTAACACCGTGGCTGTATACTTCATACTCCCAATCTCATCATAACTAGGTCTTCTATTAATATTATCCGGCCCAAGAACAGCGTTAATTTCCGCTAAAACTTTAGCTTCAACTTCAGGGTTCTGCGCCAGACAGAAGAACGCCCAAGTCAGCACAGCAGCAGTAGTTTCATGTCCAGCAATCAACATGGTCATCAGATCATCTCTCAGCTGCTTGGCTTCCAAGTCAGCATCTCTCATATCTACTAAGAAGCGTAGTAAACTAGCATCTGTAACTTTCGAATAATCTCTAGCTTGTAATGCCTCTATATCATCTGCCTGCCTGCTTTCTTTAGCTTGGGAAATAAGACCGTCTAGGCATTCATTGATGACTGCCAGGTCTGCATTGAATGCTCGTTGTCTGGGTACCAAAAACTTGGCACCAGGAAGGTTCCAATAGGGAATGTAAAAGGTACTACGGTGCTCTGCTTCTTTTAAGACGCCGTATACTGCCTTGATGACTGGAGATTCTGTTGTGATGGAACCAAATGTGTAGTTGAAGACACCTAGTCCAATGATGTCAAGACCTAGATTGAGAAATTCTGTCTCCATGTCTACAATTGCACTCGGAGCAGTACCATTGTTATCCGCATTATTGTTTTTGTTATTGTTATTTATGGCTTGCTCTAATTTGTTGACAGTTTGCTCAGTACATTTGCAAAACATATCTACAGAAGCCTCTAGATAAGCTTTGTGAAAAGCAGGCACAACAACGCGTCTACGTACTTTCCAGGTCTCCAAGTCAGCAGGGATGAGTCCTTTGCCCATAATCGGTTCCAAGATTTCTGCCAACACACCCTTGTCATAGTTGAAGGCGTTTTCTCTCAGTAAATGACGAGCGACGACAGGATCTGAGATAACAATAAAGGCTTTGGGTCCGAATACAAGCTTATATACACCTCCATTGTCTATGAACCACTTATAGAGGGCTTTGAAGAGGGGTTCATCACCAGCAAGATCGCTTAGCTCCCCCTCGGCAATGGGAATGTTAGCGCCGCCGACATCTGGTTGGAAATAGCCTTGTGAGACGTCTGTAAGAAGACGGGATAAGCCATCCTTGAGGTTGCCTTTTCCCTTGACCAAAGCGTAGCCGAGGCCTATGACGGTGGGACTGAAAAATGCAGCCCAGCCGAGGGCTTCAGTAGAGACAGCCTGGATGGGCGGGGCGGTCGTGGAGGAGCGACGGCAAGGAATGCGTCTTCTTGGGGCAATGTTGGGGGACAATGGTCTCACAAAAGATGACGATATGCCAATTTTGTTGATGCTGCTTGTTAAAATCATGAAGATGCGACGAAAAGAGCCTGGTGATTGAAAGGGATGTGGATGTAGAGATTCCGATTACCAATTTAATTTAATTGCTCGCTGAGTAATAATCAATTCATTTGCTTCAATTTCCACTGGATATGCAAAAAAAGAAAGACATGCATTGCCGAGGTGATACTGTTTCTCTATCTATCTATCTGGCCCGCTGCTACCTCTGCTCCTCCCTCCCCCCAACTCATCTCTCTCATCACAACAAGTGTGCTATCATATCAATCTATCTCCCTCTTCAATATTACTCCAATTCATCCTTACAAAATTATAAATACAAAACCAGTTAAGTCCCTTTTAGAGGTACAATTGCCTTACTTCACAATTCCGCATACTGTCCACAGACCCATCTCCCAACAACTTTGCAAAAGTCTTCCAATAGGACGAATGCCCCACCGCTACAATCACCTTTTCTGGTCTTTCCAACACCCATCTTTTGAACTCTGCTATTCTCTTCTGTACTACATCATTAGGTTCATTAGACAGCTGCTTCCTTTGGATACCACAGTTGGGTTTATCAGATCTAGTGTACCACCACGTCTCAGGGAGAGCCAGCAGCTGGGGCGCCAGGGATGGGAAATCGTCAGCAAGAGCGGTGGGGTGGCGACCGACGTCGCCAGTTGTGAAGACCTTTTCAGTCAGGCATGGTAGTACATGAGCAATTGGTGCTATTGGTGATGACCCTTGTTGTTGCTGTTGTTGTGGCTGATGATGATGATTATCCATACTATTGCCACTGCCCATTATCGTCGTACCAACTCCACCACCAGACCCAGACCCATTCTCTCCATTCCCAAACAAATGAGATACAGGGCACGCCAACAGCAATGTTTGAATAGCCCTTGTCAATGGTGAAGTCACCCATAACACTTCATGATGAGGAACACCCAATGATGCAAACTTTGCCTGCAATGCCGCCGCCTGTCTCCTCCCTCTATCTGTCAGCGGTGCATCAAATATTTGGGGATCCGCCCAGGCAGAACCAGCTCTGGATATTGCTGCATTGTATTCAGATTCTCCGTGTCTGACAATATAGAGGGTTTTCAGGTCTTTCTTGCTTCTGAAGATGGGGAACATTCTGGGAGCTGATCTGTGTCCGTTGATGGCCACTCTGTCCACCGAATGAAGGCCAGGTGTGAGGCCTCCTCCCTCTCTTTTTAACTCATCATCATCGTCTTCATTGTTGACAGTGAAAATAACATTCAGATGGTGTGGAGCCTGTCTTCGTTGGTGCTGATGATGAAGACGGGGAGGTGGAGGACCCATCACTCCTCTAGAAGCTGTTGCCATTATCATCATGGTATTAGTAGTAGTAGTAGTAGTAGTAGTAGTAGTAGTAGTATCAGCTGCTTCATCTAGAACTATATCATCTCCAGTAGCATTGACATTGCCTATCCTATCAGTATCCAACTCTCGTCCTTCCTCCTGCTCCTCCTCTCCCTTTTCCTCCCCTTCCTCTTCATGAATAACCCCATGGGCATCAATATCTCCATGAAGTTTCTGAGAAAGCACTCTTTCATATGTAGGTTGGCTATGGAGAATGAAGCCATCTAAATCCCCAAATTCTTGCTGTTTCTGTTGTTGTTGGCTTCCATCTGATGCTCCTCCCCCTCCCCCTCCTCCTATCTCATCATCGGTATGCTGTGAATCTTCATTGGTGTAGGGAGTCTGCAGGGTTTGTTGTGAGAGGAACCTTCGTTGTAAGATTTGGAGCATTGAGCTTCCTATGCAATGACGAGATGCTGTTGTAGTGCGACCTGCTGTTGTTATTCCGTTGTTTTTATTGTTGTTGGTGGGAGGGATGGCAGCTGTATTGCTGCGGAGAAACTTGTTGGAGGTGGTTGCCATCATTACGGAAGATGGTGGTGCTCCTAATGCTTTTGGTGCTGGTGGTGGTGCCGCTCCATTTGGTTGGGATGGTGGTGGTGCAGCAGCGGCAATTGCTGTTGTTGGTTGGTGTTGGTGGTGGTAAACTGAAGGGAGGTGACTGACTGGAGTTACTGAAGGGAGCTCTCTCTGAATAGGGTGGTCATCAGATAGCTGGTCTTGTTGGATGATGTCATTATTATCATGATCATCATTATTATTGCCATCTTGTTGCTGTCCTAGATTTGAGGAGTGCAAGTAATAGCGAATAGACGACTTGTGGCGCTTTGGTGCTCGTTCATTGCTGGAGCGGCGGTGTTGAGGTGAAGTTTTGGTGGAAATAGACTTGCCACGGCTTTCCTTGGCCATACTGAGATGTCTAGAAAAGGAAGGCAATCGCTATAGCCTCGTTATGTGGAGGTACACTGCCAGCAAACTGCCATCTCGTCTCTTTGCAGTTGATTTTTTTCGCGTGTTGAGTCGGCGTATGAAACGTAGATTTGGAGGTACATATGGTGTAGCTTAGATGAACCCGGATCTAAGATTGAAAGAATGTTTGAAGAATTTGCTTCGTCGGAGGTCCAACCCAGCCTTTTTGTCATTTTTTCCCCTCGCCTTGTTTTGAGCAATGAGACAAACAGACCTGCATTTTTAACAAAATATACCATCTGACTACTCTTAACTTCTAGTATGGAGAGTAGTGATCATATTGAAGTCTGTGCTGCAGAGCAATCGCCGTCAATGCTCCCTGAAGACAAGCTAATTACCAGCGTAGAAGATCTAGCAGACTGTGACTGCGACCCTGAAATGGGAACATGGCTACTAGACACGTTACGCAGAATACAACCAGATGCTGAGATAACTGTTGGCTCTGTGAAAGTAAGCCTTCATTCTCCACTTGCTCACCACTCCATTCAATTTTCAAACGATCACTTACCCCTCTCTCTCCCCCCCTTCCCTCTTGCACAACAGATCTTGTCCAACTTACTAGACCAAGTCACTACTACTGTCCTTCAAGAAGCCAGTGCCATCAGTTCTGGTCAAGAAACTGCAGAATTACTAGGTACATCTGGACTTCCTAGCTCTTCCAACCAAGCAACCACTCAACAAACGACAACAACAACAAGCAGACGAAGCGGAGAAAAGAGAATGCCATTGACAAGTCTTGACATCCATAAAGCATTAAAACGAGTCCTTCCTGGAGAGCCAGGTGAGCTGTTTAGACCTTATCTCCCTACAGTTACAAAACAAGCATGGCATTTGGATAAACAAAGTCTGAAAGGGATCAAGGGCAAGAAACAAAAGACGATGATGCAAGCACCACCAGTAACTTTTGCTGATGATGATGAAGATGATCAGAAGACTGAACAAGATGTAGTAGGAGTACCTACAACAACAGAAGTAGAGGGTGCGAATGGTTTAGTGACAGGGGATGATAATGTAGCATGAAAATATAATAGATGTGTGAGTAAAGGAGGGAGGGGGGGAAAGGAAAGTAGCTGAATTGTAAATGATGGTATGCTAATTTTTGCAGTATTATCTCCATTTTAATGAATGTAAGGTCTCTATTACAATCCAAATTAATATTAAATAAATTAGACATAATTAAAGCTCTCGGTACAGCCAGTATATATAGTGCATATACTGGCTACAAATTGAAAGCAATAAAGACCCTAGGTGCCAATTCAAAGGCAGCTAGCCCAATAGCAGCGTAAGAGAAGAATCCAGCAGTAACCTTGACATCCCATGGCTTTCCAGAGTCATCACAGGCCAACAAAGGCATCTCCTTGATATGATTATCAGCATTATCATCACCGCCCTTGTTGGTTGTTATTCCTCTATAAGACCGCCGCCTCGATGATGATGACAATGAGGGTGGTGTTTTGCCCTTGTACAGATTACCAACTGGAGGCTGCCACAGCTTCCTAACTGTTATAGGACATGCTCCATACAATATTGGCAATAGTACATTAAACACAGCCTTACTTACCTCTTTGCAGACTATTAACAGCAGAAAGCCTATCGCTAATCGCATCCCTGCTTTCTTCCACCGCCAATTATCAACACCACCCCATCCCCCTCCTTCTACCACTCCCCATACATCTTTCAAAACAATAGGAGACACATAAAACTCATCATACATTCTATTTACACCCAACATACCACCAAACAGCACCCCCATAAAAAAGGTACTAAACTCAAAACTGGGTGTGTACCTTGGAGGTTTGGGGTGCAATCTCAACAGAATCAACGACACCAGCCCCACACCAACTCCCACCTGTGCCTGAGTCAAGCTTTGCATCATCCCCTCCAGGTACGGATCTATAGCAGTAAAGAAGGTGACTGTGGTCAACCCACCCAAGGCCCCACCCAGGATATCAACGGGTGTATGCAGGCCCAAGTAGAGTCTGCTCAGAGCAATCCATGCTACCCATGCTGCGACTGCAAGATAACCAAACACTGCTTGTTGTGTGGTTAATAAATTGTGTTCGTAGAGGTAATGAACAGCATAATAATTGAGTGCTAGTGAATTCATGGTGTGAGAGGAGGGAAATCCATATTCTTGAGCATTTAAGAGATGTTCTGTGCCTTGGGAACCTAGTGCTTTTATCTTTTGTCGACCATATTTGATGTTTAGAGGTCTGGGAGATGCTATAAGATCCTTAATTGCATTGCCTACATACAAAGTGAGAGTCATTAAAACTACCAGGTGCCAGCCTAGCTCAGGGAGGCCACACCAAATAAGGGCAGGGAGGAAGGAGCCGTAGAAACCGACGCTGACGGAATGGGAACAAAACTCGAGAAGTTTGGTCAACCATGGGCGTTGCCATTGCTGGGCTGATCTGCAAGTGGGTATGCCATTTTCAACTAATGCAACGAATAATGGCTGGAGTAGGTTGCGAGCTGGGGCATGGAAGGGGGGCGTGCAGCAGAAGAGGAGGAAAGCTGTTACCAGGAAGAGGGAGATGCTGCCAGAGGTGGCGAGGATGGCGATGGCCGGCATTCCCACATTCTGTGCAGACAGTGCCTCAAACATGGTGTATTACGTCAGGTTTGTCAGTTTGATTGGTATCCGTTCATGGTAGAGATTTCTGCGATTTTTAACTAAGCGTAAAATGCAGCACGTTGGGCTGCTTTGCCTGTTTCCTTGTGCAAGCTGGAAATCTTTCCCTCTTCGAGCCGCAGCAGTCCCTTGCCATGATCCATATTGGGCCGCTGAAATACTTCAAGCGGACGATTGGTCGAATGCCATTATATGATACGATTGATTCCTACAATAAGGTACATTGTCCTCTATAGCCAAAGAATACACCTCAATTGGTTCATCAAATCGGCAATATCAGCCAAAAGCTAGTTTTGAATAAGTAAAAATGCCTATAGTAGGTGTCAACAGAGACAAACTTTTCGAAGCGCTGGGAGAGACATTCAGTAAGTGCATTTTTCGCTTGAAATCCCTTGCATATGTTCCTTGTCTAGATGCTGATATTGTCCCCCTGACTGTCCCTTTTTCTGCAGCTGAGGAGCAATTTGATGCGCTTTGCTTCGAGTATGGAATAGAACTCGATGATGTGGTAAGTGTTCCATCCATACCTTGAAAACAAGCACAGATGCTAAACATTATTATTACCTATCCCCGTCGCCGTCCCGTTGACCCTCTCCTCTCGCCTTCATACACATAACACTATGCCTCACTCACTCTCTCCCCCCTTTCTCTCCTCCTCACCCTCTTTCCTACATTCTTTTCAGACATCTGAACAAGAACTCCTCCGCAAGGAATTACATGGCCAAGATACAGCAGCCATTCAAAGCGCCAGTGAAGACGTCATCTACAAAATAGACATCCCCGCCAACCGCTACGACATGCTCTGCCTGGAAGGCATTGCCCGCGCTCTCAACATCTTCAGAGGCAAGATTGCACCTCCACAATATAAACTATCCCAAACTAATGGCAAACCTTTAGAAAAAATGGTTGTCAAGCCTGAAACTTCCCTAGTCAGACCGTTTATCGTCTGTGCAGTGCTGCGTGGTGTCTCTCTTGACCCTGCCCGATATGCCTCCCTCATTGACCTCCAAGATAAGCTCCACACTACTATCTGCAGACAAAGATCCCTCGTAGCCATTGGAACACATGATATGGCTAACATTAATGGTCCCTTTTCTTATGAAGCCCTTCCCCCCGAAGATATCAAGTTTGTCCCGCTCAAACAAACCAAAGAATTCAATGCAAAAGAGTTGTTAGAGTATTATGCATCAAATGATCAGAAACTAAAGAAGTATGTGCCTATAATACAAAACTCAATGGTTTACCCAGTAGTGCTTGATGCAGATAGAAATGTGTTGTCGCTTCCACCAGTGATCAATGGTGCAAGGTCGGCAATCACCCTCGACACAAAAGACATTTTCATTGAGTGCACTGCTACTGATTTGACCAAGGCAAAGACTGTATTAAACACTATATGTGCTATGTTTGCTGAATATTGTCGAAAGCCATTTGAAATAGAGCCAGTAGAAGTGGTAGATGCTTTTGGAATAGTGACGCAGTATCCTATTTTGGAAAAGAAGGAATTTGATGTCAAGTTGGACTACATTAATAGCTGCACTGGCTTGACTCTACCTGCTAAGAAGGCAGCTCAATTGTTAGTTAAGATGCAGCTCGAAGCCACTGCAGCAGTGGATGAGGAGGGTTGTCAAATTATTAGAGTACATGCCCCTGTGACTAGAAGTGACGTATTACATGCTTGTGATGTGATGGAAGATGTAGCTATTGCTTATGGGTACAATAACTTGGTGAAAACACAACCAAAGACTGTGACTGCAGGAAAAGAGCTGGCTTTGAATGGCTTAACAGAGCTGTTAAGGCTGGAGTGTGCGATGTCTGGCTTTACAGAGGTTTTAACCTGGGCCTTGTGTTCTCGTGATGAGAATTTTAAATCATTGAGAAGAGAAGATGATGGTAAAACTGCTGTTTCAATTGGAAATCCTGCTACAGCTGAGTTTGAAGTATGCCGTACCAGTCTCCTCCCTGCTGCTCTTAAAACCTTGGCTGCAAACAAAGACTCCCCACTGCCAATCAAGCTATTTGAGTGTTCAGACGTCATTCTTCTGGATAGCAAAAGCGACGTCGGAGCGGTCAACAAACGCAGACTTGTTGCAGTCGCTGCGGATAAAGTCAGTGGCTTCGAAGTAGTTCATGGCTTATTAAATAGAGTGATGGATATGCTTCGAGTACCACTGGCACACCAAGTTGCAGATGCAGGCTCTGACGCTGAAACTAAAAAGTTGAGAGGGAGATTTGGTGGTGGTGGATATGAATGGAAGCCCAGTGATGATCCAACATTCTTCCCTGGCCGACACGCTACGATATATGTGAATGGGCAGCCAGTGGGTCAGTTTGGAGTGGTTCATCCAGAGGTGTTGGAGGCATATGAGATTCCATTTGCAGTGTCGGCGCTGGAATTGGAGGTTGAGCCATTTGTATTTGATATCCATTACTCCCACTTGACATAGTGTTGGTGTATGTGTTCATTTTTCTTTCTTTGATTCTGTAAAAAAGAGGAAGAAAGAAAGTAGGTGGGTTGTTTTATACAAATAATAATCGATTGTTGGGGCTGTAGCGTTGCCAGTTGCTCCTTCAACTCTCACTGGGTTGAGAGCTGCTGTGTTTTGTCTTTTTCCTAAATAAACTTTCGGATTTTCATTCTATCAAGCTCAGGGTACTCATCGTATGTTATTGAGCACACAGTTATCACGGATTGTGGCCACTCCATACCAAAGATTCAATCATTGGGATTAGATAAGATGCCAAAACTCACTCTTGTTAGAAGAGAGGTCATGTTGCCGGGTGATCTATTGCCCAAAGACGTGGATGATTGTCCTGGCAAGCATCATGTACGTTCCATCCTTTAAAAAATATGCTCTTGGGGAGAAAACCCTAGAAAATCGACAACCGCCAATTCGGCCCACCTCTCCTTCTCCTTTTCCAACATTCGCCGATTTTCCCAATATACACACACACAGGGCACAGTAGTCAGAGTGCTCAACAACAACAACAACAACAACAACAACAACAACAACAACAACAACAACAACAACAACAACAACAACAATAACAATCACCAATCAAGTGACTCTATCCCATTAGCTGTCATCCAACTTACCGATTTAAGGGTACCAGCAGCTCCTGGCTCTCATTATCGAAAGAAGCTCAGAGTGACATTGCCAGTTGATGTCATTCTACCATATCTAGGTGCTAAGAAGAAGAAGCAATACAAGGCAAGAAAATGGGATGGACAATCTGGTGCTGGACGTTTTACAGGAGAAACAAATCAAAAAGCTAGTGCTCCAGGTTGGAATGGTGCTGCATCTGAAAATTCTAAATACAACCAGCGCCATGATCATGATGATGATGATGATGATGCTGATGATGGAGAACATGATGGTGGTGGACGACCTTCACATCCCAGCAACCCCAGAAAGACTCCACCTCCACCTCCACCTCCACCTGGTGTGCCAGTAGCTGGACCTCAGCTTCTCAGTCACTTGGAATATCTTGGTACTGTGTCTACCAGTACCAAGTACCCAATAGGAACACGGCTATGGATAAAATGCCAAGGAGGTATGCATTGGCCTGGTGTCAGTTGGAACACTGCATTGTGCCCCAAAGACGTTGTTGGAGATTTATTATTGGGCTATCGACCAGCGAAGAAGCATGTTTTAGTTAGATTTTACGGTCAACATAGTTTTCAGTGGATAAGAGAGAGTGATCTTTGTCTTCCTCTAGATGATGAAAGTGAGATGATAAAGAAGTTTACAAGTTGCGGTAAGCACCAGCACAATAGTAATAATGATAATAATAATAAGATTAGAAGTGGTAGTCATCATCAATATCAATTAAAGGAGCTGGCATTGGTGGAGATGGCAGGTGCAGTCAAAGATGCAGATATTGAGAAGGATAGAGTGATTGACCTTTACCAGAGGCATCGTGCTATGCAAAACTCTACTAAAAGAGTGATTGAAATGTGTTATTTGTGTAGAGAAGATCATGCTTCTTTAGAATGTGTGGCGTGTCAAAGAATGTTTCATCCAATCTGCCTTTCAGAGCCAGCTGTACGCATAGATTTCCTGCCCAACAGCAGCTTTATGTGTCCTTGTTGTGGACAACAACAGAAAGTATCAGATGCTGGAGCTCTCAAAGAGGACAGATTGCAGCAGCAACAACAGGGCCAACAGCCTGAGCGTGGTGAAGATGGGGGGGAGATGGATGACAGAATGGGCCTCACTCCTGATTGGATCATTGATGCAGCTTGTTTTAGAGTTTTCAATCTCCCTAGACCCACTCCTGAGAAACCATACATTGAAGGTCTGCTGGATCCTTGGTACGTGTGTGATTTTGTATAATGCAATTCATGTCTATATACCATTTACCGTTTTTCATTCTGGGAACACAAACAGCAAGCACACAACCACCACCATCTCCAACTTTATTATCTTATCCTTCCCCACTTTCTTGCCTCAACCACAGTACCAATTCCAAACTAGCTCCTAATATTCCAGCTGAGCATGTCTACGATAAAAATGATAATGGATTGCTTCTCTCAAACAGCTGGGCGGGCTGTTATGTCTTATTAAACCCGGAATTCTCAGCCCAAGTACAATGGAGATTCATCAACAGAGCTATAGATGAAGTAGAAAGTGGGAATGTTCCGGCATTGATTCTAGTATGCAGGAACAGTACCGACACTTCTTACTTTCAAAGATTAAGACCCTACCCCCGAGTACTACTCCGTCGATCTTCTGCCAGATTTAAAGATTATGACAAGACACCTATTGGTTTTGGTATCGCTGTCTTCTGCTTGACGGGCAAAGCAAGGAGGAAGGAGCTCTATTCCCGGTTCCACAAGGCATTTGGGGACATGGGTGAGCCTGCTATTCCCATTGATGAGATGTTTGTGAATAGCTCACAGTATTATGATTTATTAGACAGATTGGTAGAGTATTCAGGGCAGCATCATAGGATTCATTGGGTGCAATGTGTGCGTTGCAATAAATGGAGAATACTGACGAGTGGGGAAGCTGAAAAAGTAAAGTTATCATCTGATGAATGGTCATGCAGTCAGTTGCGGCCTCCGTTTACTTCATGTCACACGCCGTTGACTAATGAGGAGAGGTTGGGAGGGCACTATGCTGCTGGTGGAGCTGATGGGGATCTAAATAATAATATGGGCCAGCAATTTGTTCATAAGATAGAAGAAGAAGGTGATGGTAACAACCCTGCTTCTCAGCAGCAGCAGCAGCAGCAGCAGCAGCAGCAGCAGCAGCAAACAAAACTGACTCCTATTAGTACTAGATCGAGTAAAAGAGCCAAGATACAAGCTGAATCTAAGAACCAACGACAGCCACAAGTTGTGATAACCAAGGATTCAATAAAAGAATTCATCTGCCTACCTCCCCCCCCAAACCCACTCGTGATGATGCATAGAAATAATGATAATGAAGAAGAAGAAGAAGAAGAAGAAGAAGGGCAAGTATTGACAACATTGGAACTGGCCAGAACAGCAAGAATAGCTGCCAATAGAGCATATTTAGCCACTCTCAATGCCACTTCTCAAGCAATGAACTCAGGTAGCATCCAGGCGCTATCTCCAGGTGATCCGGCTGTTTTGCTGGCAGCAAGAGAGCTTGCCAATAAGGCTGCTCAAGAAACAGCTAAACGTCAGCTGGAGTCTATTCAAAGGAGGCGGGCGCTTGCTACAAAGAAGAGAGCTACAGAGGAAGCGGATCTACTTGCCAAGCTTGCTCAGATTAGGGACGAAGAGAGGAATGCTATTAGAGAAAGTGAGGAGGCGGAACGTGCATTTAAAGAAATGACCAGGAGGGTCAACAGGGACGCAAATGATAGCAAGTTAAGGTAGATATATGTATGTATTTGAGAAGACGTTGGTATGTGTTGCAACTGATGGACGTTGATATTTATGGTTGAGAAATTCACTTGGATGGTGAGGTAGTTGGTCATCCTTATAGTCTATGTAGTGTAAAGCATCTCTCAAGGGTAGATGGATAGTCATTGGAGTGTTAAAAACACTAACGTGAGCCATCATAAGATCCCAAAGGTCTTAGGGCTTGCCAAATGCCTGAATAATGCCTTAGGTATAGCTGTGGAAATGTGCTTGAGTTGTCATCTGTGAGATGATGGTATAACTGAACAAATAAGTGATAATCTTTCACCTGTAATTTCCTTTCAAAACAAATTGATTATGCAGCTGCCCTCATATATGAGTATTAGTATCATTAGTATTAGTATTATTATTTATTTCTGCGTGTCCTGAAGCGAAATTTATTTGTAAAATCTAACATCCACAAGTCCAGTCAATGGCTTTATTTTTTTCCAATTGTTTAGTAATACCCAGAGTCTCCCATCTATTTGAATCATCCCAAACTTTTAGTCCGTCTTCCATTTCTTTAATGCACCTAGCTGCTTCTTTATCAGCACACACAGCCTTCCACCACCTTTGTAATTTTGGTCGTCCAGTAAACACAGATTTCCAACCAAAGTACTTGGGAAGGATATTGACAAAGAATACAAATGTTGGAAACAAAGCAGCATCTCCATACGATATTTCACTTCCTGCTACGAATGGAGTTCCAACTATATGTTGCTCAATGGCGTCCAGTTGAAAAGCTATCTCTTTAAGTTTGGCAATCCGGTCTTCAGCTTCCATTTGTTTGTACATGCATCCTTGAATTGGTGTGATATACACATCTAGAAGACGCGCCGCCAAAGCAGCGACTGCCCTTGCTTCAGGAGATTCAGAAGGAATGAGGTCTGGGCCTACACCTTTGTATTTATCAAGCATATAGCTTTCAATAACTTGGCTTTCAGGGAGTGACATGCCTCCTGGAAGGGTCATCAGTGGCATCTTTCCTTGAGGATTGAGAGAAAGGTACGTATCTGATTTTAGGCCACCGATGGCTGAGGGGGCGACAATGTCAATCTCATTCTCCAGGTTCTTTTTATAAATAATCCAACGAATGCGAGCACCATTGTTGCTGACAGGGACGTCAAATAAAGTTGGTTTGATGGCAACAAAAGGTGCTTGGGAGGCTTGAGTACCTGTAGTTGTGTCGGCAGCTGCTGCTCTGATGATGGTGAGGGAAGCAGTGAAATGACGTTGGCGTCCGTTGATCCTTGCTGTTGTCCTCGAAACATTGGACGACGGAGAAGTCTACGAAAGGATTGATGTCACTACAGTCGATTCAAGGGCGGGAGTGCATCAAATATTCGGAATTCTAGCTACTTACTGTGTTTGTTGAAAAACCATCCCATCTGGAGATGCTTGTTGATCGGCTGTCAAACACAGCTCTGGGTAGATTTTTATGCAATACCATCATTTCGGTAGTATTGATGTATCCAAAAGTCTTGAAAGAGTTAATGTATGGTGCTACAGTTGGAGAAATCGAGGCTTTTCAAATCCACCGACGTCGACTGAAATCTAGAAGAAGAAGTAGGGATTGCCATCTGAAGCACATTTTAAAAATAATTTGCACAATTATATGTCATAGCAATCACACGATGCTTTCACAAAAACTTACAATCCACCGTTCCAGTTTGGGCAACATGACAAAGCCATCATCTGGCACCAAACAAATCTCTAGTGCACGTAGGTTCTCTGTCCGTGCTGAGGCCATCAAAATGCCATCTTCAGTCAGCAAGGTGAGTGTATTATCAATGCATGGAGCAAAACCACGTGCTTGCAACAATAACTCGACCCACACCCATAAAAACCTCCCCCCTCGTCTTCCTTCCTCCCTCTCTTTCTCTCTCTCACACATCTATCTATTCTATTCTCCGCCTCACAGGTTTCCCCCAAAGGTGACTTAATCTTGGCTAAGGTAGCAGAAGCTGAAGAGAAGACAAGTGGAGGCATCATCTTACCCACAGCAGCACAGAAACGCCCGACTTCAGGAGACGTCGTCGCTTTGGGAGACAGCCAAGTCGGCACCAAGCAACATCCCTTCTCCCTGACGATCGGCGACACTGTTCTGTACTCTAAATTCGGCATTGGAGCCATAGATCTAGAAATCCAGGGAGAAGACCACGTAATGCTCAGGGAAGATGACGTCATCGGCATCATGCCAAGTTCTAACGCCACCGCAGCTGAAATTCCACACCTCGTACCTATAGGCGACCGTGTCTTGTTAAGAGTAGATGAACAGGGTGAAGTTACACTGGGAGGCGTCATCCTGCCGGATGCTGCAAAGGAGAGGCCTCTGATTGGTACTGTTGTGAGGGCTGGACCCGGGAAGTTGGATAAGGAAAGTGGAGAGAGGAAAGCTATCAAAGTTGCAGAAGGTGACAAGGTGGTGTATTTTAAGTACGCTGGTGATGTGATGGAGACACCTAGTGGAGAGAAGTATGTGGTGTTGCATGAGAATGATATATTGTGCAAAGCTTGATTATGATAAGAGTGTAATGATAGGTAGGGCAGATCCATTTTGAGATGGAGTTTTCTCTCTCACCAATGTTGGAGGGCAAATTGATGGAAGGCGAGTTATCAAGGAGAAAATGTGAGTGGGGGCTGGCAATTGCCCTCATTGCCCAAGAGGCTTTGCCCCAACGCAGACTGGGGTAGCTTAGAGAGCCTCAAAATGATGATCAATGAAATGATGGCGAAGGCAACCTCCAATTCATTTGGTGCATATAGGTGTAACCGTTAGATTCGGTTTCTGTGAGAACCATGCGAATAGGTGGAATCCTGTGGCAATTTTGATAATCTCGAAAACAGATAATTTACAAGCTCGAAACCTCCACATATTTAACTATGGAGGAGCAAAAGCAGGTAAATTCCTCTGATATCCTGTTCACATCGGAATCCTTTACCCAAAAGCATAGCAGCGATGATTTTGACACGCAGCCAGTTGCAAGCAAATGCCCCGTCCCATCGGTAAGCGACGAGCACCCCAATTCTATCTCTCCTTCTGAGGCTCCTGTTTTGATGCAGGCCGAAGTGGAGGATCAAATTGATCGGAAAAAAGCTAAAGCCCGTGCAGCTCAAGCCCGTTATGCTGCTAAGCTCAAGTCTAACAAGGAAAGAGACATAGGGCGCCTCAAGCAAGTATCCGAGCAAGTTGATCGCCTAGAGTCTTCAAAGAAGAAAATGGAGGCTGAAAAGAGTGCCCTCACAGCTCACTTGGAAAGCAAAGATGAGATGCTGAGTATCCTCCAAAGAGCTAAAACTGCCTCTATTAGCACCACACAACATGTTCATGAAGAAGCTCCCTGCCCATCTACCCTAATCCAACAACTATCACCCTCAACAAGCCGCCAAGAGATCAGCCTCACCACCACCACTACCACGACAACAAGTGATAAGCCTGTCAACACCCATGTTAACAACAACGACAACATTGGTGGAGTCATTCCTTCACAGGCAGATGCCACAATAAATGTTGACTGTATCATTCAGGCGATGATCAACACAAAAGTAGAAGAAATTAAAGAAAGACACGGTTTCTTTCCCAACAACATTGTGATGACTGAAGCTATCAAAGGAATGGAGCCTTCAGAATATGTCGCACATTGGGCAGTGTTGTCGTTGGAAATAACAGGATTGATGAACCAGTTGGACAGTATCAATGATAGTGATGATGATAATGACAAGGAGAAATATGCTAGAACTGAGAATCAAATACGTGGATGCCTTATTAAACATATCCCAGTCGTTTATTTAGCGTTGAAATATAATCCTAGTGTCTTTGTAGAGTTGATCACGTCGAGCAAATCGGTAGTAAAGAGTGGAGAGAGTAAGGAGGAGTGCCGACAAAGAATAATCAAGTTGATGGGGTTGACTGCCGAGCAAATTGCTCGAGCCGAAGAATGTGTTGAAAAGTTTGAGAATGCAGATGATATTTTGAATTTTTTAAAAGTTGTAGAGGATTCTCCTCTTGCTATTACTGCTGTAGGAGGTCGTGATACAAGCGGCACTAGTGTCATGGTTGACGGTAATAATAATAATAATAATAATAATAATAACAATAGTAATGGTAGTGTGGTTGATGTTGGAAATTTGTTGGGGATTGGGAGCATGCAACTGGTTATGGAGCAATATTTAAATTTGACTGAATTAACAGGGAAACTTGAATTGTGGGGAAAGAAGCAGCTTGTGGGCGTTTTGGGGCTTATTTTGGCAATGGATGCAATATTCAAACCAATGCAGCGGGCAAGAATTTTGACGTTGACTGCTCCTGCCTTCCCAAACTTGTTGGAATTGATGCATTTTATTGCAGGAAAGTTTGATTGAGAGTTAGCTATGTTGATTGAGTTGTAAATTATGTTGTTGATTGAGGTTTAAACTTTGTTAAGAAAAGGCTTTTTTTGTGGTTTGAGATAGGGGAGAACGCAGGGTCGTCGTCCAAGACTAAAGCCATCATGAATGGTAACTTCTTGTCGAAAGATCGCAATAAAGGTGCTTTAATGAAAGTACACACTTGGTCGTTAACGCCATCTGATCATTCATCGGTGGAAGCTGTCAAAGTGAGAGATAATCAGATGATTGCGTAAGAAAGCCCAGAAATTAGGGAGAATGAAGAGCAGCTGGCGTCTTTCGACGTCAGTAGCTCCACGGAATAGTTTAACTAGACTTGTTAGAGAGACAACAGACGTCTGTTGTAGGTTTGAAAGGCGGAATGTCAGGACAACTTCCGACGACCACCACAAAACTGCCCTACGACACCGACGAAGCACCCAAATAGCTGCTTTGTCTTCCTCCTCCTCCTCCTCCCCTTTATCACCATCATACCTCTCAGCAGAGGCTCAACCGCATCCAGTTCACCCAGAAGCACTCAATTATCTATATTTGTTATATTCATTTGCATGTTTTGTGGAGAGAAGCTTCAGATTCGGGCTGCCCCTTATTTTAGCCTTTGTCGAGGGAGGGTACCAAGCCATTGCTTTGCTGGGCTTTATTGCCCCACTAGCCTGCTCCCTCTTTGGACCATCGTTAGGAAGGCTTCTAGATCAAGTTAATAGACCATTTGGACTGGGATTGATGATTGCTTTACAAGGCATTGCCATCTCAGGCGCTGGCCTTGTATTAATGTTGGTCGAAAAGAGGGGAATGCCATTATTAGAAAGTCCCTTATTTCATGTATTGCTGGCATTATCCGCACTGGAACGACTGAGTGCTATGGCCTCTGAGCTTTCAATCGAAAGAGATTGGGTAACCCAGCTTGCAGGAAGAGACAATGCGACAGTTTTATCAAAATCCAATGCAATGTTGAGAAGGACAGATCTGACATGCGAGTTGCTGGGGGCCATTGCATTTGGGTGGATCTATTCGGCTGGAGGATTGATGATGTCAGCAATAGCAACAACTGTACTAGCTGTAGCATTTGCTCCATTGCAATTACTATGCCTGGGAAAGATGACTCGTCTTGTGCCCTCTATCGTGTCTCATGGAAGAAAGAATGGTGATGAAAGTAACTCAGATACCAATAATAGTAGTAGTAGTAGTGATGGTGGTGATGCTGGTAGCAATGAAGAGAGCCTTGAGTCTCTCTCTGATTCTTTAGAAGCTCCATCTTCTTCTCTTAAATTAAAACTAGTAGCAGCAATCCAAGGCCCTCTCACCGCCAGCTTATCAAGTTGGGCTCTCTATTTTAGACAGCCCATACTACCCTCTTCTCTGACATTTGTCATACTATTCTTCAACGTTGGAATGTCTCCTGGAGGGTTAATAACAGCATTCCTGACATCTTGGGGTTTTAATGGCAATGCAATGGCAATCTTCAGGGGTGGTTGTGCAGTGATGGGCTTCACTGGTACTTGGGTCGGTGGTCGTCTTATTCAGAAATATGGCTTGATAGGAGCTGGTACAAGGGCACTTTCCATTCAAATGACACTATTAACTGCAGCAACAATAACATATGCTTTGTTTATAGGTACTGGGAGGTATTTAACTGCTCCTACGTGGGCTGGAGGCATCTCTGCTCCAGTGCTCTGTTGGGCCGGGTTGGTGCTGCTGTCGAGGATTGGTATGTGGAGCTTTGATATGGTGAATGCTCAGCTGTTCCAGCAACGAGTGGACCAGAGGGCAATTGCATCAGCTTCAACAGCTGAGATGGCATTGTGTAATTTGTCAGAGCTAGCAGTATTGGGACTGGCTGCATATGTGATTAGTCCTGCAATGAGAGGGGTGTTAGTGTACTCGTCAATGGGGGCTGTACTGCTGGCAAATGGTATATTTTGGAGGTTTAAAAAGCAGTTGGATGCTTAGTTTGTTCGATAGATGAGGTATACAGTAAATATATATTAAGAGAAGAAGAATGTAAATGTAATAAGCGTATATGATCAGTGTGGGCAGGGGCATCTGACAGCGATGGGTTGGCTGTCGACGCCGGAGAGGAAAGTGTATATTTTTCAATAAGCAGGTTACGAAGCCTACATCATTTTGTGCAAACCTATAGAGATTCATAGTTGGTCTAGCATACACTTTTCCTTTGGTTGCTTCTTTTAAATCATCTTCTTCTGATTACTCGAAATGTTACCCGAAGAGATCCTAATTCGTATATTTACCCACCTAGACACTTCAGATCTAAGACAAGTGTCCACAGCAGATCGTAGATTTAATGATCTGCTACTTAAAACGCCCTGTTTTTGGAAACACACCACCGTCCCATTGTCCGCTCGTAAAGGTAGAGGCAGAGACCGTCGCCAGAGTTATGCCACACCGTGTGGTGTATCTACCGATCAGCTGGCCATTTGGCTGGATAGACGGTCAGCTTATATTGAGACCCTACACGTCAAGTTGCTGTATCCAGATGCATTGAGCGCTTTTGCTGAGGTACTTGTTCATCTGGAGAGAAGAAGGACCCTCACCAACAACAATAGCAACAGCCAAGCTGGGCTGACAGAGGTGCTCAAACACTTGGAATTGCATGGTCAATGCAGTCAGTGGCCACTATGTCCATTTGACTTTAGTTTTCTCACAAAATTTAGAAGTTTAGAGAGCCTAAAATTAATAGAATGTGCCAATGATATGCTGGCTGTTCAGCAGATACCATCGACGCTCAAAACATTGGAGATTGACAAGGTGTGTCACTATGATCCTGACGATGATGATGCTGGTGGTTGGGATACCTTACCACCATGTCTAACAGCACCTTCCATGGAGCTAGCTAAGAATCTAACCGGTCTTGTGCTGGGAAGTTGTAGAGCAGAGGAGTACTTGACAATGGAAAAAGAGGTGAAGGAGTTTGCAAAGCTGAAAGCCTTGGTGAATTTAGAGACGGTTCATATCAAAGGAAATGTGAGGTGTATGTGGGTGAAGGGAGGTGGGTAATGGGGGTGGGGTGTGTGTGTGTGTTGGTTCGGGGGGGGGGGGGGGGGGGGATTGGGGGGAAGGGGGGGCCGGTGTGATGGGGTTGGGTAGGAGGGCCCCGAGTTGGGCGGCTGGGGGCGTGGC
>Ga0114919_10001098_pt1 | contig 21668 bp, 37 predicted proteins | sample BlataG_FD_88682 | JGI IMG/M metagenome (GOLD analysis project Ga0114919, IMG submission 88682) | Deep subsurface microbial communities from Black Sea to uncover new lineages of life (NeLLi) - Black_00105 metaG | ecosystem: Environmental > Aquatic > Marine > Oceanic > Sediment | place: Atlantic... | reverse complement strand
CGTAATGGGGTATATTTATTCAATCGTCATGTGTTGGCATCTGCCGCTGGCAAGCGGTTGTTCTATGTGTTTGGCGAGATGACTGCTTTGTTTATGTCTGGTAGATTTGGGCCATGTGTGTCGCATACCAATGGGGCTGGCAACTTCAAGAGCTACTTAGTGCCTATGCTTGCTGATGTTGGTGAGCTGGTTGTGGTGCCTGATGTTGGTGAGGAACAGGAGGGTATGCGAGTTGCCAGCAAGGTTCATAAGCGATTTGGGATTGAGGCAAGCGTTGTGCATTTGCCAGTCGGTGATGGAAGTTGGGATGTGATTGATTGGTTTCGGGATGGTGGTGGTACTGAGAAGCAGTGGGGGGAGTTGATGGAGGCACGGGTGCGTACTGGTGCTGTTGAGCGAGCCTATGCGGGAAGCATGGAGGGGTGGTGGCAGAGATAGCTGGAAGTGTGTGCCTGGGCCTCAGTAGCCCAACTGGCAGAGGCGGCGGCCTTAAGAGTCGCGTGTTGGTGGTTTGAGTCTATCTTGGGCTGGTGGTGTAAAGGTTGCATGCTACTCTGTAAAAGTACAGGAGGGGGTTCGATTCCCTCCCAGCCCATAGGCCCTGTAGCGCAATTGGTAGAGGCAGACGATTCAAGACCGTCTTGTTGTGGGTTCGAGTCCCACCAGGGCCATTTTGTTGGTGGCTAATCTTTAGAGCGAAGGGAGAGTAGAATGAAGGGCTATCTGGCGATGTATGATTGGTTACATGATGAAGGTCTAGTTCTTGGACTATACGCTGCTGAGTCTGAGGCAGAGGAGAGAATTGATCAGCTAGTAGCTGATGGTGAGATACCGCGACTAGCAGCATATGTGTGTTTAGTTGATGGAAATGGGTTATATTGGAAAGAAGGGGGGCGGTGGGTGAATGAGGCTGGAGACCTGCGGGCTGGTGATGATTTAGGAAAGGGTTGATGGAATCACTGACTTCCACTTACCATGACGAGGAAGCAGAGAGCCTCTTTCTGGGATGTTTATTGCTGGATCCCAGTGGTATTCGGTTATTTGTTGACCAAGTGGCTAAGGAGGATTTGAGCTATAAGAATGGGCTGATTTGGCAAGGGATGTGTGATTTGGTGTTGGATCAGATTATGCCTGATCCTATTGAGTTGAAGAGTTTTTTGGCCGAGCAGGCTTGTGGCACTCAATCAAGCCTTGCGGCCATTGGTGGAGAGAAGATCATCAGGCAACTGGTTGATGGTGTAGCCGAGGCTGGTATAGCCAACACGCGCAAGGCAGAGTCATTTGCGTTGCGCATAGAGCGAGCCACTGAACGGCGCCTCATGCGTAAAGTTGCGGCTGAGTTGGAACAGGCTGCTATACGACCGGGGACTAATCCGCAGAGCACATGGAATAATGTAATTGAGCAGGTGATACAAAGCAGGCGTGGGAAACAGAAGACAACTGCTCGTGGGCTCAGGTCATTTGCGTCTGTGCTTGAGGAGAAGTTAGAAGCTTGGTGGCATGGGAAAGTGATAGACAAGACCCCGACTGGATTGTGGACTTTGGACCAACAGCTTGGTGGTGGGTTGGGGCGGAGGCACCTGACTATCTTGGCAGGTGCACCAGGATCATGGAAAACTACCTTGGTTGAGGAGTGGATGCAGAACCAAGCGGAGAATGGATTTGTAGTAGGCATGTCCTCTGTTGAGATGGCTGGTGAGGACTTATTGCTGAGAATGGTCACTCGCAATGCGGGTGTGGATTTGACAAAACTGACGGCTGGGCAGTTCAATGTGGATCATCCCGTGCATGGCGGTCTTGCCAGTCGGAATAGAGCGAGGGTAAATCAAGAGTTGGCCCGGTTAGGGGATTTACAAATCTATATTGATGAGCGACCGGTTGTGTCAACTGCAGAGATTTACTTCTCTGCTCTGACATTGTCGCTACAACACGGCCTGGATGTCTGGTATATTGACTTTGCCGACTTGGTGCAGGAAGATGCAGAGGATACAGGAGAGCGGATCAAGGCAGTCTTTAGGCGTAGCAAGGAGATTGCACGACTGCTTGGCATTCCTGTGGTAGTTTTGTCTCAGGTGCGAAAGGATGTTGAGAAAAGGGCTGACAAGAAACCAAGGGTAGATGATGTGCTGTACCGAGGCCATGATGTAGCTGACGCAGTGTTGCTCTGTTGGGATGTATATGGCTATGCGGTAACTGGTGATATTTCGGAGGCAGACTTAGGTCGGTATAGTGACAAGGATGGACGGCAGCAGGTTGTACTCAATAAGGACACTATGTATGTGGTTGTGGGAAAGACGCGGTTTGGAGCGAAGGGAACGTTTGCGCTTCGGATAAATCGGGAACTTAGAAGCATCACCGATCCGAGCGGGGTAATTCCCCGGTCTTACATGAGACGCGCAGGTATTGAGGAGGATGAAGGATTCTGACATGAAATCATTGGTTGCAGCTACATGTGATCTGCCGCAGGAGCTTGAGGGTAGTGACCGACGCGTTTTTGGTCTGATTAAGGTGGGAGAGGAATTGCGGGTGCATGCCATCACTGCTGCTGATGTGCGCCCAGGCATGCACGGAGACTTCTTCTTGGTGGGTGACAAAACCATCTACGTGTTTGCCGATCCAGGGGTGTTGCTGAGTTGCGAGTTGCTTTGCGCGGCCTCTGGGTTGGGGAGAGATAGGGTCACTTGGTTGCCTAGTGATATGTTGGGAAGTGGTGATATTTCTGTGATGACACCACTGGCGCTGCTCAACAGGCTGGGTAGTCTGAGTGATTCAGACCCTGGCATGAGTGACAAGGCATGGAATTTGAAGCGTCTGGCTGAGGGGGTGTTGGAGAACAGAACCAGGATTGTTGAAGAGAGCCCATGGACAATGGGCCTAGTTCTCGCTGCTGTGCAGAATGCCTGGGGTCAGTTGGGTCTGATTTTGGGAAGTGAGGGGCAATCCTTCTGGGGTTGGGCGCTGGAGCATACGCAGAGTTTCTACAGTTCTGCCAGTGAGGATGATTCCAGACGTAAGACGATGAGTGGGTGGATAAATGCAGTGCGGACGTTCTTGCTGAACGAGTATCACATTGACTGGATTGGACAGTATACTTGGGGCCAGATACAGGCTGTACCTGTGTCAAAGTGCATTCGTGCTGCGGGGATGGCGCGCGGTGGCCTAATGACTCCGAGGATGGTTGCTGGCCTCTTTGACGAGACTGTTTCAGTGATGAAACTGCGCCATCTTCTGGGTCAAGGTGGGCTGTTTGCTATGGACCCTGGGGAGGGGGAGCGTGTTATCTCCGAGATGGAGCCTGGAGAGGTAGCACAGGCTGTCGAGGAGGCAGGCTTGGCATTGGCTGCTGAGGGGTGGGAGACTTCTACCTTTGATGGAGTGACCCGTGAGTATGATACTCAGCGTGGAGTATTTGGCTACTGGAATGGTCGTGGTGTGTGGACAGATGTGTTTGCAGTCATGCATCGTGATGAGATGCCTGTCCAGGAGTGGGTAGAGGAAGTGGTAGCAGCCACCAGCGTGAGAGTGCGGCGTTATGTCGATGCGTAAGCTCTTTGATCCGCAGGTCAGGAATGTTGACCTCTCCACCAAGGATGCTGTTAGGGTTTGGAGGCAGAGACTCAGAATATATTTGCTGGACGAGCGCGGGTGCATTTGTGATTGTTGTGGAAAGATTATCACAGGTGGTGTCGCTGTGCATGAGGGATTGGTGACCCGGGCGCAGGTGCCTGGGTGGCCATTTCCGAAACGCGGGCTGATCTTCTCGGAGTTGAACTGTATTCTGCTGGACAACCAGCATCACTTGGCACATCCGCCAAGCAGACAACAAGTTTGGGTCTGGCAGAGCGAGAGGTACGGTGAGGAGGTGCTGAAAACGTGGTATCTGGGATTGTTTGAGAAAGTGACCCCTGAGCGTTTGTGGTGAGGTCTGGCCTGCTACCAGAATCGCTCCCAGCGCATTAGGTGGCGATTCTAGGGCGATTGTGGGATGTGGGCATATCATCATACCTATTTGGCAAAATTGGCTCTCTAAGGTTTGTTAGATGAGTGAAAGGTGGGCTGTCTGTGACTGGAAAACCGTTGCTCATAGCAGCAGCAGTTTGTTTGCTGATGTTTGCAGGAGCGGTGCCGGTAGCAGGGGATGTACCGGAAATTACAGAGTATGACAGAGATGTCAGGTGGGTTACGGTGCAGGGAAAAGCAATAGCAACTTGGTATGGTGGAAGATATATTGGCAGAAAACATGCGGCTGCGTGGCATAGGCAGGTGCCTCCTGGATGGCCTGATGTGGTTGACTACAGGCATCTTGGTGTCGCTGCCCCTCCGCAATTTCCCTTCGGGACGAGAGTGCGGATCACGAGGCTTGGCAGTTGCTGGGGAGGAATGCCCAGTGAAGATGGGCCTGTAGTTGAGGCCGTGGTGCTGGATAGGTTGGGTAGGCCGTGGCATGAACTGTGGGATTTGTGGCCGAAGACGGCAGCACAGCTTGACTTCGGGCCACTTGTCTCTCGCGCTGATGGCGGGTGCATCTGGATTCGGGTGGAAGTGTTGACACAGTAGAAGGAGGAGAGAAATGCGTGTTTTCTGTGAGCAGGAGGAGCTGGCGAGAGGGCTGACGATGGCCCGTCGTGTGCTGGGATCGCCCAAGATTTGGGCTATCTATGGCGCTATGCTTCTCACAGCCTCGGAGGATAAGCTAACCATACGGTCTGGGATAGACATGGGAATGGAGTTCCCTATTGAGGCTGAGGTGGAAGAAGCAGGGGCAGTGTGTGTGCATGGCCGGATTCTCTCTGATTTGGTACGGTTGCTGCCAGACGAGAGGGTTGAGTTGAGCTGCGGCAAGGTTAATGTTTTGACTGTGAGGTGTGGTCGAACGAAAAGCAACATCAACGGTTTTGAGCCGTTGGATTTTCCTCCTCGGCCACACTTCAGTGATGATGGACAGTTTGAACTCAATGGCAAGCTTCTGCGCGAGATGATTCAGCAGGTAGCCGCGTCGGCTGCGACTGATAGGGGGAGACCTATACTGGCAGGGGCGCTGGTTGACTGTGGACAGAGCGAATCTCACCGTTGGATGGAGATGGTAGCAACAGATGGACTCAGGCTGTCAGCGAAGGTGGCTGGGGAGAGAACTGATAGCGAGGAGGCAGACCGTATAGCTGCTGTGCTTCCTACTCAGGCATTGAATGAGTTGGCTCGGCTGATTTCGCCAGATGATGCTCAACCCGTGCGTGTGGAGATACTTGAGGGAGATCAGATACGGCGTCTGTTGTTTGGCATAGGTGATGTGGAGTTTTGGGCACCGCTTATAGAAGGTGAGTATCCAGATTTCCATAAGGTTTTGGCAGTTGGATCGCAGGTGACTGTTGTTTTGCCAGTGAAAGAACTGACACAGGCGTTGCAGTCAGTAGCGAGAGTGGCTGAATCTGCTGGCCATGTGGTGCGACTGAGTTTCAAGCCTGGTGATGCGTCTAGTGTCGCAGTGACTGTTAATGCCATATCCAGCGAGATTGGCGATCAGTCAGCTGAGTTACATGGCACACATGACGGTCTCGACGGGCTGTTGGAGATAGGGATGAACAATATCTATCTTCTGAGTGCTTTGGGCAGACTTGGCAGAGGACAAGGTTTTGTTGAGCTTGGCATGGATGGTGAGCTAAAACCAGTACTGGTTGGTGTCCCTGGAGATGACTCTCTGACCCATGTCATAATGCCGATGCGACTATCGTGATTTGACAACGGGTGGGGATTGTGGTATAATTGTGTAGGGAGGTAACGGGGTGTATGGCGGCAATTGGGGGATGAGGTCGCTTCTCTACGGCCAGTCTCCCACCAGAGAAACTATTGAGCACACGCCCACCACGCAGAACGTGATTCCTTTTCTGCACTGGGTCACGGTTGCGGGGACAATCTTTATTGGGTTGGTTGCTATCGGGGCACTTGCTACAGTCTGGTATGGCCCGTGGCTATGGCTTGCAATTTGGGTAGTTCGCGGAGGCATAGGGCTTGCTATGGCCGTGCTTGCGTTGACAGCTCTGCTGAGCGGGGGGAAAGAGGGAGGAATTGCAGCGCTGGTATTAGCCATGATTGGCATTGCTGGTTTGTGGGCAGTTGGCCGTGTTGAGGGGCAATCACTGATGGCATTTCGTTGGATGACAACGTTTGCAGCAGTGGGATTAGTAATAGCATCTGTGTTACTCTTTATCGCAGCGAGGAGGGAGCTGATAGATCCGTATATGCCACTGCCTCCACGCACAAGAGTACTGATGGAGTGGGTAAAGGGGGAAAAGGCTAAGCAGCAACTGGAGTTGGCACAGATGATGTACCAGATGCGGAGAGAGGGGGTTGAGATACCCCCCTCAATTCAGACGTGGGGGCCAGCGCCAGAGGATCGGGGTGCACGCTTACACCGTTTCCTGCGAGATTGCGCACAGAGTACCCGGCGTGATGACTTGCGTCAACAGAAGTGGAGTAATGATGAGATCGTTGGCTATCGCGATTTGCTGATCAGGAGTCGGTTCGCACGTGACAAGGGGCGTCACCAAGGATGGGAACTGTTGTTTTCTCCCGATGAAATCATGGAGCACTATGGATCAGCAGGACTCCATTCTCTCCCTCCATCTGTTGCATCTACGGTAAATAGTGATAAGTTGACCCCAGCGGTGTTGAAAAAAATAGGGAGAAGGGAGAAGGAAAATGGATAGTGTGTTGGCTCGGCTTAGTGATGAAGACCCTATGCTCAAGGTTGTCGCGGCGAGAGAGGGCCGTTACTACTCTGCTTTCCATTGTTGGCTTCCCGCCTGGCTGAGAAAACGGTATGTGCCAGGTAAGGTCACAAAAGGAGAAACTCCACTGTTTGTGTTTATCCTACAGGAAGCTGCTGAAAAATTTATCAACATTGAGTTGACAGATGGAAGTAGACCTGAAAAATCTTCAGGCTGGGGCTTTTCCTACGAAGTTTGGGAATGCGAAGTAAAGGGTGTTAGGTTGTGTGATATTTGCCTATCGTTTAGCTCTCCCTTCTGGCATGCCGAAGATGATACATATGTGCGAGGATGGTGGAGGGATTATGGGGGACGAGATTACAGAGGAAAAGATGGGGATATAGATGCTCTGGACTTGTGGCGTTTTGGAGTGCCTACACCTGACGGCACAGCAGTGGCTGACGAAGTAACACTTGTCAAGAAGGTGTGGCCGACGTGATAGTCATTACTGGGGAGAAGGGAGAGAGAGGAATAAGCATGTCTGTTCGGACAGACATTGTAGGGGAACAGGGAAATGGGTTGATGCAAACGTAGAAAGCGGAAGGTCGGTCCGCGCCACAGAAGAATAGGGGGCAGGCGGCGACTCCAGGTTCGGTACGTTGGCAGGAAACGGAATCGGCAGTGGGGGCCTGCACCGAGTGGCCTGAACTACTTGTTCCCGCGTGCTGGGGCGCGGCAATGGGTGCTTGACTCTGACTGGGAATGGCTTGATAACCAGGATTCGTTCCGGTTGGTCAAATGAGAAGAAGAGGAGGAAATTTGATGAATAACAAAGATGCAGAAACCATACAAGCTCACTACGATGCTGTCATGGAGATGGTGGTGACATGGGAAAGAAGGCTGAATGCTTGTGGAGAGCCTAGTGATTCTGACTTGCTGCTACCTGGCCGGTTTCTTGAGTTTACGATTGTAACCGGGGGTTGGTATGGGTATGGATTGATTGAGAAACTTGTTCGGCATGTGGCTAGTGTAGATGATGCGGGAGTAGTAGATCATTTATCGCATGGTCGGACATATCAGGTGCGGATACACTTTCCGGAGTGGTCTCCTATTAGCCCTCCTCATCTTGCACAGAAGATAGATGAGGCACTTGCTGAGTTGGATGAATGGATTGCGGTCAAACAGTTTGACCTTGAGGGTGAACTGAAAGAGAGGTTCCCCTGGGTTGATGTAGCTACGCCTTGTCATGTGATAGTTGGCTAACTGAAGAAGGAAGGAGAAGAGGGATGGATAACAAAGGTGCAAGGTCTGTCGCTCGCGACTTGGCCATCCAGTTCGTGATTGTGACTAGGGTAACGTATAAGCCTGAGGTGATTGAGGGGCTTATACAGCACGTGGTTGGCATTGATGGTGCATCTGTGGGGAAACATGATGTGTCCAATCGGGCGTATCGGGTACGGGTGCCATTGCCTGGCGTGCGACCTCGGTTACCAAGCCGTGTCGTGCGAGATATAGAAGAGGCGGTTACTGACATGGACAAGTGGGTTTTGGAGAAGCAAGTACAGGTTAGGAGTGATGTTAAGGAACAGTTTCCTTGGATGGAATCTATCGGCGAGTTCAGTGAGGGTCTTTGGTAATAGGAAGATGAAGGGAGGAGAAGGGTGAAGAAATGGTTGTGGCATTGTATGGTTACGTATGTTGAAGTGATGGTTGGTAGCCTGATGTGGGGATTGGCGATATTGGGGTTGTGTGGGGCTGCGGCCGGAGTATTATTTGTCCTTGGTGCCTTGTTAGAAATGTTTAGCTGAGAGGAAGGGGGGGGGAGAAGATGTCTGAGAACCCACTGGCGGTGTGTAGTGGGTGCGGTTGTACAGATGCGACGTTGCGAATAGCTGAGTTTTCCAAGGTTACTTGTTTGCTTATTGTTTCTCGTCGTAGTTCCAAGAGGGGTATATACTGCGAGCGCTGTCGTCGCAGGGAGATGTCGGACGCGAAGATTCACACAGCTCTCTTTGGGTGGTGGGGCTTGGGGCTGAGGCAACTTATTTGGTCTGCCAAGACCCTTACCAGCCCTAAAGAGGGAGTGATGGATCGAGATGCCAATGCAAAATACCTAGCTTGGCTTGGAAGTTATTTTTATCAGACAGGGAGATATGTGGAGGCACTCGCTGTTTGGCAAGCCTGTGTTGGGTTCCGACCTAATTCGGAGATAGATGCAGCTATTGAAAAACTGGCAGCTGCTATATTAGAGAGGGAGGCCTAGTATGAAAAAGCTACTGCTCGGTATGTTAGCTGCTGCTGTCCTTCTTACATGCTGCATGCCCTTGAGTATGTCGGAGAAGGCGGTGCCAACTGCAACTCCTCGATGGGTAGACATATCTAAGCCTACTCCTGCTAGACGCGTGGCTACTATTGCAACTATTGCACCACCGGCGGTCTCTACGCGTGCTCCCTACAGAACCTCAACTCCCATGCCAGCGATGGCTGTTGTGACAGCGCACCGTCTCAATGTGCGAACTGGCCCTGGTGTCTGTTTTGAGGTGTTGGGACAATGGGAGTATGAGGATGTACTGCTGGTGATTGATGTTTTTGAGACACAGGATCAAGGTACATGGGTGAGGGTATCGCTTGACGGAACACGCTCTGGCAAGGCGGCCTATGTAGCAGGGGGATGGGTAAAGATTAAGGGGGATTACAGGACAGTGAAAACAGGTGTAATGTGTCCTGCAAAACCCGAGCCGACAAGGCCCAAGCCGAAAGCACCTGCTTGCAACTATGTCGCCAGTCGTAACAAGGCGCCTTTCCACTATCCTTGGTGCAAGTGGGGACAGAAGATAGCGTCCTATAATCTAGTCTGCTATGAGACGCGTGAACAGGCTATTCGTGATGGGCATAGGCCCTGCAAGGTGTGTAATCCTTGAGGGGGAGAGAAAGGAGACAAGGTCATGCAAGAAGAAAAAGATGGCATAGAGCAGTTTAGCGCTGAGGGTTTGGGAATGGCTAAGGCTGTTGAAGTGGTGTTAGGCATAGCGGTGATCCTAGTTGTTTGTGGATTAGGCTATCTGGTGCTGAGGATGGTTTTCTAGGAAGAAGGAAGGGAACTTCTAATGCCCGACAAGGATGTAACTGCTTTAGTAAATTTCGGGTGGAATTATGAGGAACTGCTACCTATAACCGAGTGTGTTTGTGGTCATAGATTTAAGTTCTTTGATTTTTTCCTTGGTGTCCATCGAGACCAGCCACATTCTTGTCCGTACTGTGGAAGAAAACTCTATTTTGGATTGAAGGTCACTGTCTACGAAGTGGAAGAGGAGAGTGAAGGGAAGGAGAAGACAAATGACTGATCGTGTTAGGGGCCGATGTGGTGATTGTGGCTGCCTGGAAGGTGAACTGCATCTGTTTGGGTGTGATATGGAGAGATGCCCTATTTGCGGAGGCCAGTTGCTTTCGTGTGGGCATGGCTATCAGGCAGAGAATGGCAGACTTGATCTCGGTGACCGCATTCCGTATGTGGAGATACCCCTAATGTGTAGGCTCTGTGGTGTGTTGTGGCCCGAGATGTTTATGGTTCCTGACCCTGAGTGGGATTACCATGTGATACCATCACTTCAGGGAGAAATGCTGTGCTGGCAATGCTATGAGTGGATGAAGGAGATATTTCCTGATGGGTGGAGAGCAGTGTCAAGTGAAAAGTTGATGGCCACTTGACAAATTTCTTGAATTGTGCTATACTTAGGCCACTGTTGGACAAAACATGTAACATGGAGAGGGGGTTCAAAAATGGAGAAGGTTAGGCATGTTTTCTGGTTACCGGCTGATGTATCCAAGGCCCTCCACCGAGCTAGGGAGGAGCAAGAGCGGTCAATGACTTCAATTGTCGTAAGGGCTCTCCGTGTTACCCTGCGGGCAGATAGAGCCCAAGAGGAAAGGAGTGAGAGATAAGGAGAAATGGGTAAATGGCAGGATCAGGTAAGGGAGCGTGACAACTATGAATGTCAGTTCAGTAAGCTGTTTGGTATTGCTGAGATTAGTGGAAGGCCATGCTCCAAAGACCTTGAGGTGCATCATGTCACGTACAAGAGAAAAGGGCATGAGCGCCTTGAGGATGGAATAACGGTTTGTACTCGATGTCATGACCTGCTGACAGATGCTATTCGGCGCGAGCGCTTTTTGAATCGCCGAACCGATAACTGGCAACACGAGAACAGGACTATCGACATTGAGCCTATGCGGTTGGAGGTGAGAGAACGTGATAGAAGTACTGAAGTTTCGGATTGTCGGGAAAGCGCCATTGCTGATGCACAACGGGCAGCTGGCAGACCCTTCTAATTGGTATTCTCGGAAAATCAAAGAGATTTCCAGCAAACGGAAAAAGGTTGATGCTGACTTTGAGGAAATGGCTCGTTTGGAGTTTCTTGGTGGATTATACTTGGCAGATAACCAGCCATGTATCCCCAACTACGTATTTGAGGCAGCGATAATTGGAAAAGGCGGTGCAGCCCGGAAGGAAAGAATGGGCAAGGAGGCAGCTGCCGGATTCTATGTGACTGAGTCGGCGGAGCTGGAATACGATGGACCTAGAAATCCTGATGAGCTGTGGGAGGATAAGCGTTTCCGGTCAAGGGTGCCGGTGAGGGTTGGACAGGCTCGGATAATGCGGACGCGTCCAGTCTTCAAGCCCCCATGGAGTGCAGTGATCGTGGCTGAATTTGATGGCGACTTGCTGAATGGAGAGGACGTGCGACGATGGATTGAAGTCGCAGGGCCACAAGTGGGGCTGATGGATTGGCGTCCTCGGTATGGCCGATTTGAGGTGAAGTGGTTGTGAGCTAATATGCATGGCGCGGCTCGGCGTGGCAGGCCTACACAGGGCAGGGATGTATCATAAGATGTGTACAGGGCGTGGCTCGATACGGCTCCGCACGGCAAGGCAGTATAAGGGCTCGGCAAGGCAAGGCTTGGATGGCTAGGTATGGGGAAGATTAGGGAAGGAGGAGATGAGTGGACTTCTACAGCATGATCTACGTTGACATTGAGACAGCCCCAAATGCCAAAATGGCTCAGTTTGTTGAGCCAGCCAAGGTGCTTTCTATTGCAGATGCACCGAGAAATTACACAAAAACAAAGACGCTAGTGTCGTGGGTTGAGAAGGCACAGGAGAAAGAAGATGCTGCCTACCAGGACCGATTGGCAAGCATGTCATTGGATGTGGATTTTTCACGAATTTGCGCGCTTGCTTTTGCGTTGGATGATGAGGATGTTGATGTATGGGCAACCCCCACTCCAGACATTGAGCGAGATGTGCTCCGCGAGTTCTGGGGGGCGGTTGCACATAGTCGTCGTGTCTGCGGATTCAATGCTCTTGGTTTTGATCTGCCGATCATAGTTCGGCGATCATGGGTGCTCGGAGTGAAGCCAACCCGCACGATTGACATGCGGCGTTACAGCACGAGTAGTGTTGTTGACATAATGCAGATCATGTACCAATGGGGCCAATCGCCTGGTGTTCGGTATCGTGGGTTGAAGATGTTGGCGAAGATGTATGGGGTTAAGAATCCTCTGCCCGAGCTTGATGGAAGTCAGGTTGGGGAAATGGACGAGGAAACACTTTGTAACTATTGTGCAAATGATGTGAGAATGGTGCGTGAATTGGCAGCGAGAACGCAACATTTCTATTGGGTCTGACGTCCTCTCCCCGCTGAAGAAGGGGAGGTTCCCACAGGGAACTTACAGGTTGCCGATCTAGTCGGCATCAAGTGCTCTTGTCGGAGATGAGCACCCGGAACTTCCGTCGGCTTGGTTATCGCCGAAGAAGCCCGCGCCATGTCAGATGGCGCATCTGAAGAAGCATATAGCCCCTTCAGAGCGACTATATTATATCACGATTGTATGAATTTGTCAAGTTGAAAGGAGAAGTGCGGCTTCCTCTCCTGACTGAAGTCTGGAGCTTCCACCGCAAACATTCGTGTGAAATAAGGGAAATTGTCAAGTGAACAAGAGGATACGGAAACTGATCGCAATCCCGCGTTATCTCTTGACGGGTAACTGTGGCTATAGCTGTAGTTGGGGCAGGACAGATAAGAGCAAGTTTCTATACTGGGGTGCACAGTGGAAATGTCCTGTGCATGATCGGGATAGCCGCTGGCAATCAATTCTTGTGTGGTTACAATTGTTTGCTATGAGGATATTGTGCCGGTTAGGATTTGAAAGGCAACCGACATGGTACGCAAAAGTAAGGGCGGAGAGTAGGGATAGTGAGTGAGGGGTCCTGACGCAAGGATTCTAGTCTATGGAAAGGAGAAGAGAACCGTGAAGGGCATATCAGCAGCAGAGAGGGAAGAGCTTTTCCCAGAGGGATTGGTGTTGGCTGGCTATAGAGGTTCAATTGCACATGGGACGTATCGGCCTGCTGAACACGAATTTAGCACAGACGACAAGGATCTGATGGGAGTATACATCGGCCCCCTGGAGCAGTATTTTGGGCTTAAGGCATTGTGGAAGCCGAAGCCTTGGCAACGACAGATTCGAGAGTGGGATGTAGTCTGTTATGAATTGCGTCGATATGTTCAACTGCTGCTGAAGTCCAATCCCAATGTGCTGAGCTTGCTGTGGTTGACACCGAAGCATTATATTCTGCAAGAGCATGCTGGAGCGTTGCTAGTTGAGAACCGGCAGCTATTTGTGAGCAAGCAAATGTATCATTCGTTTGTGGGATACGCACATGGCCAGCTAGTTCGCATGACTCGTCACAAAAAGAGTGGATATATGGGTGCTAAACGAAAGCGCTTGGTTGAGCAGTTCGGCCATGACGTGAAAAATGCTGAGTGCTGTGTTCGCACCTTGCGGATGGGTATTGAGTTCTTGGTTGAGGGGGAGCTTCATGTAGAGCGAGCAGATGCACAGCAGCTTTTGGAGATCAAGAATGGCGAGTGGTCTTTGGAGCAAGTGAAGGCAGAAGCTGACCGGCTGTTTGCTGTTGCTAATGAGGCCCATATTCATTCCAAGCTCCCTGTCCATCCGGATAGAGAGGGAGCAGAGAGATTATTGGTGTCGATCTTGCGTGATCACTTTGAGGAGAGGTCAGGATTCATAAGTAGAGTTAGGAATGCTCCCAGTAGTGGCAATGCCACGATCTAGGGAATGTGGGGTGCAGTTAGGTAAATTGTATGAAGCAGCGGAGGTCAAGGGTTGGCATGTTGCTCACGATGCTCCGTACCTGTTCTATGTCAGGTTCAGGCGTGATGGTGGACGGCGCGACAATCGTGTCTTGGCGTTCGGTTTGGATGAATTTCTAAGGTCAGTGAGAGCTACGGTCAGAAGTTTACAGGATTTTAGTGAGGAGGCAGCGTAACATGGATGGCTCGTTCTCTGAAGGGCAACAACCGCCAGAGATACATGAGGATGATTATGTGACCCTGCACGATGTGAAGGCAATGGTCGGCCAGATGCGTAGTGAGAAGACTGCCCAGCTGGCAGTGTCTATCAGGCGTATAGAACGCCTCGTCGGTTGGTTGAATGATGAACTGACTGCTCGCGGTGTAATGCTTGTTGAGATAGAGGCACAGTTGGAATTGCAGAAAGCTGCTGTTGAACGCATGTATAGGGTTCTCCAGCAGATTGTTGCAGACACCCCTGAGTACAACGGTAGTAGCGCCGAGGCACACCGCAAACAGATGCTGGCGCAAGAGATATTGGATGATCCAGAGATCACAGAAGCAGTTGGAATCATTCAAGTATTACGGAATGAATAAGTGTGGAAAGGTAAAGAAAGATGGTCCAACAAGACCGCAGCATCAAATCATTGCCTGAGGACATTTTGCATCGCATAACTCTCATGGTCTCAACAGGGGAATCGTCTGGCAAAGAGATTGCTGAATGGTTGCATGCTCAAGGTTACTTGACACAGGTCAGTGTCGCTAGTCTTCGACGTGCGGTGAGCAGATGGAAGAATAGACTTTCTCCCGAGGTTTTCATCCCTCAGGAAATAGTAAGAACCTATCTGGATGAACAAGTTGCGGAGATAGACGATCAGGTGGATGAGCTCGTAGAGCTTACTAGGCTCTATCATTTGCAAATGCGGCGAATTGCTACTGAGTTTATGCTGGAGAGTGAGAAGCTTTTGCCGAAAACTGTCAAGGAAATTGATGCAGCTGCAAGGATATTGCTCAAATTGGCTGAGCTAAAAATGAGGCTGGGCGTGTATGAAACTGTGCCTGATAGGGTCATGAAGCGTGTTCAGATAGAGGATAGCCGTAACACCCAGAAGCTATTATTGGATAAGTTACTCACAGAGCGGGCTGCTGACATAATTGAGGGTGAGGTAACTATTCCCCAAGCCGTGAAAGGTGTTATACGGCAGGGATTGCTGAAAGCACCAGCGGGGGCATCTCGGGGAGGAAGGGATAGTGGGTGGGGGGATGATGACGGCGAGGGTTAGTGGCTTCACAGTAATTTACTCAGAAGTAATCTACTTAGGAGTTTACAATGACCGATACAGACATTGTTCCTGTGAGGGATGTTTTGGCTGAAATTGATATGCGGGAGGCGCGGATGCATGATGCACATACGCTTCCCGGAAATGATGAGGATTTGGCCGAGTGGATATGGGCATACTGTGGTTTGAAAATACCAACAGTCGCTGTATGTCCAGGGCACTGCGCGCCAATTACACCACTGGCTGATGCGTTCTTTGAACGAGAGCTTGACCAGGTGTGGCTTGCCAGTCGTGGGTCAGCAAAGACGACGATGCTGGCACTATTGCATCATCTGAACCTGCTGTTTAAGACTAACTACGAGGTTGCTTCCGTCGGTGCTATTCGGGAGCAAGCAGCGCGTTGTAATGACTACTTGCGTGGATTCGGAGAACTTGAATGGTTTCATGAAGATGTGGCATACTCTAGTCAAGTGTTGCTAAAATACAAAAAGGGGGGGAAGGCCGAGATTCTCAGTGGTACTACTGCTGGCGTGAACTGCCTGGTTAGCACTACTAGCATTGATACATGTGATGGTCCACGCATGATCGGGGAACTTGTCGGTCGTTCTGGATTTGATGTATATGCGTGGGACAATGGCAAGGTTGTCCAAGATGAGGTGGCAGGTGTATGGTATGTGGGGAAAGGGGTCGTATACAAGGTTGTGACTGGAATGCACACGTTGTATGCTACCAGTGAGCATCCGATAAGGCTGGAGGATGGGAGCTGGAAAGCAGTTTGCAAACTGCGTCAGGGTGATGCGGTGATAGTGAAGGGAGGAAAAAACTTCGTTCTCTCAGTGACACGCCAAGAGGGATATAGGGACGTGTATGATATGACTACTATTCGATACCATAACTATTTCGCGAATGGTATTAACGTGTCAAACAGTCCTCACCCTCATCTTCTTGCTGTGGATGAGGTGGAGTTGTTGCCGTGGCCGGTTCTCCAGCAGGCATTCAGTATGCCAATGAGTGGAGGTGGTCACCAGGCCATAACCGTGTTGACCAGCACTCGAAAAGAACGGTTTGGCACGATGCAGCGGTTACTGGATAAGGTGGAGAATGATCCTGGATTCCCCTACCGTCTCTATACTTGGTGTGTTGCTGGAGATGAGCCAGTGATGGTAGAGAATGGCACTGTTGCCATGAAAGACCTTCGTGCTGGTGATAAGGTTTGGGCTTTGGAGAATGATAGATTTTGCCTTCGACGTGTGGAGTGGGCTGGGCTGACTCGTAGGCAAGCTCCGGTAGTGAGAGTCCGACTTGCTGATGGTAAGTCTGTTCGGGTGACAGAGGACCACTTGATCTTGACGCAGGATGGATGGATACGTGCGGGGCTGCTTGACAGTACAATACACTGGTGCAATACTGTTGAGTGGAAACCGAACCAGGGAGGAATCTGCGAAACAGTTCCTGTGCGACTGGTTAGAGTCGTTGAGGTTGAACCGGCAGGCTGCGCGGATGTATACGACTGCAGCGTGGGGGGTGCTCATAACTTCGTGGCTGGTGGCATTGTTGTCCACAACTGCCTCTGGGAATGTGTGGAGAAATGCACTCTCCCCTCCTGCGAACATTGCCAACGTGCAGTTTTGCGAGATCATGATGGGGAGACTCAGAGCTTTTGGGATATTTGTAGAGGGAAAGCAAAGAAAGCTGATGGGTTCATTCAGCTACAGGATGTGTGGCGCAAGTTTTCAATGATGGATTATGAGATATTTGACTCGGAGTGGCTCAATGCTAGACCAGGACGGGTAGGAAGGGTATTCAAGGGATTTAACGAAGATGACCACGTTCGTCGATTTCCTATAGATTTGAATCTGTTCAAACGGACGGCAGTGGTGATGGACATGGGATGGGCGAAGCCTCTTGCTGTGTTGTTCGTGGGGTTGGATGCACGTGATAATGTGTATTGCTTTGATTCCCTATACCGTGCCGAGTGGCCTGAAGAGGATGTGGCGGCAGCACTGAAGGCCAAGTTTGATCTCTATGGATTTTCGGTTGCTGGCAGGAATGAGCAAGGCGACGAAGTCCGACTCTACAATCGGAAACCGCTTTATATAGATGTGAGGGCACCTAGGGCAATCAATCGGTTTGGCAAACTGGGATTTGATGCACAGGCAGTTGGTGCACCGATTGACCCTGGCATCAAATGGATTCGCGATATGATAAGGAATCGTCGGCGCAGAACCGGAGCGATGGAGTTGTTGATTCATGCTGATCACTGTAAGCCACTTATTGACGAAATGTTTGGGTTGCACAATCCCGTTGACAGAGACAATAAAGCAACAAGCGACAAACTCAAGGGCGAAGATCACCTTGTAGACTGCCTGCGCTATACTGGGGCTGTGTTTAATCTGATTGAATCTGAAGCGGCTCCGGTGCGGCGCACCATCGTTGTTCCCACCCCTGTGATAAAGGTTCCGACCTCAAGTGCGTGGCGTCGCACGGTTGAGACGAATGTAACTCAACAGCGTTCGGGGTGGCGGAATAGGCGATCAACTTGGCGGAGGGATCGGGCTTGACAAATGGCCAGCTTTGTGGTATACTGTTGGGGAAGTTGGTGGTGCCTGCGGTGTGGCTCAGATGACACACCTGGAAACGCGGCACGGCGCGTAGTCGGAAAAACGCCGACCTCATGCAAATGAGCATATTAACCGTGCGTAGCCGGTGCAAGACCGGTCAGGCACCTTGCAAGAAGTAGGCAACTAGAGAAGAATTTGGTGGTGATTGAGGAGCAGCAACACGACTTTTGTGGAAGATAGGGAGGCATACTGAGGCTTCTCGCTAGTGTGAAGGGAGGGGAGTAAGATGAATTTGGTTATAGCTCCATCTTGCGTGAATGTGATTGAGGAGATGCAGGGCTTCCAGTGGAAGCAGAGTGGCAATGAGGAAGTAGAGCCGAACAAGGGCGACCATCTTTGTGATATATGGCGGTATTGGTTCTTTCCGCCGCAGTCTGTTACAGCATCTTCCGACAGCTATTCTGGCATGGCTAGTTAGCAAGGGGGGAGTGCGATGGATCCCAATACGAAATGGGTCGTTGATTGGTGCGACCGTATGATGGAGACAACAGGGCTTTGTGGGGCTGTTCTTTGTGAAAGCCTTGCGGAATTTGTTAATGAATCCGGCGAAGACATTCCGTCCTCTCAAGCTATTGAAGTGGCAAGAGATTGGGAGTGTGATCACCAGAAGCTATACACAGTCATATCAGAATCCAGCAGGGGGTGCTTGTCTCCTACAATGGGATGTATCCAGCACTGCGATGTATGGCGTGCGTTTCCTCCTGCCAACTGAAATAGGGAGAGTGTAATGGAAAACGAGGCTCTTTTGATGCAATGTGGTGCGGCTCTTGAGGATTGTGTCGTTGCAGCGAATACTGTGCTGTTTCGTCTCAATAGGCTGTTTGAGTTGAAAGAGGGTGTTTCCTTCTCAATGCTGCTGGAAGAGAGAGATAGTTTCTCGTCTGATACGGCTACTTGGGATTTGCTTGGGCGGGGTTTTATAGACTGGCCGGAGCCTGACCAGACTTATGGAGCTGTCGACTAACTTGTGCTGATCATCTGGCCTACTGAAAGAAGAAGGAGGTTGAGGGTGAGAAATAAACTAAAGCGCATGGACGGTGAACGTGTACGCTTCCGGGCGGTGTTTGTGCGTTTTGGTGAAGTGGCTGAGTATGGAGGACGTGTCAAGGAAACATTGTTACTGCATAATGTAGTGGACATATGTACTGGTGGGCATGTCACAGATCATCTTTGGTTTAAGGTTGGAAAACGTTGGGATCAGGTCAGCTTGCATCCTGGGGATGTGGTGGAATTTGATGCCAGGGTGAAGTCATACAAAAAGGGCTATCGTGGCTGGCGTGACATAGAGGCGCCACTCCCCAGTACTGACTATAAATTAAGTTGGCCCACAAAAATCAAAGTAATGAGGAGGGAGAGTGATGACGAAGATAGAAGCGGAGTGGTTGGAACGACACTGTACTATGGCGCGAGCAGTGAGGAGTAACCCTTCAGGGAACTGGACTGTGAATTGCCGACTGAAGATTCAGCAAAACTTTAGCACTATTGAGTGTACACCTGGAAAGTGTCCACCTGTGAAGAGGAAAGAGTAATGACGGAAGATCAGGCAGAGAGATTGGCAGATAATTGTGTGCGTGCTTACGTTGTAAGGACTGGCGTTCTTTACGACCAGTGGGAAGTCCGGTGCTCTTGGAAAGAAGAGGCGGGTGAACGGCGTGTGAAGTGTACACCGAGTGACTGCCCACTTGACTGGAGTGAGGATTATGATATGTGAGTTGTTGGCTGTTCGGGGCGGTGCGGCGCCTTTTTTTGTTGATGATGGAATCGGTGATCACCGGGATGGAGGTAAGTAGAGATGGGTGACAATGAGTTGCTAGAGGGCTTGCCGGTTGTGAAGACCGCGAACGCACTTGCGGCAGAACACGACAAGGCTGCGCTGGCGATGGTGCTGTATGACCGCCAGCTGGTACGGCAGGCAGATGCAATTGGGTTTGCACGTGCGGTTCTCCGGAATGCCCAGCGCACTGTGTCGCTTGGGATGGGAGACGACTAGAGAAGTCTCAGTTGGGGGCAGCACCCGCACGTGTCTGCCCCCAACCGATCTAAGGGAAAGGGAAGCGAGCGGTGGGTTTTGGTTTTCCAGGTCTTAATCCGCAGCCCAAGGGCAGCTGGTTCCCGTCTGGCAGGGTGGTGGTCAGGGTTGTGTGGCTGGGACTTTTTGCTGCGATAGCATCGCGATGTTTGGGATTGTGATTGGAGGCGAAGGAGAAGAAGAATGACCATAAGGCAAAAGATATTTGCTATCCTGGTGATAGGTGGGGGAGTGAATATGCTCATTGCTGGGATCGTAGTACCGCTGGAAAGTCTTGGCATTGTCCTGGCGTTGGCTGCACTGTTCACACTAGAATTGGCGAGGACTGTAGCTGGGAAGTGAGAGATGAGAAGTAGGCAATGAGACTTGAGGAGATGTGCATTAAGTTTGAGGTCAAGAAACCTTGCGAAGAGTACTTTCTTAAGGTTGATGTGGTGACAGAAAGTGCAATAGAAGGAGAAGGTGGATACTTTTGGTGGGAGGGGCACCGAGATGTTGTGTCTCAAGGGGATGATCTTTCTGCCATGTCCTTTGATGCGGCCCTGGATATTCTCCTGAGCCATGTGGGAGAGTCACTCAAGGTTGTGATACGCGAAGCAGAACAGGCAGAGAAAGCTGGGGTGGTATGAATGAGCAGAATGAAACTTCCCAAGATGGATGTTGAGTTTGAGGTTAAGAAACCTTTTGAAGAGTACCAGTCCAGGTTTCATGTGAAAACAGAAGGCGGGTGTTGGGGAGGCATGTGGGGGCCAAGTGTTATGCCTGAGGGGGATGATCTCTCCGGGATGTCCTGGGATACACTCCTGGATATTCTCCTGCGCCAAGTCGGAGAGGTGATTAAGGCAGCAGTACATGAGGTGGACAGGGTTAGGAAAGGAGAGTGGCCATAATGATTCTCTGTGATTGGCAGTTGAAGAAGTGGGCACGTGGAGGTGGCCTCAATCCCTTTGAGGCTAGCTGTATCAACCCAGCAAGCGTTGACCTCAGATGGTCTGGCCGCTTCAGGTTGGCTCAGATAGAAGGCTGGGGTCCGCTGATCACAGTGGAGGATGGGTGGGTATTCAAACCTGGTTTGTTCTACCTACTTGACACTTTGGAAACTGCTTCGATGCCAAGTGCCTGTGCTGGGTTTTTGGCCCTGAAAAGCAGCTTGGGCCGTCGTGGGCTGGAGCATCTGCATGCTGGTTGGGTGGATCCGGGCTTTCGGGGGACGCTGACGTTGGAGGTTGCAGTGAGGGCACCGTGGGATGTTGAATTGGTCAAGGGGGAATCTATCGTGCAGTTGATCCTGGAGCGGCTTGAGAAAAAGCCGTCTATGGTTTACTCTGGGCACTATCAAGACCAAATGGGGCCAACTGAGGAGAGGAGTAGGAATGAGTGAGAGAACCGTAGTTGCCGTTGAGGTTGAGACTGGTGATCTCATCATAACACCAAGTGGCCAGCGATTTGTGGCTGTGGACGAGGCTCTCTGGCTGGAGTTGTCGGTGCTGGCCGCTTTACATAATTATGGCGATTTCGAGATGGTGAAATCGTCTGATTTTACTGAAGAAGGGAGCGAGGATGAGTAAGGGGGTGTTGACTGAAGGCATGGAGTTGGGCCTTGTAGTGGCTGTGTTGCGGGCGGACGCTTTGGAGGTGAGGCACAAACTAAAGTGGGCGCTTGATGCTGTGGATAAACTAATAGAGCGTACTGACAACACTTTAGGTATGTTGCCCCTGCCGGGCGGAGAGCGCACTGCTATCTTTGAGAGTGCTCTCGGTATACTGCTGACAGAGGGGGCAGAGATTCACAAAGAGAGCCGAGGACCAGTAACGGAGTGGAGCCTGAATCATAATTGGGCTACTGTGGATGGGCATCTGTTATAGTCAGGTTGGGGGTG
>Ga0114919_10001096_pt1 | contig 21759 bp, 21 predicted proteins | sample BlataG_FD_88682 | JGI IMG/M metagenome (GOLD analysis project Ga0114919, IMG submission 88682) | Deep subsurface microbial communities from Black Sea to uncover new lineages of life (NeLLi) - Black_00105 metaG | ecosystem: Environmental > Aquatic > Marine > Oceanic > Sediment | place: Atlantic... | reverse complement strand
TCCCAATGAAAAAAAAATTTAATTTTTTCATCCTACACATCGCATCCCTCCTCTTTTTTTTTTTTTTTTCTCTTATCCCTTTTTCCCCCCCCCCCCCCCCTCTTCCGCCGTCTCACTCTTCTTCTCTCACCATTTCCACAACCCAATTATCAGCATCATACACACTAGACCTCAGCCCCACCCCCGTCACCTGCTTCTCTATCAACTCCTCTAGCTCCCCTTCATTAAACAAATGGTAGTATCTTTGGAATACCACAGTGTTCTTGTGTCTGTCAACTGTCCCAGCTGCAGCTACTGCTGCTGCCTCTGCCCTATACAGCGGTATGTTCCATGGCACAAAATAATCTGTATTACTACTACTACTACTATTACTACTAGTCGTATCACCATTTGTACTATTATTATTTAATCGCTTCCATTTAGCAAATTTACGTTGATCGCTCTGCTCCGACACCCATACAGTAATAATCGCCCTCCCTCCAGGTTTTAGTATTCTCCTCAATTCTTCTAAAAACTGTACTCTCCTTTGCACACTGCTTATATGATGCAACACTGCAATACAGAGCACACCATCACATGATCCATCTTTAAATGGAAGATGCATTCCATCAGCTGCAAATACATCTGCTCTCAAATCACCAAGTCTAGCTGCCTTATGCTCCATACTGCATCCTCCTTTTATGCTCTTCACCGATAATCGTTGGTTTGCCACACCGGCAAGTCCAGGAGACCTATCACTACCAATCACAAATATATCCCTTCTCACTCCAAAATATTTCCCATTTCCACACCCTACATCAGCTACTATTGACCCTGGTGGAAGAGAATCTATAAATGCCTTGACTTTGGGCCAAATGGCAAACCGAGTGGCACTAAAATGTGGTGCTATGGCTTCGTAAACATTCTGTACATGTCCTCCCTCCATCTTCTCCACCCAATTATCATTGGTAGTATCGTATTGTTCTTGATCTTTGTCACCATCATCAGCATCATTGTCTTCTTCTTCTTTCCTCGATGACATCAACAGCCTAGTGGGAGGAGGCCCTCCACCCTGGCTATCACAATGCTTTGGCCAGCGACACTGACAGGGGCCCCCAGTATTAATCTTCCTGAATGTTAGAGACACTCTTCTTTCTGCTCGGTGTACTGCACCCATACCCACCACTTCATCTGATTTCCTATGTGGAATGTAGTGCTGCCAAGCATATCTGGCTTCTCTACCGAGGATGAGAAGAGATCGGGGAGGGAGGAACAATGATTTCTGTTGCATATGGTTTTGATTGTGATTTTGATGATCTATTCCCTGCTTCTCCTCAATTTTCTCCTTCTCTTCCCTATTCCCATTCCCCTCTACATCTACATCTATTTCTTTACGTAGTACCATTACTGTTGGTCCTGCTAAAGAAAGAGACACAATAGCCCCTTCAAAAGCTGAGTGCGTATCTACATGAGGAGCTAGGCCTACTCCAGGTGAATATTCATTAACAGTGAGTTGATCTAGTGGAGAAGGACAAAGTGATAGAAATGCTGGAGTATCAGTATCCGTAGTAATAGTAGTAGTAGAAGGAGGAATGTTTTCTATTCTAGAGGCAATGGACGCTATTTGAGGAGGGAAAGGGACCGCTGGTTCATTGGGGTCCACGCCTCTAATATCGTATTTGAACTTTTTACCCCAGTGCTGTACTTTTCTCTTTGCTAGGTGTTCCCAAGGAGTTGAGTCTATCAGGGAAAGGAGGGTGGTTTGTTCATCTTCTGAGATGAAGTTGGGGATGAGAAGGAGACCGGGGATGTTGCATTCTTCTGATGAAAGGACTGCTGGAGGGGTTCCTGTATATAATGATGATTGTGGTGGTGGTGGTGGTGGGGATGTGCGTTTGGCAAACTTGATGAGGAGAGAGCGGTCTGGGTTCCAAGGGCAGGGGACGCCAGAGAGACGATGTTTGGCGGCGGCAGCGAGAGCGATGGAAGATGTAGTTTCATTGGCAGCGAATTCGACGAATGATGGGGAATTATTGGGAGGGAGTGAAGTGACCTTGGTTGCGCCGAAATCTCGGAAGAGTTGTAGGATGGCTGCCTCCGTGGCTTGGAAAGTGGGAGATAGCATTAAGACATCCGTCTGGTCTTGATTATGTGGCCTTGTGAAGAGGAAGTGCTCCTTCCCTCCATTAGACTCATGATATCTCATCTTACTACATTTATGCAATGTTTGATTTGCCATTTTTTTGTGTCTGAAGAGCGCAATTGGATTGTCAAGCATTTGGAGATAAACTTCGTTGGGTCAAGTCCCCCGACGAGCGGTGACAGTAAATGGCGCGTTTTCTCGCCGACCAGTTGCATTCTTTACAAAATAATACAGACGTTACCATGTCACTAAACCCACCAATGCTACAGACACCCGGCCAGGGTTTATGGCCCGCTCCTTTTGCAGGGTAAGTGGAAATTGTGACCACCAAAGTGATCTGAACTTACTTTGTTCTTGTCGTTTCCACTCCAACTCACACCCCTCCCTTCCTGATACACATTACAGAGAATGGTTTGGCATCATGAGACCGGACATAGAGATCAAACTGACCGGCATCCCAACTCAAAGCCGAGGCGGAGGAAACTACAAGGGAAAGGGCCGTGTATTCATGAGCAACTATCGACTCGTTTTCACACCACAAAAACCCGACCCTCGTTCTCAACTGCAATCGTTTGAAATCCCTCTATCTTGTGTACATGACTATAGCTTCCAGCAACCTGTGTTGGGTGCCAACAGACTGAGTGGCAAGGTCTATGAAATATCAGGAGGAGCGGTACAAAGGGGCAGTTCTTCCATCTCATGGATAATATACTTCAACAATGGTGGTTTTGGTACATTTGTACCATTATTCTATCAATTGGCAACATATGCTGCTCGTTATAGACCAAACTTTGAGAGCAGTTCTACTCAACAACAGCAAGACGAAGAACGACCGACAGCACCTCCACAGGAGGACACGACAACTACAGCGCCTGCTTCCTTTTTTCAATCTGTTCTCATAGATCCAAACGACCCTTCAACCATCATATTAACTCAACCTTCAGTTGATAAAAAGGATGAGCAAGGGACATACCCAATCGTGTAAAAACTTATTTTACAGTTACGGTCACAACTTTGGTAGAAGATTTATCTGGAGCAAACATTACCCTAACCAAGCCAATGTGTTGTATTTCAGACTCGAATACATACATAGCAGATGGTGTACCTCTGAGTGGTTGGAAGAGAGAAAGGGAGTGTATATGGAAGGGGAGGGAGGTGTAAGGGTTGTGCAGAAGAATGAATGAGTAGTCGGGGGAAATGAATTGAATGTGATCACTTACCCAAACCGACTGAGTTTCTTGTTTAGAGGTCCTGAGACTAGTATACGACTGATGGCATCTAAATCAACATTTCTTTCTATCATTCTTTGTTTTGCGTGTTGAGTGATTGATAGCTTTTTCCGACATAGGTTTTTCCTAATAGCAGTCTCTACATTTGAGTTGACGCCTTTAACAGCTTTACAGTATAGGACCATGCCATGGAAAATAATAATACGCTACAAGATGGAACATTATACACGGAAAGAAGAAGGAAACCGTTGCCATCCATAAAAATGGAGACGACACTCCCCCTCTCACAAAGACAAAACTAGAAAGTTAAATCCTTCTTGTTCCCCAGAGAACTTCCTACTTCCTTGCTACAAAAACAATGCAACTGCAATTCAATTATATTAAACAAAACACATTACGTCATCTACACAGGCCCGTATTCATGCCCATACCTCAACTCCCCATCAGGCTGTTCCACCACTGCTCCTCCTTTCAATGGAACAGTCTCAAACACAGCAAACACCTCTGGATGCGACACTGTCTGAGAATCCTTATCAATTGCCCAGCATACAAATGTAGCATCCAACACACTCAACAAGCAGCCACCAAGGAAGCTCAACACAAACAAAGCAGCAATGCCACTCACTATCCCCACTCCAATGGCGTTAGAACTGTGGTACATCTCCCCAGCTGATGGCTTCAATGTATAGTATCCGAGACCAGCCAATGTTCCCCAGGTGACACTCAGCGTCATTGCTGCCAGATTGATTACCATTGGTGTGAACCACACAGTGGATGCGAAAGCATCTAAGAGATTGCGTACCAGTAGGTCGGTGACATTCCTACCTGCAGCAATCAGTCCTTCCCCAGTGATGGCAGCCATGACTGTTGCAAACTTGGTGAGATAGGAAACGATGCCAGCAAAGCACTGGGCGATAAAATAGAAGATGATACTGAAGATGTTATTATTGCCATCCCTACTGGCCCTGTCGCTTGCTGATCTGACCATCTCGGCAATAGTCAATACCAAGCCGCCAAAGCATACAGTACCAAAAGATGATGTTACGGCATGCATCAATGAACGAACAGTGTTGCCTCTAGTAGATTGCTGTTGTTGATGTACACCATTACTGTCTATTGATGCTGGTGCAAAGTACCATTGGCCAATAGTGCCGCTAGTGACAAACACTCTAATTTGGTTCATAACAAACATCGTCCAAAGGGCAGTTGTGATGACAAATGCACCATATACACCCACCCACTTGTCAGTCTGCCATATGCAACAAAGTGTTTTCTGTCCGGTTGCTGCATCTATACATTCACCTTTGCCTCCTCTAGCAGGGTTTGGGATAAGCTGCCCATTGCTCAGGGCCAAGACGCCAAAGATCACAAGGGGAATGAGACATGCGAGAGCACCAATGTTGAGGAGAAGAGTGGTGGTGATGAGGTGGGGATTGGCAGCTAGGCCATGCGCTGATACAGTCAGCAATCTAGAGGCCAGGCTGATTTCTCTTCTCCAGAGGTAGAAGAGGAGAGCTGAAAGAGCCGCCATGCCAAACATGAAGACTGAAGGCCCAATAATTCCGTTAAAGAGGAGGGCTATTCCCAAGCATAGAGGTGCTGCGATTTGGGAGTAAATTGTGGCTTTAGTCATGGTGTGGGAGTGGTGTTTGAAGGCTAGGAGGAAGCCGACACCGACGAGGAGGGAGAGGAAGCAAGAGAGCAATGTCCAAGTCGAGGCGTGCTTGGCAAAGTCGACTTCATCGAATTGAGGCTCCTCTACTTCTAATGACATCAACAAGCTACGTCCGTTGGAGCTGTATGGACAGTATTTAGGGTCGGTAAAGGTCTGCTCATCATAAGTGAAGAAGGCAGGTTGTCTATACATCCATGCATAGACTCCTCCCAGCACGCTAATGACCCACGCGGCAGCATATATAAATGCCCAAGCCGTATCTCTGTAGGGTCTATACACATATTCAAAATGCGAAGATGGACTGAGTGGCACGGGGTCTGTGTGCCAAGCCATTGTTTAGAGTGATCCTATTGATTCTAGTAATATGTAGGCAAAACCCGGCGAGCTTTTTCTGTTATTTGGTTCAATGATGGTCGCCTTTCTATTCCGTTCGGCTATTATTACTATTATTCGTATGAGTAGGCATTGCTTCTACCTCTTTTCCTTACTTTCAAGCCCTGGCAGCTGCCTGCTCCCACCGACAGCCGGAGACATTTTATACCCAGGAAACCGATCATATTCGTTCTAAATCAAATTTTGATTTAATAGCTAACATCAAAATTGTTTGATTTATGCACTCAAATTTGCAACAGTGAACATTATCAACTGTTTAATGACACAAGCCATGATTCCTTTATCTGAAGGCAAGCCACTTATTGGCTCTAAAAACAAGCGCAACTCACACAGATTATGTCGCTCCAAGCGAATGGTGATCAATTCACGTGCTACAACCAGCCAAGGTGAGCAAAGCATCTCTCATATCAACAACTATCTCTGTCAATATTCTTCTATACCCTTTTAATTCACCTCCATTTCCTTGAAATCTTCAGAACCACTCATGGTGAGAGCAGCTAGAGGTGAAGACGTAGAGAGAGCCCCATGCTGGTAAGTGTCAAAACACACATTTATCACACATGCCGCCGTCATCCCCCATCCGATCTTCTCCTCTTCTCTTATTCTCACCTGACCTCTCCCCCTCCTCCTGTCCCCCTATCTAAACACCACTCCACTCGAAATAATAAATAGGATGATGCGTCAGGCAGGTCGTTACCAAAAGGCATATAGAGACTTAGCTTTAAAACATCCTTCCTTCAGGGAGCGTTCAGAAACCACCGACCTTATCGTCGAAATCTCCCTCCAACCATGGTACTCATTCAAACCAGATGGAGTCATTCTCTTCTCCGACATCCTCACACCCCTACCAGCCTTTGGCATCCCTTTTGAAATCGATGATAACAAGGGTCCTCTCTTAGATAAACCAATAAGGTCCAAAGAAGGCCTGGGAGTGCTGCACTCCATTGATCTGGACGAGCTACAATTTGTAGGCGAGTCACTGAGCACATTGAAAACAGAGGTTGGCTCCCAAGCAGCTGTACTTGGGTTTGTAGGATGCCCCTGGACTCTTTGTACATATATTGTAGAGGGAGCTAGCTCTGCTTATTATAAGACTATCAAAGGGATGATGTACAATGACCCAGAGCTGCTGCACAGCTTGTTGTCACATGTAGCAGACCAGATTTCAGAATATGTGCGGTATCAAATTGATAGCGGGGCTGATTGCATAATGATGTTTGATTCATGGGGAGGACAGCTACCTCCAGCTGCATGGGATAAGTGGTCAAGGCCCTACATTGAGAGAATCGTCAAGGCAGTTAAATCCACACATCCCAAGACGCCATTAACACTGTATGCCAATGGGTCGGGAGGATTGTTAGAAAGGATGGGGGCCACTGGTGTCGACGTAGTAGGATTAGACTGGACATTGGATATGGCAGATGCAAGGAGAAGGCTGGGTGGAGAGATGAGTGTGCAGGGAAATGTAGATCCAGTGGTGCTGTTTGCTGGCCCAGAGGCAATAGAGGCGGCGGTCAAGGACTGCATTAAAAAGGCGGGGTCCCGCGGACACGTGTTGAATTTAGGGCATGGAGTGTTGGTGGGAACACCTGAGGAGAATGTAGCTTATATGTTTGAGTTATCCAAGAAGACTTCCTTGGCAGCCGTGTAAATAGAGTGAATGAATTCGCTTTGATAGCAGAACAACAGAAGGGAGAGGAGGAGTGAAGGGCGGTGATAGATCAGGCTGGGGAGGGGGGAGAGGTTGGTCGCCCCCAAAACGTCCTTCTTCCGGCTGTGCTTGTTGGGATTGATTGCATTATAGAGGTCTACTCTGACATTGACAATTGAAGAGATGCTGAGCCCTTTTGTACTAGACTCTTGAAAAATAAGAAACGAATTGTGATCAGTTTTCTGCAAAACGTCCGTCCAATTGAGTGCTTATATTAAGCCTAAATTATAGATGCTCGTTGATAAGATACCATGGGTGTCGCATGACGGTGGGTTTCCTCTCTGTGTAGAGAATTACTGCTCAAATTATTAATCTCAAAAAAATGAAACTGATCACTCTCCATATCTCCTCGAATCCCCCTTCTATACATCCAGGCTGCCCTATATTTTCTGTGACAGTACAACAAACCGGCCAGAGATTCGCTACATGTGGCGGCGATCTCAAAGTCAGAATTTGGAGCCTTGCCGCCGCTCTCGACGCTCGACAAGAACAAAGCCCTTCCGCGCCCAAGCTCCTCGCCACCCTCACAGAACACATCGCCCCAGTCAACATTGTCAGATTCAGTCCTAACAACCGGTGCCTTGCCTCCGGATCCGACGACAACATGGTCTGCTTATATGAACTCCGAACCGGCTCTGGAGGATCAATCCTCGGCGGAGACATCAACGTTGAAAACTGGAGAACCAAACACGTCTTAAGAGGCCATGCCAACAATATCATGGATCTATCCTGGTCTCCAGACAGCACCAAGCTAGCCACTGTATCTCTAGATAACACTGTCCTCATATGGGATGCCGCTACTGGTGCCCGACTGGCCACTCTCAACCGACATACTTCTTTTGTCAAAGGTGTGGCTTGGGACCCCATTGGAACATATTTAGCTACCCAAGCAGAGGATAAAACCGTTATTATATGGAGAACTGAAGACTGGACTGTCCTGGGTGTCATAAAAACCCCTTTTAAAAGAATAGTAACAGCAACCTTTGGAACCAGAATGTCATGGTCGCCAGATGGCCAAGCTCTGTTGATCGGTAACAGCCACCAAGGTGCCACACAAGCAGCTGTGGTTATCGCCAGAGGGAAGTGGGAAGATACAAAAAACTATCTATTCATGAGTGGTCATCAAGGAGCTATAGTAGCTACCTGTTTCAACCCTAAACTCTTCCGCCTCCCCCAACCTGCCAATAATAATAACAATGGTACGAAAAAAACATCTTCCAACAACAACAACAACAAAGAAGAAGAAGCTCCATTGAGCAGTTTATTTGCACTAGGCAGTCAAGATAAGCAAATCACGGTCTGGGCAGCTGCTATCAAGAGACCATTATTCATAGGAACCAAGTTTTTCAAGTCTCAAGTATTAGATCTTGCCTGGACACCAGACGGATATAGCTTGCTGGTGTCAGGGAGTGATGGGACATTGGCACTGTTACAGTTTGGTCAGGAGGATATAGGGGTGCCTGCTACTTCTGAAGAGGTGGCTGAGGCATTAGATAGATTGTACGGCGTGAATAGAGGGCAGGGGAAGAGATTGTTTGCAGAGAGCGCTGATGTACTGGATGTGGTGCCAATAGCCGATGGTAATGGTGATCAGGGGAAGGGTACTGCTATCGAAGCAGCTGGTGGTGGAGGTCTAGATGCAAGATTGAATGGCCGACTTAGTGGTGGTGGCGTTGGTGGTGGTAGTGGATTTGGTGCTGGAGGGGTAGTCACCCAGGTCGGCTTTGGCTTTGGAGGAGGTGAGTCGGGCCCTAGCGGTACCACTCCTTCTACTAGTGGCTTTGGAGCCCCAGTTTTAACAGCAGTCCAAGAAGCCCCAGTAAGAAAAAAGATAGCTGCTGTTCCTGTTGTTGCTGGTGCCGGTTCTGGTTCTGCAACAATAATGATGCCACCTCCTCCATCACGAACTATTGCTGCAACTCCACCCTCCCAACAACAACAACAACCAGATGCAAAGAGAGCCAGGCTAGATGGTAGTATCTTCTCTCAAGTTACTCTTCCAACATTGAAGGTTCAAAAGCAACTGGAGGTCTATCTGGGGAAGATTCCTCCTCCTCCTCCTCCTCCTCCCCATAAACTCGATAATGATGGTATTACAGCAACACCAACAATGATGGTACTGAAATTGATCAATAATAGCAATCCCAAAGGACGCAAATGGATCGATATATCTTGCATGTCCAGCAACGGTACCGGTGATGGTGGAAATATAAATAGTACTTTACAAGCAAGAGGACGAGGTGGAATGCAAACGATAAAATGGACAGACACACTACCAGGCGCAGCAGTCACAGCATGTGGCAATTTAAACTTCTCAGCCATCGGGCTCTCTGACGGCCACGTTATTGTACACTCTGCAGCAGGGAGGCAATTGTGGCCTGCTATGAAGGTGGGCCCTGGCATAGTCAAGATGACTTGTAGCAATAATAATAATAATGCCACTGGCACTGCATGGAAGCTGTTGATATTGACTGGAGCAGGAAGGGTAAGAGTACTTGATGTGCACCAGTCTAAATCTCTCTTAAATGTCTCTGCTCTCCACATTTTGACTCCCACAGATAATAATATTAGTAGTAAAATATCTTTGTTGGATGCAAGGCTCTCAGAGGCAGGCCTGCCATTACTGACATTTTCAAACAATAAAGTATATGCATGGTCGACAATGTTGGAGGAATGGATGGCTGTTGTGGATGGTAATGCTGCCTCTGCATCTCAGTTCATGTCTTCTATGATGCTAGGAGGAAATAACAATGGTAATGAGTTGAGGTCTCTACAGGCCCAGTCATTAAGGACCACCAGTGGTGGAAGTGGAAAAGGAGCTGGTGGAGTGACAAATTTAATGGGAGGAGGTGGTGGTGGCCTGTTTGGGGGTCTCAACAAATCAGCAGCTGCGCTGCAAAGATCCCACATATCCAGGGCACATTTAGAATCAAATCTAGCTGCTGCAATAGTGCTAGGATCTGCATCTGAATATAAGAGATGGCTGTCTACGTATGCGACATTTCTGGCGGATCAAGGTGACGAAGAAAGGTTTGAAGAGCTGTGTAGAGAGCTGGTAGGTGGGGTGGTTGTAGGCGGTGGTGGAGGTGATGGTGTTGGAGAGGAAGAAGTAGAAGGGGGGGAATGGGGGGGAGGAGGGTGGACTCCTGAGATATTGGGGATGTCAAAGAGGAAATTATTGAGAGATGATGTGCTGAGGGTGCTGGGCACCAATAGAGAAATGCAAAGAGTGGTTGCAAAGTATAGAGATATCCTGGAAGATCTCATGACTGACTAACTGACTGAGTGGGTGAGTAATAATAATAATAATAGGTTGTTGACCCCCCATTTTTACACAGCTAGATCTATCTATGTACCACAGTATACACATATGTATAAATGTAATGTAATGATCTCTAGACAAGACTAACACCAGCAGCTGCAGCATATTCCCTTACTTTACCCTGCACATAAGCATTGGCTCCTCCAATTAATCCAGGCACTCTGCCGGGCATCTTTTTTCCAGCTGATGCCAAGCATTGAGCAAGGTACAGCTTAATATCTTGTTGAACATCGGGTATGGGATCTTGCTCTACTCTAGAGGCATTGTGTAGTTTGGCATATGCTGCCGAGTAGCCTGAAAATTCAAAATCGTCACCTTCTTCCGTACCTCCTGCACCCCCGTTCATTGCTGTTGCACTTCCATTGCCCATTATTGTTGTCGGTGCTCCACCACCTCCGCTACTGCTAATACTTTCTAATGCAGTGACAGTAGCAAATAACAAACTACACCAAACATCACTAGGCAAAGCATTGTAATCTGCTAATATCTTAGCACCACCAACTGCAATTATCTTCTCTTCATATTTTCCTTGGACCGTCTGACAACTGGGCACCCACACTTGCTGAACCAACATTGTCAACAGACCAGGCTGCACTGCATCTATACTTGCAGATGTTGCTTCACAGCCGTGTTTGGCAATAAAAACGCCCAAAAATACCAGCAAGGAGCGTACATATCTGGTCGTACGTGCAGATTGCAGCTTTTGGAACAGCAATCCCCATATATGTGGCAGGTATTGAGTCAACGATGCCAGATCTACATGAGTCACGAGTGCATTTAAGATGTAGAATGCTTCGTGTCCATGTGCTTTGGAGGATAAAAGCTTTTGAAACACTCCTAGGACAGCTTGTAAATGACCACTTTTGACAATTTCTGGTGCAGATACAGTCAGGTATGCTTCGACTAGTCTCACCAGGGCAGGAATGTTCCCTGGTCTCTCCCAAAAAAGAGGAGTTAGTAACGGCGGAAGAATAGTATAATATGTCTCTGGCAACTGCACTACTATACCATTAACACTACTTCTTGATTCAATGAGCTGTGCAAAGATCTGAAAGACATAAGGGTGAAACTCCTGCACATCTTCCTGAAGCACAATTTGAAATGGAGGAAATAACATCTCTTCATATGTGACTACTGCACTGGGGTCAACAGCACAACCATATTTGATCAAAGCAGCTACACTTTCAAACAAATAATGATTAAAACCTGGCTGGGTAGGGTTTTTGCACACTTCAAGGAGCTGTTGAGATAGTTGCTGAATGCATACTGGAGCTACGGGCGCAATAGCGTTGCCGACGAATGAAATAACCCGCATCACACATCTCATGAGGTATTCATTTTCCTTACTCTCTGGGAAGTGAAAGGCAGAAAACAGTCTTTCCAGCAACGGTTGGAGGTAAGGTCCCAGTGTATCTGGTGTAAACACCTGTATATTATTTACTTTTAAAGCTAGCAACCTCTCTACACACACTGCAGCATAAGAATGCACCACATTAGATTCGCATTTCAATGCTTCCACACACCCAGGGAACACTGCATGTAGTGATTGCTGTGGCAACTGAGCTCTAAATGTTGTGACAAACTTCAATGCATCAGCTACTAGTACTTGGTGAACTTTCCCTGCAGATTCAGGAGCTAGGTCTGGCGCTACATGCTTGTTATAAAAGTCTGGAATGTTGACCAGGGCGTTGGTAGAAGTGGCACCAGCAGCTACTGTCTTCCCTTTCACTGCGAGCGCTGTCACCAGGTACATTGCACAGTCCTTGGCCTTCCATTGAGCTGCTGGTGCTGTTGTGTATTGACCTAGCATGTCTGATACATATCCAGTGAAGAGAGTGGTGACCTCGGAGGGGAACTTGTCTGTAAGGGCCTTTACCAGCTCGCTGGCGGCTCTTCTCCTGGTGTCATTATCTGAACCTTCGGTGTCTCTTCTGATGTACTCCAGCCAGTTCATTTCAAATGCTTCCTCTAGATCTTCTCTCATTCTAATGTTGGGAATAATAATGCCCTCACAGATCTGTCTGAGGGCAGCTGCATCTCCAAAGAGAGCGAAATGCACGCTGCGAGCGACTGCTGTCAAGAAGCCAATGGCAGCCATCACAAATCTGTCGTAGCCGACGTTTGATTGTGCTCCTACTACTTGTTTCCATACTGCTTCTACGAATGTTTGGAGGTATTTGGCGAATTCTTCTTCGTTTTTCTCCATGAAGAGGCCAAGAGCTTCACAAATGGCACCTTTGACTGCCTCCACAACGCCCTCTTTGTCCGGGTCGCTTTCCACAAGAGCAGGGGGGGTCTCTATCATCAGATACTTGTGAAGATTGTCCATCCAGTCATCTAGTGTGTCTTCAAAGTCTTGGGTCAAACCAGGAGAATTGAGTGACAGGAAAATGGAAGCTATCAACCTGACATTTTCCAGTAAAGCGGCCAGTTGCAGAGGAGCAGCAGAGACAGTGGGCAGACGAGCAGTCGCTGCTTTCAATGTATTCAACAGCGGTATTACCAGCTTCTGTGAATATTCCAGTTCGTTAGATAATGTTGCAGTCATATATTCCCCTCTATATCTGAGGTAGATAGAATCCGCTGTGTTGAGAACCCCATTCAATGTTGCCTCATCTGTAGTGGTGAGCTTCTCCAGCAGCTGAGGCAGCAGAGTCGGCCATTTAAACGGGAAATCGTGTCCACTGATGATGGCGAGTGCCTCACTGAGTTGAACTCTTACTTTGGGTGGGGAATTGAGCATGAGGTTGGTGATGTGTGTTTTAATGACATCTTTTTCAGAGTCGGGGATGATGACAGGGGTGGTGGTGTCTAGGCCGGTGTTTTCTCGTTCTACCCAATGGTATTTGATGTAGTTTTTGAAATTGACTGCTGCTGCTTGTCGGACTTCAGGAGCTAGAGATTCTGTGGATACTACCTGTGTTTCATTTAAAATGGAGGGTGAAGGAGATGGAGTGAGTTGGTTGAGGAGAGGCGACGGCCAAACAACATGCCGTTGGGTGGTCAATGTCTATGCTAGTGATGTTATCAGTGATGTTACCAACTTACCTTTAGCACTGATACACCATATGATGGCTGTGTTGCCGCTGCATTCTTTAGGAATACCTCTGCTTGTGCTATTTCGGCCTGCACATAAAATGAGGGAATCGATCGTTAGTGACGGACAACTTTGAGGTAAATTGAAGATGGAGGTAGATGTATACGTACTGGGTTGGGAGCCAGAGTTTGTGCAAATGCTGCCTGCAGTTGTGCCTCCATTGTCGCTATGCCTGAAACGATTTCACTTGGTTTTGGGGCCTAGATGACCGATGCTGTTTATTAGCATACGTTGGAGGATGGATGATAACTCTGTAAATCGATGTATTGTTCTTGGATATGCTTGATTGGTATTGACATGTTTGAATGATTGTTTCAGACCCTACATTCCCATAATTTCTATCAACCGCCCTCTCCGTGATGATGAATGCACTCTTCAAGAGAGATTTGATCAGCTATTTGCACCCACCCTTCCTCCAAACCTGCCATTTTACTCTGCTTGATCATGTGCAAAGTATTCACCGAGATGATTGGTCAGAAGCCATGAAACATTCACCAGGCAACATCTCCCATCTTTGATCTGACAACATGGTGATCGTGACAGAAGGCAGGAAGGACTTCAGTTGAAGGGGAGAGTTGGGAACCACCAGTAAATTTACATACATTGCATTTCATAAAAAAGATTCAAAAATCCAGCGGGCTGTGCATAACACCATCTTCCACCATGATGAATCCAATCAGCTCCAGTAAAACGTTCATTCAAAGCAGCAAGTCCAAGAATCGAATCCTTCCTCGTTTGATTCCTGCAGCCACTTCCACGAATGCACCAGTGGCCTTCTTCACTAGCTTACTTAATCCTAAAGCCAACCTGGAACAAAAGAAAGAAGAGGTAAGCATTTATCTTTCACCATTGTATTTTGCCCTTCTTCCCTTGGTTCTCTCTTCCACAATCACCATCGCACTGACAATCGTCTCTCTCACCCCCCCCCCTTCTCATCATCACAGCTCCTTGAATTCCTAGCCCCTCTCCAACTGGGAGCACTTGCCACAGAAGAAGACAAATCAACAATCGAAAAACTTGCCAGACAATTAGAACGTATCAACCCCACCAAGTCCCCTCTCCTTAGTCCCAAACTCAATGGCCAATGGAAATTATTCTACACCACAAGTGACAGCATCCTAGGTCTCAACAGACCTGCTTTCCTTAGACCAAAAAAAATCTTCCAGACCCTGGACAATGAGAATTTAAAAGCCAGGAACGATGAAGGTCCTCCCTTTTTCAATGCAGTAAAGGCAGATTTAGAGCCAGAAAATGATAAAAAGACCCAAGTACAATTTACAACATTTTATATTCTAGGTTTCATTCCAGTGACGGCACCAGCTTCTGCTAGAGGTGAGCTGGAGATTACATATTTAGATGAAGACCTTCGTATTTCAAGAGGGAACAAGGGGAATTTGTTTGTGTTGAAAATGCAGGATAAAAATAAACGTCCTTGAAAAAAAAAAAAAAAAACATGAAATCAATGAAATCAGAGGGTACAGAAAATGGGTGATTGTGCTACTTATCTTTTAGATGTATATCTATCGACACGATAGTTGTATCCATGAATGCATGGATACAAAATAATCAAGTACCCAGTTCAATCAACATCTCCTGTTGCTTCAGTAGTGTCTAAAATAGTATTATAGTGGCCACCTCTTTAAAACAATAGAATCAAAATTTAAATACATTCTTCTCAGTAAACCCTAGATCCTTCAACAACCCACTCAATTCACCTTGAGACTTATCTTCAGCCTTATCACCACTGACCGCCTTCATCATTGGAGGAGGTCCACACACCAGCATCATGCTGCCTTCACCGGGGAAGGGCATTATCTTCTTCAACATATCTTTGGTAACATAACCCTGCATATCTTTAGGCCAGCTCTTAGATTCTGCCTTGTCAACCAGCAAATGGAGCTTGAAATGCCTGGGGTGGGCTGCTGCTAGTTTTTCCAATTTGTCTCTCAACATAATGTCATGTTCACTGACAGAGGCGTATAACAAGGTCCATTGGGTGCTTAATTTCTTCTGTATAGCTTCTTCTATAACTTGAAGCATGGGTGTGATTCCAGTACCTCCAGCAATCATTCCAACGTGTTTCTTCTTGGCCAGTTCTGCCAAGTCAATCTTCTTGATTGGACCTTTAATGTCGATAGTTTGCCCGAGTTTTAAATTCACAAGATGCTGACTCATCTTTCCGGATGGGTAGACCTTGACTGCAAGATCAATGTGGTCCTTCTCCCTGGGACCTGAAACTGGAGTGTATGGCCTCATAACAAAGGCGTGGCTGCCATCTTCTTTGACTGATCCAATTGGAGCTCGGGTGAGAAGGCAGCTTGCAACGGGCATCTCAGCAATGGGTGCCGGAGCCTCCAATCGGAAGAGGAAGGTGGGGGTAGGGGTGCCCTTGGTGAGCTGTTCTTTGTGCACTAACTTGAAGGATGTCCATTGGTTTGGATCTAGACCATTTGCAGCAGCAGTGGCAGATTCAGTGGTGTACAGAGCATATGTTGTGATGGCAGTGATGCCGCCAAGGCCAGCAGTTAGAGCTCTGGGAGCTGACCTAATAACACCCAACATTATCATTATTCGATACAAATGATTGATCTTACCATCACCACAAGAATCCAAGGGTTTAAAGGTGGTTTTGCGGCATCATGCGAGGAGGGTATTTTTTGAGCTATATGTGTTTTCAGCCTCGTTTTTCGAACGAAACATTATTACATCGGTGACATTGACACCCAAAAGATCGAATCATAGTCCCCAGATACCTTCTCTTCACATACCTTTCTCACTTGATCACTTTTGGAATGGACGAGCAAAAAGCCAAAGTAATGGGCGTAATAGTGCTCGTCTTCATAGCTGGAGTCATATTTCAAATACTAGGATGCTCTCTATGGCACAACTGGTGGCCTATGCTCACAGGTAAACGCTTCATTCCTCAGTTTCCCTCCCCGATCAACCATTGACCCAACCGACGCACACTCTCACCCTCCTTCTCCCCCAAAACCCACAACCTACCAAACACAACAGCCTTCATGTATGTCTTAGTTCCCATGCCATATTTATTCTTCGGTGACCCCAATGGAGACTCTTCGGGCGGGTGGGCAGATGCAGGAAAGTTCCTCACTGGATTCTCAGCAGTAGGGACTATTGCAGTACCAACCATCCTACACCATGCTGGCAAAATTACTGGCGGGGCACTATGGATGGAACTAGTAGCAGTTGTATGTATGGGAACTAGTTTATTAGCGTATGATATAGTTAGCAAAGATGAAGGTGGTACCTTCTTTTCATCAACATCAGCTTTTTAGGGAAATATGGAGGGTGGGTTGTTGAGAGAGTAGCAGCATTCTTGAGACACTTCAGTTTTTTGTCATTCATTCCGTCTCAATTTGTACTTTTAAAAAAACATGATCCAGTGTGTGTATGTTTAACCAATCCAACTTAAATCTTCAATTTACACTTAATTCCCAAGATCAATTCTTGTTCTGCATCATAACCACCTGTTCACACACCGCTTTGGCTGCATCAAATCCACCCTCATCACCGACAGACTTTCCTCCTGCCTTTTTGAGACTCTTACCAGACAAACGCGAGACCAGTCCTCCTCCACCTCCTCCTCCACCACCACGCTTATTGGCTGTCTTCTTTCCTCCAGCAGCTCCAGTAGTCATGGTCAGCTGCTGCTTCAAATTAGCAAAGCTCACTGGTCCATTATCATTATTATTATTATCCTCACCACCGCCACCACCACCTGCACTACCCATGTTATTATTAGTATGATTATTCTCTCCTACTCCATTATTGTTATCTTTATTAGTATCAGGAATACCGCTATTGCTCTGGTCTCTACTTCCAAACACAAAAGATCTACCGCTCCCACCTCCCATTGTCATTGTTGCATTGCCGCTATGCATTCGTTGCATGGGGGGAGCTCTTCCTACAAATGATGGGCCTCGGGAGAGAGAATTGCCGCCCCTTCGCACTGGCCCAGCTGCTGCTTTTTGTAGATGTTGTTGTCCTGGACCTCCTGCCCCTCCAGTTCCAGCAGCAGGAGGAAGGTTTAGATTTCCTGGATCTGATCCTCCTCCTCCTCCACTGCCAGGCAATCCAAGAGCTTGGGCCCAGAATCTCGTCTGCTGCTGCTGCTGTCCACCATTACCACCGTCTCCATCTTCTTGCTGTTGTTGAACATTGATATTGAAACTACCACCACCACCACCCAGCAATTGAGAGTCAGATGCAGAACTTTTCAACAACTCCAATACTTGATGCGAATCTGCATCCAGTGGAGGAGCATCATAATACTCATCATCAAACCCTCCCCTTCCTCCTCCTCTTCCTGCTCCTGGATTGCTTCCTGCCAGCAACAATCTATTATGGGTAGCTCTTCTCATCATCTCTTCATCTTCTTCTTCTTCATCATCATCACCACCGTTGCCATTTCTCATACCAGCAAGCCCAGCCAAGTAATCATTAGCCCCCTTGTAAATATCGCCAGTTCCATCATCATCGCCATCTTCCCCTGCAACACGAACCCTACGACGTCTCCCCGCTGCATCATCTTCATCATCAGACAGATCGTCTCTCCCCCTCCTGAAACCTTGCCTCACACCACGGAGGACTGCCTGGAGCTCCTTTGTATCTTGAAAACGTTGCCAGTCTTGATGTGCACGTTCTAGTGCCTCCTTATCTTGCTTGCCAATTTGCTTTTGAGACTTGTCGGTGATAAAATCTTGGAATTCGGCTGCAGCTGCGTCCATGGCGTCTTCATCTTCGTCGTCGCTGACTTTGTCTTCGTCTTCTTCGCTGAGCTCTGCTTCCTGTTCTACAAACATGCTCTTTAGCTTGTCTTTGGTGGCTTTATTTAGAGGCTTGGCTGGGCGAGGAAGGAATGTAGGTGCTCCTTCTTCATTATAATAATAATTATTATTATTGTTATTAGCACCATCACCATCATCATCTTCTTCTTGAGTGGCAGTCTTATCATCACCACCATCTTCCTCCCCATCTCCCTCCTCCCCACTGCTGCTACCGTCTTCCTCATTATCAGTTTCTTCCATAAGAGAATCAAGTGAACCTTCACTTGCTGCTCCTTCATCAACCTTGATATCACCAGAAGGAGAAAGCCTCTTCCTCCTCCCCGTATCACCACCACCCTCCTCCTCCTTCTCATCACCATCGTCATCCTCAGATGTACTGGAACTATAGTACCCGTCATCAATCAATGGAGCTTCATCTTCAATATCAGGAGCTTGGGAGAAATCCCACATTGAGTCGTATGCGCCCTTCTTCTTGGTGGCTGTTGGGAGGTCTACGAGACACACATCTTCCAGGCCCTCATTATCTGAATCCAGGACCAGTGACTCTTCACTATCATCAGCATTGTTCTTGTTCTTGTTGTTGTTGTTGTCTTGGGATTCATTGTGTGAATCATCATCATCATTATTGTTGTTGTTGTTATCTCCATCTCTATCTCCATCTGCTTGTACTGCTGTGGCCTTTTTGTTACTCTTCTTCATTGCTTCAGACATGATGTCGTCAAAGTCAAGTTGATCAGGAAGAGCACGAGCTTTAGCACTCTCTCTGATCTGCTCGTTGCGTTGCTTGAGTTTCTCCAGAATGCCACTGAGGGGTTTGAGCTCTGCAGGGGCACCTTTACCGATACGGTCACGGGTGGCTACGTCTCGGAGTACTCGCTGGGTGGCAGCTCCAATGTCACCGTCTTCGTCACCTGGTGCGACCCCTCCAGAGCGCATTTCTTCGCCGTTGACAAAGTCCTTGTCCCCTCCAACCCAGTCACTGTCTTCTTCACTGTTGGAGAGGATGTTGTCTTGGTTGTTCTTGTCCTGGTGGAGGTCTTCAGCTTCAGAGTCGGAGGGGCCGTCGTCGGCATTGCCAATCTGAGCTAATTTGCTGGCCTTCTTTTCCCTGCGTTCTAAGATGTATTCCTCAAGCTCGTCTTCTTCGTCTCTATATTCCTCCTCATCTTCATCTTCCTCGTCTTCTTCCTCCTCTTCGTCCTCTGCTGCTGTATCAACGTTGTTGTTTTCATTCTCATCGACTTCTTGGTTTTCATCAGCTTCCACGCTGTCTTCCAGCTCGTTTGGGATGCTAAACTCCTTCTTATCACTAACATCAGCCGCTTTTTTCAGACGGGAGAGTTTACGAGGTGGCACTATTTCTGGTAGAGGCTCCCCAATGGAAATGCTAATATCATCTTCCAAATTTTCCATATCTAATTGCTATTAACGTCCTATATACAACGTACTTATCAAATTATCAAAACTAACTTTTGCTCAGACCACAGGTGGTTGCTCTGTTTTATGGGTGTTTGTTTCTCACCCGATTTGAATTTCAGAGAGGAGCGTCGCAGCAGTTGTCGATCACACACAGAGAGAGTAGAAGAGAGACTGCCTCCTCCTCTCTTTCCCTTTCACCTACACATTCCTTACATATTCAGTATATTATGAACATCTATACCAAGCCCCAACAACTCAATCTTCCCCGCTTCCACATTTGCTGCCTCTACTTTAAACACCTCTGGCTCTGGAGGCGGATCCAACAGCGCATACCCATTATACACCTTCACTGCAGGATCCAACTTCCATTCAAATGTACCTTTATTATACACCAACACCCTCTTTAACCCAGCATCTGCTGCTATTTGCGCTGCCCATGACGACCTCACACTCGTCCTACAGGCGAAAATGATCAAATCGCTGCTAGTTGGCTGTAGGAACCCATACTGCTTGGCAAAGAGCTCGGAAGAAAGGGCCATGGCACTAGGCAGCTGCTCAACAGGCACATGTACTGACCCCTTGATGGCCCCGTATAATGCCCTTTCATCATTCCGCCTTACATCTATGAGGGTGGCTATGGGCGTGCGGATGGTATTGAGTCCGAGTGCCACTGCAACTGCATCTCGGCTGACGTAGGTGACGTGTGTTTGATCCCTACTGTGCTTGGAAAACTCTGAAAGTCCTCCTATTAAAGAAGCTGTCCGCTGATAGCCTAATTCAGCAGCTGCATGTGCTGCGTCTAGTTGTTCTTGTTCTGTGTCTCCTACAAAAATGACCATGAAGTGGAGAGGGGGATGGCCTATGCCTTGGAATCTCTCTTCCCATTTGGCTCCGTCTCTAAGGAGGTCGGTGACTTCGGAAGATGTGAGACGGAGAGCGCCTCTGAGCTCTCCTGGGAGGTGGGTGGTGGAGGATTGTCTGACGTCGAAGATGATGTGTGGATAGGCTCTTTGTTCGACCTGGAATGAAGAGAGAGAGTGAGAAGAGAGAGAGAGAGAGAGAGAGTGAGAAGGGAAGGTGAGTGGTTGAACGATTGGCGGGTGGGGGTTTCTGTAGGCAACTTACTAATACACAGAGGGCAGCAGAAGAAAGATTGGCATGGTATCGTCCGGGATATTTATTAATTCGTGCGCGTTTGCTCTCTCGTTTCTTCTTTGAGAGCAGTTCACCATGCAACCATCTCACTCCCCAAGCTAAAATTGTTAAACTGGCAGCTGCTGTCAACGAGCCACCAGATAAGTTAGATATCGATGCTGGCATCGAATCAATTTTTGAAACAGATGATGCAATTGAGGCTCATGCCCAAACTTTTTGTGTCAAATTAAAGTTCCCCAAGACTCTTGCCGACGTGACGTTCAAACCTCCCCTTTGTTCGGAGTCTTGTCGGCCATCCTCCCAAGAGGAGCACTGTGTTTCTTAAAACTATTACAGCAATGATACCAGAAAAAGATCTAGTATTTTCAAAGGGACAATGGTTCTGCATTATGGGGTGGAAAAACACACCCTTACACAAGAGATAGGTAGAAAACAGTAACTCGGGGCCCATTTTTTCGTCCTCCCAGATATGTCTTAGGGCTCCACCAGAGAAGACAATGGGCACGTAACGCAGGAAAAATGGACAGATAAAGACCCTAAAAACACCAACTAGAATAATACACAGAAGCACAGGTGATGGACCAGCGATATTTTTATTATTATCTCCTCCTATATATTCACAAACAATATGAGAGAGCACCTCCACAGGAAGGTCGTGACTTTCAAAGCAAACAAGGCAGGAATTTATGCCCCCACCCCACCCCATCTCTCTCTCTCTCTCTCTCTCTCTCTCTCTCTCTCTCTCTCTCTCTCTCTCTCTCTTTGGATATTTCTTTTTCTCCCATCTCCACCTTCACCACACACAAAACACATCTACACCTTCCTTTC
>Ga0114919_10001095_pt1 | contig 21788 bp, 9 predicted proteins | sample BlataG_FD_88682 | JGI IMG/M metagenome (GOLD analysis project Ga0114919, IMG submission 88682) | Deep subsurface microbial communities from Black Sea to uncover new lineages of life (NeLLi) - Black_00105 metaG | ecosystem: Environmental > Aquatic > Marine > Oceanic > Sediment | place: Atlantic... | reverse complement strand
TGTGTCATCATCAAATACTTCTAATATTGGTAACCCCGAAATATCATTAACTACAAATAAAGAACCTGTTAAGTTATCTGTAATACTGAACAACTCACCACTAGAACCTTGTACCGTAAATAGGGGTTCTGTATCACCCGAACCAACAATGGTTAGTACGTTATCTGACTCACCTGAAATAGTTAATGAATATTCACTGACGTTAACGGTTCTACCCGTAGTTAATGTACCATCTATATTATAGATATTATCTCCTGAAGTTAAACCACTAACAACATTTCCATCAGTGTCTACACCTAAATTTAAAATTGGTGTCCCACTTAAAACGTTTTGTATGTTTACTGATGTTGCGGTTAAACCACTAATTAGTATTAAATCATCGTTTACTGTTATTGGTGAACAACCATATAAATTAGATGTATACACACCCGTACACGCACTTAATGTGTCAATTGTACCTGTAGATGCACTTAAACCAGGGTCAAACAACCAAACACCATCTGAATTTGTGAATATTCTAGAATCAACTCCGTCACTGACTCCATCTTCTAATGTAATACCACCACCTATTGCGGTTAAGTGAGTACCACTATAATTTAATATTATATTATTATCTTTGGATTGGATTACTTCTGTGTTTATGGTAGTTGCAGAACCGTTGATTACAACATTACCATTAATAGTGATTCCTGTCGTACAAGAATTAACAGTGTCTAATACTAATGGATTTGTACAAGTATACGCACTAAAAGCATCAAATAGTTGTTCTACATTACCTTTATACGAAGAACCCGCAGGATTTTGTGATGTATCACCAGTTATTACAAAGTGTAATAAATCTGTTAGTGTAACACCACTCATTATTTGTCTGTCGGTTAGTCTTTGTTTTGGCATCTTATTTCTTTTTTATTATAAATATTTAATATTATTTAATTAGTACAATTATGTATTAATTCTTTATTATAGAAAGACCCCCCATCTTCCCAATCAGGGTCACCTGTAATTATAACATTACCTTCATATTCATTACTATCATATATTTGTGTAATAAATACTGTGTTATATTCACTTAATAATGTGTTTGATTGTCTAACACATTTACTATACTTATCTCTAAGTCCCGCAATAAAATTTCTTTGTCTTTCATAAGCAGTAGTACCTTCTGTAAATCCTAATAAATTATTTTGTGCATTTATTAGGTTTTCTGTTATTCCACTACAACTAGTAAAATTCATATAGAAATTATTTTGTTGTTTTAAATATTCTTTTTGTAATTTATCCAACTCACTATTCAATTCTACTAATTCCCCATTTAACGTTTCTAATAACTCATTATTTAAATTTATTTGGGTTTGTATTTCATCTTTTTGATTTTGTAAATTAGGTGTAGTTAAATCCTGTAAATTTAAAGAACATAATCTACTATTATATGTGTCACCTGTTTTAATATAAACCGATATATTTATTTTCTTTTCTAAAATATCTATTTTTAGTTGGTTTATTTCTGAACTGAAAGGATATATAGGTTTTTCTACTACTAAACTTTCTATATTTTTAGAACCAATACTAAAATCTGTCTGACCACTTAGTGGACATTCTGTAGTATCAATAAAATTAAGACTATATCTTTTATAATTAAATTTATTATTGTCAAATATTGTATTTCTATAAATTTTACCAGAATTATCACAACCTTCCCATATTGTAGTCGCAGGTACTACTTGTTCAATTAAGTCCAACCAATAATCACCAATCTTATCCATAAACTCAAACATAGTATTATATGTAAATTTACCCGATAAATCTTCACCACAATTACTAGCATTTAAATATAAGTCATAGAACATCCTAAGTGTTGGATAGTCACTTATAGTTTGCCTACTTTTAACATCTATTAAATTTGTTTGTACTAATTGATCAAATACCGATTTAATGTTAATTTCTGATGGTTGTATGTCTAAATAATCTAGCGGATTAATACAAACACTATAAGTATCTCCAGTTTCAAATCCATCAACACACTCTTTTTTACTACCACAATATTCACAATCACCTTTACAATTTGCACAATCATCTAGTGGTTTCCAAACACAAAAACAATTACTACTATCCCACTGATAATTTTTACCTAAACCTAATCCACCAACACCTTCACCATTCAATAATTCATTTAATGAATTACAACAATTTTCATCTATCTCTAGTTTTTGATTATATGTTTGTGCAGTTACTCCAGTACCTGAAAGTACTTCAGATAATGTACCACCACTATATATTGTAGTTCCTGTATATAAATAATTTTCAAATATAGATAATGTACCATCATAATTTTCTGTAATGATTGCAAATAAGTTATTTAAACTACTATTATCATTTATAACAATAGTGTCTGTACCACAATTGTTTTCTTGAATATAAAAATTATCTAAACTTTCTCCCTTTTCTAACAACTGATAATATGTAGAATCTAAAGATAAATTATAGTCTGAAGTTAATGTATAGTATTTATTTTTTAAACTTAATACAGATTGAGTCAACGAATCAGTAAGTGTTGAACAACTAAATGTTAATCCTGTAGTTACTATATCATCAAAAGTTAGTGTGTAACCACTATTTAAAACCTCTCCACTAAATATAATCGAAAACTCTGTTGATTGATCTTCAAAAATATATGTGTTACAATCTTGAAATAAAAAGTCGTCACCATCTTCATATACCTTAGAATCCTCAATACATTTAGTAGGGCAATTATCACAATCAATATTTTTCCAATAATTAAATACATCACACTCTATAGCTTTCGCTGGATCGATACTAAACGATGCATTTTTAACATTTATTAATAGATCTGAGTGTTGGATGTCGTAATCTGTATATCTATACTCTAAGTCTAACCAAAGTCTTTCTTGTTCTGCACCTAATTTTATTATTTCATAATTTGTTGTCGATTTACTATTACAATCACCATTAGGATAGATAGTTTTTTTAACTATACCATCGTCATAATATACCCAAGATTTTTTATTATCGATTACACAACTTAATTGTGGTACAATACAATCATTAATAGATAATATTCTTTGTGTTTGACAATCCGTAACATTAACTTGTATGTTATCAACTAATAAACACAAATCACATTCATAATTTTCCAATTCCACAGAAAAGAAAAACTCTTTATTAGGATATAACCTTCTTAAATCATCACATACACACTCAGGTATAGTAAAATTAAGTTTTTGCCAAGAAGGTTCAAAAATATCTGAATTATAAGGTATATTTTGTTGTGAAAGGTAACTAAATACACTTTCTTTTATTGTCGTAATTAATTGATCGTTCCCCTCTAATATCACACCGCTATATCCATTTGTAGGGTCCCATTCCCATATTGGGTTTATAGATTCTGTGTATGGTAAATAAGTTAAACCTGTATCTATATTAGTATTAGTATCTAAATTTGTGTTATTGACAAACAATTTAAAATTAATTTTTAAATCATCGAAATATTTTATATAATATTTTTGGTTAATATAGTTTTCATAATTAGTTGATAAAGTCTCATACCATGAATTATGACAATTATACATCTTTATATTTATTATTTTAATTAGACTATTTAAACTATTTAAACTATTATTTAATATTTCTAAATCACTAACATTTATAATATCACAACAATCAGTAGTACCACTAATTTCATCTACCACTAAAGTATCACAATCAGTCTCAACTAACTCATATTCTTCTTTTATATCGTCAATTTCATTTTCTGTTTGATTTTCTAATTCTAACTTATCTTTAATATTAGATGTTTTTAAATAACTATTACTGACTAACTCTCTATTTAAATTACTAATCTGAGATATGTTTTTATTGTATATTACATTTAAAGTTACTTTTTGAGTATCTGTTAATATTAAATTATTAGATTCATCAGTTATATCATTAGGTGTAGTATTTAATAATTCAGCGGTTTTATTAATTGTATTTTGTACGTCATTTTCTAAAAATATAGAATTTTGTTGTGACTCATTAAAACTAATATTATTATTATAATTTATAGTTAGTCTATTAATATTTTGATTAATCTCATTAATTTGTTTCTCTAATTCATTTACAAGTACTAAATTATTTTCGAATTTGGCACTTACCAATTGTTGTTCTAATGAATTCTTTAACCTACAACTTTCTAATAGTTGGGAGTTTATTACTTCATTATTTTGGTTTTCTAATGTTTTAGATTTTACACAACTATTATATTCTTCTGTTTTTGTCCCATCATTAATATCTGGAGAACCATAAACTATACTATTACAATATGAATTGTAATCAAAGTTTCTTAACTCAGTTAAAGTATTTTCATAAACCGTACAATCTAACGGTGTATTAACATTAGTTAACGCTTTTTGAATTATGAGATTATCACTACTTTTTTGGTTTATCTCATTAGTAATTAAAGTAGTACTTTTTTCTATTTGTAAATTATCAAAACTTATTTCATTTGAGTTTTTTGTAGAGTATCTTTGAGTTGTACTCACACTTTTTTGTCCACTTACTTTATCTACACTATTGTCACCAATCTCTTCTTTACAGTCTCTTAAGTATAAGTTGTATTGTGTAATATTTTCTCTTATTTGGTTAGATAAAGTTATATAATTATGATACAACTTAGTCCATAAACCACATTCCAAAGGTATTTGTAAAGAACAAATATTTTGTGTCTGTATATAACAATCAAAATTTATGTCACAATCAGGTAAAGTTAAATCAAAGTTAAAGCAGTTTAAAGGTAATTCATTTAAATCTGATATTACGTTTTGATAATTATTTATGTATGGTACGTAAGTTTGATATGAATAATCGACACCTTCTAAAAATTCTACATCATTATTTGTTATTGCCAAATAATTTTCATTAATAGTATCTAACCATTGTTGATTTATATTTTCCCATTGGGAGTATGGTACTAAATCACCACCTATTGCGGTACAACATTCCACATCTGGTTCTAATATATTTGTATTTTGCCATATTTGTTGTGACCCACCATTACTAATTATAGGTTTAATTGGTAAATTAGTATTAGGGTTTTTAATTGGTGTTATAACTTCAGATTGAAATATTGGATCTTTAACTATTGAGTTTCCGATATTATCAGTACCCCAACTATTAACTAAACTATCGGAATCTTCTTGATTTTCAGTAAACACTATAAAGTTTAAACAGTTAAAATTCTGAATGGTATTTTCATTAATTATTGCAGGGAAACAAGTTACCGTTTCTGCACATTTTTCTAATTGTTTAGTATTATACTTTATCATATAATCTAAAGAAAAGTCTATAGTACAACTACAATCTTCTAATTTAGGTAGTTTAAAACCTTGCCATTTCTCACTTGCAAATACTACTGAAACTGAATTAACATCTTCACATGTAAAATAATCTGGATCAACTGCCGCATTAAGTTCATCATTATATAGATAACCTAATTCTGTAGTAACTAACTGGTATAAGTCTGTTAATTGAGTTTCACTATAATTCCAATCTAATATAAAATCACTCTCAAATGTTGATGGTGTGTATGAAACTCTACCTTCTTCATCTATTAAATAAACTTCCCAATTTGAAGGGTTCATAAAGTTAGGATCTTCAAATAAAGAGTAAGGTAACTGAACTAATGAATTACCACCTGCAAATCCTTTTATTAACACACTTTCCTCAAAACAATCACCATTTATTTCAGTAGAATAATACTCCTGTAAAGAACCAACAGGGTTTTGTAGTTCAACATATCCTGTATTTACATTAGTGTAATCTATGTATGGTATGGTATAATTTTCATAATTATTACTTTCTGAAGGGATTAATGTTTCTTCTATGAATTCATTTTGTATGCAACCATCATCTTCATTTCTATCTACACAGGCAATAAAACAATTTCCATTTATCTTAACTATCTGGTAATCGTATCCATACCAAGCACAACACTCTGGACTACTTATTATAGTTTTTTCTTCACAATTTACCTCTTCAATCAACCTGCCAGTTAAAAAAGTAGTAAACACAATAAAGTAATCACCATATAATGGGTTATTAATATTTGTTAAAACATCAAAAAATTGTTCAATAGATATACCATTAAAAGGTGCTGACTCTAAAACTTGATTTACTTTTATTAAGTCCGTAACTTGATAACATAAACCACTAACTGTATATACATCACTATTTGATGGTTGGTTATTACCACTTTCTAACTCAAAACCACCCCCAAAAAAAGCTCTATTAGAATTGTTACTAGTAATATCAAAAACAACTATACCATCTTCCATAACCTCTATTGGTTTACCAATACAGGGTGCATTAGATGAACAATATTCCGCGTATCTACCTTCTTCATTAATATAAGATACGTATTGATTACCTTTACTTGATTCACAACACTCTTTAAACTCATCAAAACTGACTTTAATATCGTCATCATTAGTATAATAAGTAAATGGCTTACAAATATTTAAATTTAATTGTTCACATGTAAATGGTGGGACTTCTTTTTGTGTTAAACATATTTCTAATGTTTGGTTTATATCACAATCTTCTGTCGCAACTTCAGTTAGACAATTATTTAATGACAATTCATAATTGTTTTTTATAACTTGCCATTCTGGAGAATAAATTAAATAACTATCTTCTTTAATAAGTTCTAAAAATTCATTATATTCTGATTCTGCATCAGAAAATGCTTGTTGTAAAGTTGTTTTACCATCGTTTTGTAATGGTGTCTCCACAATGTTATAATACACATTTAAACAATCATCTATTGGTTGGTATTTTCCAGTTAACGTATTTAAGGTTAATTGGGTGGTATATATATCTTCAGTATCTGCAGATATACCATTAAAAAACCCATAATTATAATTTATGAAATAGTTATCCTGTAAAGTTTGTGCAGTTATTACTACAGTTGGTTCGTTATTAAGATTTGGTATGTAGCACTTACTAAAGTATTGTAAATATTCACTTCCACCATCGTAAGGTCCTACATGTGGATTATTACCTTTTAATATTGTTGTTGACCCACTAGTACCATATGTTTCTCTATACCACCCACCTGCTTTTTGGAAATACATTTCCGCAAAACCGTTTTCAACTATTTCTCCCGTCTCTGAATCAATGAAATCAGTAATTACAATATCACCGTTTACTGGTGGGCTAGGATATCCATTTTCATCATATGGGATATTATCTAAATTTACTTCACCTGTATAAAGATATAATAATCTTTTTATTTCTTCAATGTCTAAAGGTTTATCCACTAAAACAACATATTCGTTAAAATTAACTAACGATTCAGGTGCACCAATATATCTAAATAAAAACTCTATCGCCTTTCTAGTACCTTTACTCTTCCATATCCAAGCAATGTTTAAAATCAACCTTCTATATAATTCGGTTTCTATTTCACTTTGTGAAAGATTAGTAGATGTTCCACTAAACTCACCACCACCATTACTCGGTAAGTATAATTTAGAAAAAGTAGTATCATTTATGAAATTAATAGGTTCTAACCCTAACATAAACGATAAATCTTTAACTAAAGAGTCTTGTATATTATTTTTCTTATCATAAGTTACGACATGTGCAAACTTTATACCATTAATATATTTCTTAATATAGTCAAATTCTACACCATATATTCTTATTAATTTTGTTGCCTTTTCACCATTTAATGTTAAGTCGTCTTTATCTGGTGTAGGTAAAGTATCAAAACTATTTATTGCTTCTGTCGTATACTTTCTAACTAACGTATCTGTTTTTGTTTCATCTAAATTTTCACCAAGTTTTGTTATATTATCTAAGTAAGACAAGTAAAAACTATCAAAAAAGTTAAGGTTATACCCATCTATTAGAACTGGAAAATCATATACTTTTTTAGATGTTAATAACACACCCTCATCTGTATAATTACTACTAATAATCTCCGCTCTATATTTAGGTGTTACTTCTCTATTTAAAATCGTTCTTTGGAAATCATCTAATCCCGTAAAAAACTTTTCAATTTCAGACTCATTTGGTTTTATAAAATATGGTATTGATCCATCTGCTTCTTCTATTAAAAATGAAAATTGTGGGATATATATACCAGTTAATTCAGGAAATGGGTTTCCATCAACTACCAATGTTACCTCAGAATCAGTTTTTTGTGTTGATCCTGAAAAACTTTTGATATTTTTAACTATACCGTTATGTTCTATAACATATGAACCATATTCTAAAGTTAAATTTCTTAATGGGTTATCATCATTTTCAGTAGAAGTGAATTTAGAATCTACCGTATATTTTATATTATAAGGGTTATTAAAGAAATTACTGTTTACTTTAAAGGTTGATTCATCAGAAGAGATGTCATATACATATTCAGTAATATTATTACCCGTAACACTACCTACTTTATTGTCTACATATATTGCTGCGGGCCATTCATTTTCAATCTCTATTACTGAAGAACGGATTAATTCTTTTGTTGACCCATACCACACATAGCTCAACGGATTAGTTAAATCGATATTTAATCTATTATTAACATTTTTTTGTATATCTGTTTGAGTTTGTCCTGTCGTTGATATATCATCTAAAGTAAAAAATTTAGATTTAGCCCCTTGTGTAAATAAAACATTAGGTTTAGGATCTAGGTTTGTTGAAATAGTAAAATTACCATTTGTAAATAAAGTAGTACCTCCTTCACTAGTAAGTTGGAAACCTACTAAATCAGGACTAAAGTTTCTATACTCAATGTTATCATTAAAGAATATTCTTTTAGCATAACCCGCAATTTTTATCCTACTATTTGTTCCCATTTACGTTTTTAAATATTAGTTATCTCATCAAAATCTTTTGTAGGGTCTATTGTAAATTTCTGTTCCCTAACTTCATACAACGGTTTACCTGTAAACTGATCTTTAACTTCATAAAGATTATATTGTCTATAAATCTGATTACCGAAGTTGTATATAGTATAAATACCGTCTTCTAAAGATTTTGTTTGGTTTGAGAATAATGCATAAGCTAAAGTTTCATCGTCAAATTCAACCATTTCTATTTCCATCATAACAGGATCAAAAAACGTATTAGTTATTATTACCTCTTGTTGTGGGTTACCAATAAATGGTATTGCATTGGGTTTAATAGAAGGTGCAGATGAGGGTGAAACTGTGCAGAACACACTCGTAGAGTTATCATTAAATGTATACGCTACATATGCGTTAGAATTTCCCTGATTCTGAGATATAGGTAACGCTCTGTTGTTAGAAGTAATTATCCTAAATAAATTTTGTATTTTATCTTGTCCTGTACCTGTCTCTTCTTTAAGGTATTCAACTCTGTAACCAACTAAATTACCATTTTCAAATCTATTTTTAATATCATCAGGAATTTGATTAATGTCAAAAACAATACCCTTAACATCTTGATTATCTACCAACACACTACAATCTTGAATCGTTGTTCTTATTTGTTTGGGTCTTATTACTATATTATAATACCCCTTTGTCCCAAATATTGATGTTGGTAGTTTTAGGGTATAAAGTCCTCCAAATATTTCCGAAGCATTGTTTGGGTTATTTGCGGGTACCAAAACTTCTGTAGGGTCTAAAGATATTAATTCTACATCAACTAACGACTCTCTGTTAGGTGTGTAACTATAAAATATTTCTACGTCATCTACTGATACGTCTGCTGGTCTAATTGTTCCATAATTTCCTGTTGCCATAACTTTTTTTTTAAATTCTTATAAATCCACCCCTATTTGTGTCAATATCATTAGTTGTTTTTATTTCTGACAATAAAGAGTGTCTTTCAAATATATCTACTACACCTCTATTAATAAATACTACACTATCAACTTCTGGTGGAAAAACTACACCTAAATATTCTTCTTTTTTAGTTGTAGCACTCAATGATATATTATACTGATTCCATCCTCCGTTGTTTGAAGAAAAAATTGTCTCTTTATAGTTGTCGTTTTTATCAAACTCATTAACTTTTTTAACAAATTTTTCTTTAAATGTGGTATACTGAATACCAGTATTACTTATATTGTTTGTATTTGCACCTATTTTATATACCGTTTTTTCTGAATCTTCATATAAAACACCATTAAATACGTTTTTTGGATCACTAGAAGTATTTAGATTCGGCACAAATATATCTTGATCATTAATAGTTTTTCTATAGGATTTTACTTGTCGTAATAAACCATCGTCAGTATTACCAGTAAAAGTATTATTAGGTGTGTAGTAAAAATTTACTGGTGCCCCAGCTAATCTACCATAAGTAAATGAATTAAACCCTTTTGGTTTTGTAGAAAGTGGTTTATCTTTAGGGATAAAAGAGTTATTACTAAATATCCCCATATCATCTAATTTTTGTGTGATAAATAAATCTACATTTATAGTATTTTTAATTTTTTGTCCGAAAGGGGTTAATATATAATTACCCTCATTATCAATTTTATAATTAGGTATTGTACCGTAAAAATATTTAGGACTTTCTGTATCTATAATAGTTTTACCTTCAGAATTTGTTACAAGCACACTTTTAGGTATACTTCTAACAGTAAAGTTCTCTAAATTTATCTTTTTTCTTATATATTTCATACCTTATCTATAAATATATTATATTGTAGTTTGCCAAAATGTTAATGTGGGTACTGACCCATTAGACGGATTTAAGTTAACACCTGGCGGTAATTCCGTTTGTTTATTGTTTGGTGAAAATTTATATTTATAAACACCATTATCGTTTTTTAATATTACTTTTAAATAAAGTATACCATCTTCTCCTTCTAAATCGTTTAATGAAATATTGTTAGAATCAAACTGTTTTGATGGTGCTAATTCATATACTCTAGAGTTAGCAGCATTATTAAATTGTATCACACCATATAATTCATATTCTTTATTAGGTGAATTATCTACCAAATCTGTATACCAATAAAAATTATACCCTTCATGTATTTCTTGTGGTTGTAATAAAGGATCACCTAAAGTAAATGATATAGGGCACTCAGATATAGGTTTAATAAAACCAAACTCATTTTGTTGATCCAAACCAAATTGTGTATATATATCTACAAAAGATAATAACTGATTTTGTCCACTAAAAGGTTTATCATAAAAAGAAAACCTAATAAAACTATTAATTATCCTATTAGTTCTACAAAATATATCATCAAAAATAAAACCTATATCTTCATATACGCCAGGTTCTGATCCAGTTCCTCTATGTTGTGGTACACCATTAGAGATACTTTCTGGTGTATAAAAATTTAAATTTATTTTAAATCTACTAATAATATTCCAATCATTGTCTGCGGGTTTAAATATTACCTTCTTATTATCAATTATTGGATTTATAGAATTGTTAACTTCATCTTTAACAAATTTATCTTTTATTAATTCCGCATTATCTACAGGGAAAAAATTAGTTTTAAGTGGTATATCTATTGTTGTACCACTATTTAAACTACCTAACAATATTTTTCTTCTATCAACAAACATCGTTTAAATCATTTTCTTTTAATATGGAAAAATCTATACAACTACCAGCTATATCCCTTTTACCTAATTCATATTCACCTATATACTCTGCTAATGTAACTTCAACATTTAAATCTGCAACACCATTATAATTTAAAATGTCAATAGTGTTCGCACTACCACTATCTAATGTAAATATTGCTTTAATCCATTCATTACCATTCCATTGGTAGTACCCAATACCTTCACCATTATTCATATCTATGTTAACATTGTATACTAACGTACCATTTTCTGGTGAACTACTTTGATCACTATTACTACTTAAACTAATAGACTTAATATCTATAGTATATTTTAAAAACGTTGGTTCTTTTAGCAATTCCCTAAATTTATTTTGTTCTACGTTTCCAATATCAGAAGATCCTAATTTTATATCTTCAGAAATTAACAAAAATTCACATGGTGGATCTTGTCTTTGCATATAAAATCTTTTATCTAAATATATATAGTGTGCACCACTTTCAAATGGATAATCTACACCACTACCAGTAGAATCAGAATTACCAATATCTAATAAATCTCTCCATTTATATACATTTGGTGAAATTTCAGTTGCATAATCAGGTATCTGAAAAGATTTTTTAAGTTCCTCAATATCTAAAGGATTTGTTATATTAAAATTATCTATGATGGTTTGTAAGTTTACTAAAGGATTTATGTAATTAGTATAATCTCTTATCTGTATTAAACTAAAAGGTTTATATATATATCCTTCTCTTTTATCCTCAAAATTTGAATCGATTGTATTATAAAACTCTCTATATGTTGTGTTAACCCTATGTAAAACTTCTTCTAATTTTCTTTCTAAAAGTTCATTTTCATTATATTCAACTATATCACCATCAAATTCATTTTGTGACTCATCTATATTTTCATAGTATGTTGCACCATTATTTATATAATTAACATCACCATATGAATTTATGTTATAATTTACATTTACATTATTTTCTAAATTATACCCTGCAGAAATTTTAGTCCAAAACCTTTGATTAAATGGTGCGGGTAAATTAGAAACTTGATTTAACCAATAAATTGAATTTATAGATGTGGGGTTAGAATCGTTATCATTTTTAATTATAGATAAATATAACTCACTTAATGGTCTACCTAAATTATCTGTTAAACCTTCTACGTCTATATCTGTCTTAAAATTAAACCCTGCAACATCATCGTTAAAATATGTAACACCATAAGCTGCAGGATATATATCGTAATCAGTATAACCTGAAACTGTTAAAGATTTAAATCTTCTAACATAGTATTCGGATGGTTTATTATTAACTACCCTCTTAATAGTTGACACCCCTATTACGAAATCAATATCTGATGGGTTAACATCTATAACAAAAGTCCTTAATTTATTATCGTTAGTTATATTACCTATTTTAAAAACTCTATAGTTCTTAGTATTTAAATTCAATGTATTTGTAGGTGTTTGATCGATAAAATTTAACATTTTAATGTTATCACCTTCTTTTAATCCATGATTCATTACTGTTACAAATCCTGTGTACATTCTACCATTTAATTCTATTTCAAATTTATCTACGATAGAAATCCCATTACTAAGTGTTATACCTGAATTGTTTTGGACTAACTCTATATCTCTAGTTTCAAAAGGGTATGTGATTTTCATTAAGTAATTTTGACTTCCATCACCATCTAACATTCTTAATCTATCATAACCCGGATCGAAAGGGGAAAATTCACATAATGATTCTTTTTCATTATTTAATAAAGATAAAGAGTCATCTTCTGGTGTGTCATTAAAATATCCTACCCAACCATCTTTACCAAAAATTGCGGAACCTTCAATTGTGCTTGTAGAAATCTCATTTTGGTTATTTAAATATATTTTAACATTTTTATTAAATAAAGGATTGCTAATAACTGGTTTAACTACACCATAAAATCTATAAATACTACTTTCTTTTCTCTCTTTTAAAAATTGTTCATATTGATCTACAGTGGTGTCTATATCATTTAAAGGAATAGGCTTGTTAGTATTTTCCATACCAAACTGAAACTGAGTAGTAACGTTTACATTGTCAGGTAGTTTAAGACTATTTAATAATATTTTATTTGTTTTTTCCACTAATTATAAATATTTAATTTCCATTTACTGTCTCTATTAATGTCTCACCTAAACATGTTTTATAAACTGTAAATTTATTTTGTTCTCCACCACCAATCTTCGGTGTATTATTTATATTTTCATTTACACTACTATTAGATTTACCTAAACCTTGCAATGTAACTGAATTTATTTTATCTGCAAAAAACTTACTAACTGTTTTATGTAGTGCCGTTTTTCCTGGTACTATACCAAAATAAAGATGATAAGGTGTTTGTGATCTGTTAAATCTAATACCCGAAACGTTAATATTTGGGATAACACCAACTATCTCTTCACTCGGAGGGTTACCAAAATCAATGGTACCATTAGCATTATTTGTAGTATCACTATTAGGGTAGTTTATAAAATTTTGTGTAGCACCTGGGGCTAAACCATAAAAATAATCTGGACCACTTTGTTCGTTATACCCACAAGCATCACCCGAAATAAAAGAATCTCCATCATTATATTCTGATAATATTGTAGGTCCGTTATCTGGTAACCCATAATATAAATTATAACCATCATTTAATGTAATTTCAGGATAAGTATTATACACATTATCATCAATATTACTATATGGATTTGTATGGTGAAACGTTCTGTCAGATTTATAACCATTAAATCTCCTACAAAAATATTGTCTTAAATCTTCATCATGGTCGAATCTAAGATAACATGTACCAGCTTCTACACCAATATCATTTTTGTCTATTATTTCTACCCCTATTTGAGATTGATTAACTATACCACTAATGTTTGCACATATAACACTAAAACAACTAAATTCAATATACGCACTAAGGTTTAAAGAGGAATCTTTTTTATCGTCAAACTTTTTTATTTCTTTTTTAATACCATCTAGATAGTCAGACTCACTTGGGTTTATTCTAGTTTTAAAGTCTTCACTACTTACTTTAAATGTAGTTGGTTCCACTTGATTGATTAAAAATGGTACATCATCAATATCACAAAAACTCATACTACCTAACTCCATTATTGTAGTCGGTAATAAAAAATTAGCTTTATATTCTGCCTTATTTTCTTTAAGGTCACCAACAGGCATATATGGTGTATAATAAATTTCACCCTCATACCAAGAAATTAAACCATGTTCTATTATAGGATCTTTATATGTATCATATACATCTTTTTCACCATTAGTGTTTTTACATGGTGCAACACCATTAAATCCACATTTTGAGTTACAAGAATTACCTTCACAAAATACACCAACATTTAAATTACCGTTGTCGTCAGGTGGGCAAGGTGAGTCAGGACAAGGAGGTTCATCATCTCCACCACATGGATTACCATCAGAATCAACTTCAGATTCCACTTCAACATCATCGATAACAACAAGACTATTATCCGAAACTGACTCTAATTCTTCTGCAGATGGTTCACCCTCACAATCTAAAGAAGTTTTAAAGTATTCTTTTCGCTCCATCAATCTTGTATTATCACAAATGTTTCTATGGTGTCCATGACCACCAATATTTTCCCAAGTACCAAATCCTGTCGAATCTTGTGTTTGCACATATTCTGGTTTTCCATGTAATGCCGCTAAGTCTCTATCTTTTACATTGTGAGGTATCCCATTTTGTAATGTAAACTTTTGATTAAAGTCTGAATATGTGTTAAATACTATTTTACAGAATTCCCCACTATTTTTACTACCTAAAAATTCTAATTCTTTAACCGCCAAATTTAAATTATCTGTCTCATCATCATTTTCAAGTGTACCATACCATTCGGTAGATCTTAAACCCCTAACTTTTGCAGTACAACCGTCTATTGTTATTTGTGGGTTATTAAAAAATAAAAATGGTATCTTTATTCTCCACTGTTTATATGTTGGGTTACCCTGAAAATCTTCTTCACCTCTAATTTCACATTCATAATCACAAAACTTATCTTTCTTTATTTGTCCAAATTTTCTTTTAGATTTTTTTAATTTATATTTTCTCTTAATCAATGGGAAATACAAAGAACCACCTACCCAATCATTATAAAAATCAAATTTTAACATCTTTAAGAATACTGCTACAGGTTCTAAAACACAGGATAACCAATCTTTAATACCTGCAGTTTGTGGACCCCCACAAGATAAACAACCAAAAGGTGCGACTACGGTAGTATTACATAATCTAGCACCAAAAGGGGTTGGTAATAAAGTAACTCTCCATTCTTCACCTGTTTCACCACACCTTAAAGGTATTAATGGGATTTTAACACAACAATCTATACAACATGATGGTTCACCAAAAAAACCACCTCCACATAGGGGGTCACTACCATTTTCACAACCATATTCGTGGTTGTCAGGACAACAACTATGAGAAGGGTTTTCAGGACACGAACCTTTACATTTTTTACAAAATATCCTACCGAATAAACAAAAGTATTTAAAACATAACCTAATACCTAAAAACTTAATACCACAGTCTTCATCGTCATCAATAGAATCTTTTTCGCATGTAAAATTCTTGATAGATTTTCTCCAATTTCCAGTTTCTTTTAACTTATATCTCACACAACCATTTGGTCCTGTACTACTACAACCTGGTTGATACACGTATTGATTAAGTGAATCACCATTAGAATCGATTAAATCTGACCAGTTTGCAAAACTTGGTTTTAAACCTCCTGCATAAGGATTATTTGTTGGTGTGGGTGGTCCACATTCTACTTGACTATTAATAGTAGATTGTGGGGATAATGGTTTAATTGTTCCAGTAGTTGGGTCAGTTTGTGCAGGATACCACTCTCTAGCACCTTCGATACCAAAAAATGTATCACAATTTCCTAATGCACCATCCCAATCTCCAGGATCTTTATCTCCATTTTCACCTGTAAAATCAGATAATGGTGAATAAACCTGTGATTGGTATGATTCGTTAGAAGATACCCAGCCAATACCAGCAATTCTTATATCTCTATCATATTCTAATTTATACTTACTACCCTTATCACTACTAAATACACAGAAACCAAAAGGTAGTTTTAGGTTACATAATGTAGTAATTAAACCATTTAAAATATTAATAATACCATTAACGATACCAATTACTGTTGCAAACAAAGAAAGTATAATACATATAATACTGTATAATATATTTAAATTACTATCATGTCTATTCGCAGGAAATTTATTTACCCCCTCCGCGTTTATAATATCTTTTATACCTATGAAACCTCTAGCTTCATCAAAACCTGATTTTTGCAATCTACCAATATATTGTTTTACAGTATAAATTTTCTTCCACCTAAAAGGATAAAATTCTTCCAAATAGTTATATTGATTCCTTAAATCATCTTCATAATCAGTTCCTATAGTAACTTTAGATAATTGTTCATTTTTAGTAAATAATACACTATTTTCTAATTCATCTGAAGTAAATTCATCAAAGACAAAGTTATTATTAGTATTAGGAACCAAAAACTTAGCCCTTTGCCTTAATCTTTTATCGTTAGATGTTGCATCCATTGATATTCTAAATCTATAGTCTCCTTCGGTTGGTACACCTTTTACTCCATCAGGTGATGGTATTAGATTACCGAATTCATCAGTAACTACTTTTCTAATGTTCATTGGTAATAAAACTGACCAATTACCGTTTTCATCTATACTATCTTCTTTTAATTCGAATTTTTCTATTGACCCATCTACATTTCTTCTTAACGCTTCTATTTTACCTGAACTAGTTATTACTTCGTTCATTTTACCCATTTCTCTAGAAGGTTTACAATTTTTATTCAATGAATCTTTTTCGTCATCACTAAAAACACTTCCCATAAAAACAGATGTAGGTGTTATTTTAACATTTGGTTCGATATCGTATCTATTAATACCTAAAGCACTACCCGTACTTAAGCTATCACACCAGTACGGTTCAACAGTTATCGGTATATTTTCTGAAAATATTTGTGGTAAACTATCTAAATTGTTAGAAGAATTGTACTTAAATCTACTGGCGAATAAATCATCACTATATCCTTGATTTATTAAATCGAAAGGTCTTGTAGATAAAAATCCAATGTCACTAACATCCATATCATAATGTAAAAAGTGTTCCCCAACAGGAACACCAAAAAGAATATAATCACCCGATTCGTTTGTGGTGGTAGTATACTTATAATATTTTTCGTATATTTCTAAGGTTGTACTATCATCTAAAATTTCTCTTTTTTTAGGAAATGTACCTACGGGTGTATGATCTAAACTTTGTTGACTATTAGGTAATACATTATATCTAATACCATTATCATTTTTTTGATTAGGAAAAGGTTCTTGATAATTATATATTGAGGATATTACTGGGTTAGTTAAATCTTTTTCTTCAACAGGTATGAATATGGAAACCTTTACGTTTGGTACACCAAATCCACCATTTACTATAACCCTACCCGCAACAACACCATAATCAGCACAGAAGTCTTGATAATCTTCTTTTTGTGAGATTTTTAAACTTAGTATCTCTAAAAAATCATAATTTTGATTAAGATCAACATTAACATTTAGATACCCATTACCCTCACCAGGTGTTGTCCTAATTCTATATGATTTAGACATTTAAAAATCAATTTTTACTCATTATTATTATCATGTACTTCTACATCACTAACTTCAACCAATTCACTACCTTCTTCATATCCTCTATTAGCACTAAATTGCATTTTTCGTTTCTTAACTTCTCTATTATATTTAAACTTAGAATACCTATCCATTAACCCAATAAAAAAGTTTTTAAATCTATTTGTTATCTTAGGTAAAAATTTTGGTGTGAAAAATGACATAAAAATTTGTCCTACCAACACTACTAATATTAATGGTAATACCATAACTACTGCTAAAAACGCAATTAATTTAAAAATGAGACTACCATTTTCTAATCCTGATTCTTGCACATTTTTAGGTAGTAGATTTATTTTATAATCACCTTTTTCTTTTTTTTCTTTTTTTTGTTTACATGTTTTACATCCCATAACTTTATAATTTTTATACTAAAACTAACTCTTTTTTTTTAAAAGTAATTATTATGAAGTAGAAATAGTGACTTTAATATCATTATTTGGGTATTTAATTTCGAACATACCATTAGGTTCACCAAATAATGTGTACCTACCCAATAAATCAATTTGTCTTCTTTCTTCATCTATATATGGTTGTGCCACTTCGTTAAGTGAGTATTTTCCATTTTCATTAACTTTATTAAAAACTCTTAAATCGGTAACATTTAATACGCCCCCAACGTTGTTAATATTCTCTACTAATTGTGAAATATAAATATTATCCCCCATATCCCATTTATTAATGTCTAAATAATCTCGTATACTACCAATTACACCACTAATTACATCACCTTTTGGTACTGATTTATCTGCAAACACATCTACTTCAAAAGATAAGTTAAAGACTTTTCCATTTTTAATTGTAACATAATCATTCATCATCCTATAATCAGACAAATATTCTGCAATATTTTGTTTAAGTGCAGATGTTGCTTGTGTAGTTAACTTACCACTAGAATCTAATGCAATTATCGACACATTAATTTTATTTCTTTCTTCCCATACACCACTTCTAAAAGGGACACCAAACTTACCAGGCATTAATGGTATCCTACTTTGGTAGTCTTTAATGGTTACACACCTATCTTGTGATGAAAAGTTGTATCTAACTAAATTTCTAATTTCATCTATAGATGGTTCTTCTTTACCACCTAAAGCGGGTATTGGGTTATTTACACTAATACTATTACTTATAACTCTATTTGTATCTGAATCGTCTCCATTAATGACTGTACTAATCACACCTAAACTATTAACTACATTAGTACCTATATTAGTATCTTCTCCACCACCTACTCTGTATCTAACATATAAAGTATTACTAGGTGAAGGAATTTCACCTAATGAGTCATTATTTATAATATTACCGATTCTATCTATTTGACCTCTACAACCAATAAATTCATTTAATTCTGAAGTATCGGTAGAACCTGCACCAAATATAATTTTACAAAAACCATTATCAGTGTATTCTTTAATAAATCTTTGTGGACTATTTTTCCATTTACCTACAACAATACCTTCTTGATCAGAAACACCGTTCTCATCTACAATATAAACTTGTGATTGTGCGAGTGCAGTTACTTCATTCCAATTTAAATCAAAATCTGCAAATTCTTCTTCTGTAGGTGTTGTAGTTAAATTTGTCCCTTCTTTTGTGATAATATTTTCTATAGATAGTACGTTATCTTCAGGCAATACCACCTCTAAAAATGGACGAAAATCAGAAGCACTTAAAGTTTTTTGAAATATTTTAGTAAAACCGTTTACCATTATTTCTCTTTTAGTTAAGGAGTAACTTTGAATAATACCATTACCATCAATATTAGGCACGACTAATCTATTAGGTATACCACCAGTCGCAAAAGGTGAGGCAAAATCTGAATCTTCTAATAATTCAAAAACCTTACCCGCACCTGTGGCTTGTGAACCTTTTATTATCTTAGGTGCGTAACTGATATCAAAAGTATCACCTTTTACGGGGATATTAGTTACTGTCCAATCTACTATAGTTAAACTAGGTCTCTTACCAGGAACATTTAAACCAAAAGTCCTAGCCAATTCTAATAATGAAGATTTCTCCTGAGCATAATTAATTTGTGTTTCATTAAATAATCTGTCTGTTTGAAATGATAACATATCACCAACCGCAGCATTTAATTCTAATAACATCATACCTACTGAGGCATCGTTAAAGTCTGAAAATGTATCAGGATAATATTTTTTTATGAATTCTATCAGTTGTTGTCTAACATCAGAGAAATTCCTAGCATTATAATTAATCTTCTTTACCATATCTTAAAATGTTAATGTTACAGTGTCAGTACTTTGAAATGTTCCGTCAGTAACTGTATACGTTAATTCTACTATTATTAATTCTTCTACCTCATTATTACTAAAATTAATACTATTAACAATGAGGTTTGGTATATATTTTTCAATACTATCATTTAAGTTATCCCTAATTTCTTCGTGTGTGATACTATCATTTGGTTCAAAAATGTATTTTTTTAAATCACTACCGAAATCAGGCAAATATAACCTTTCCCCTTTATTTGTTAATAAAAGATGTAGTAAGTCCGCTTTTATTGCGTCTCTATCTGTTTGATTAATATTTAAATAAAATCCTTTATCACTATCTTTAAAAGGGAAATCAATGTTTATATACCTAGTCTTTGCCATTTGTATATAAATATTATAGTATGGATTTTTTTAAAAGGAATGGTAAAATAAAATAATAATTTATTAAACCGATTGTTTTTCTTCTTCTCCCTCACATTTTACTCTAATCGTAAATTGGGTTTTACTTAATGGTGCAAACACTAATATAGTTATCTTATCTACACCATCTTCTTTATTTAATGAAAAAGTGAACTTTTTTTCTTTTGTTTGAAATGTTTTATAAATATTTTTTAAATCGTCATAGATAGTTTTAGTTTTACCTATCTTACCTATTTTCTTAACTACTTCTTCAGAATTAGTTGGTATGGTATCTTTTAGTTGCACCCCTTTACCACCAATCTTATCTGATGTTATTACTGAGTTTATTTTTTCTGTTAAATTGTAGTTTTGTTGTAGTTTATATAATTCCCCATAAAAGTTTCTATGGATTCTAGTCATAGAGTCATTAAGATTTTTTTTCAATATATCTTGTCCCCATTTAGGTAACATACTAACTGCAAGTTTTTTAGTTTCTATATCAACACCAGGACTATATTTATGTTTATCACTGAATTTTTCACCTATAAATCCACTAAAATATTCTTGATTACCATATTTCACATAAAATGCATCAGGCACAGTTAAAGGATTAATTTCTACCGTAACTTTTTTTGAATCTCCGAAATTGTATTCTTTTATTAAACCAACAAAATTATTTTCTACCGTACCTCTTTTACCTTCTTCTATTTCTCCTGTTGCATCACAAATATTATCTTTAGGTTTTTCTTTAGGTTCTTCTTTTTTAGGTTCTTTTTTAGGTTCTTCTTTAGGTTCTT
>Ga0114919_10001094_pt1 | contig 21790 bp, 11 predicted proteins | sample BlataG_FD_88682 | JGI IMG/M metagenome (GOLD analysis project Ga0114919, IMG submission 88682) | Deep subsurface microbial communities from Black Sea to uncover new lineages of life (NeLLi) - Black_00105 metaG | ecosystem: Environmental > Aquatic > Marine > Oceanic > Sediment | place: Atlantic... | reverse complement strand
TGTAACCCTCGGTTACGGCAAGCCGGTCAGCGCTCTTGATGCTGCAACGGGCAAAACCGTAAAGACGTACGAACAAACCGACAATACCCTTGAGGTCCTGTTCCACGACGGCACACTGTACATAGTGGTTGCCGATCCAGCCGATCGGAGCGCCGGGATCCGTGAGCGGTTGGAGGATTGGCTGTACTACCCCCAGCACGTAACCACCGCCTCGAGGAAGCGCATCGTGGCGATCAACGCGGACAAGGGCACCGTATTGTGGAGCAGATCTGACACTGACACCGCGGATATGATGCCCACGACGCTGGCCGTTGCCGAGAGCCGCGTGTTTTTCCAGAGCACAGACGCTGTGATCTGCATCGATGCTTTATCTGGTGATGAACTTTGGCGAGCCGACCGGCCCATCAGTCTCAACCGGCTGGGGTGGTCGACCCCGACTCTTGTGGTCCACGGCGATGTAGTCCTTTCGGCCGATCGCGCAGCGTCCGCTCAGGCTCAGGAGAGCCCCACTAAACCGAACGAGGTCCAATGGGTGGTGAGTAGCAAAGGCGGCGATGCGCCTGTCGGAGAGCTGATTGCCTTTTCGGCGAAGACCGGGGAGAGGCTGTGGACCTGCGAGTGTCGCGAATGTTACAACGCTCCGGTGGATGTCCTGGTGACGGATGGACTGGTGTGGACGGGGGACCTCGTGCGCTCGCGGGACCCAGGCATCACCGTAGCACGCGACCTGATGACGGGTCAGGTCAAGAAGCAACGCCCCCCGGACGTGGAGTTCCTCACAGCTGGAATGGGACATCATCGGTGCTACAGGAACAAGGCAACCGAGCAGTATCTTCTGCTCGGCAGGGCAGGAGTTGAGTTCATCGAGCTTGGGTCCGGAAGAGCCATTCCAAACCATTGGATTCGCGGTACCTGTCAGTACGGAATTATGCCATGTAACGGCCTTCTCTACGTGACGCCTCATTCCTGTGCCTGTTTTATAAGGGCGAAGCTGAACGGTTTCAATGCGCTTGCTGCCAGTAGAAAGTTGAAGGCTGCGAAGCAAGCAAGGCCGAGGCTCGAACGTGGTCCTGCGTATGGTCAGGCCGCAGCCGTTTCGACCGGCATGGAGCAGGTCGATTGGCCGACGTATCGCCACGATGCAGCTCGCAGTGGCAGCACGAAATCGGCCGTTCCAACTGCCTTGAAACACGCTTGGCAGGCCGAGCTTGGAGGCAGACTCACCAGCCCCGTAGTTTCAGAAGGGAGGGTTTTCGTAGCATCTGTGGACACGCATACCATCTACGCCCTCAATGAATATAACGGTCAAGTGCTGTGGAGCTACACCGCTGGCGGCCGGGTGGACTCACCACCCACAATTTACAGAGGACTGGTGCTTTTCGGCTCTGCCAACGGCTGGGTGTATTGTCTTCGTGCCTCTGATGGGAAGTTGGCGTGGCGATTTCGTGCCGCACCTGAAGACCAACGCGTGGTGGCCTACGGACAATTGGAATCGGCTTGGCCGGTTCACGGCAGCGTGCTCGTGCAGGACGATGTCGCATACTTTGCCGCGGGAAGATCGGGCTATCTAGACGGTGGCATCTATCTGTATCGGCTAGACCCAAAGACGGGCAAGTTACTATCACAAACGCGCATTAACAGTCGCGACCCGAAGACCGGAGAGGAGCCAAGAGAAATAATCCAAGGCACCGATATGCCGGGGGCGCTTCCGGATGTTCTCTCAAGTGACGGCACATTTGTTTACATGCGACATCTGAGGTTCGACCGAAACGGCACCGAACAAGAGCAAAACGTACCGCACCTATACAGCCCGGCGGGCTTTCTGGATGATAGCTGGTGGCATCGTACGTATTGGATCATTGGAACGAAAATGAGCTGCGGTTATGGCGGATGGCCGAAGGTTGGCAATCAAGTTCCATCAGGTCGGCTTCTCGTAAACGATGTGTCCTCCGTGTATGGATTCGGGCGTAATCAGTACGCCACACACGGCAGCCATGTGGGCTTGCGAGAAACGCACTTTCGCCTTTTCGCCGCCAGCCAGAAACTCCTGAGCGTTGAGGAGCCGGCGCAGAAGCCTGCAGAAAAGAAGCAGCGCCGCAGCCGAGCTCTCGTCAAGTCCATGGTCAAGTATCACTGGTCCCAGCAGATACCGCTGGTCGTCCGGGCGATGGTCCTGGCAGATAAGACCCTGTTCTTGGCTGGGCCGCCGGACCTCGGTGCCGATGGGGCTGACGCCATCGAAGCCTTCGAAGGAAAGAAAGGTGCTCTGCTGTACGTCGTCTCGCCAGAGAACGGGAAAAAACTGGCCGAATACAAACTGGACTCTACGCCAGTCTTCGACGGGATGGCCGCGGCAAATGGCCGGCTGTATCTTTCGTTGAAGAATGGCAGCGTACTATGTTTAGGCGGCAGGTAGGGTAAATGGTGATGTGCTAAACGGTGATATGCTTTTTCACAATAAAGAAAAAAAAATGATTATGAAGAAAAGAAGCAGAATAATTGCAGGCATTGCTGGTTTTTTGGCAATGGTGTGCGTGTTTTCGGTTGCAAATGCTCAGCAGCCGGATGCCAACGATATCCTTGAGGCCACAGGTGTTAAGGGCGGGCTCGTGGTCCATATTGGATGCGGGGATGGGAAGCTGACGGCCTCACTGCACGCCAACAACAGCTTCTTAGTTCATGGTCTGGATGCTGATGCGGACAACATTAAAAAAGCTCGCGGGCATATTCGCTCTCTTGGTCTCTACGGCAAGGTCTCGGTTGAGCGCGGGACGGGCAACCGACTGCCCTATGCCGACAATCTCGTAAACCTCATTGTGTCAGAAGATTTGGGAGAGATTTCCCTGGACGAGGTGATGCGGGTGTTGTGTCCCAAGGGTGTGGCGTACATCAAAAGGGACGGCAAGTGGACGAAGATGGTCAAACCCTGGCCGGACAACATCGATGAGTGGACGCACCATTGCCACGGTCCGGACGGAAACCCCGTAGCCCAGGACCGGGTCGTAGGGCCGCCGAAGCAATTCCAGTGGATCGCTGGTCCGAAATGGTTGCGCGCGCATGACACGGATTCCAGCATCAGCGCACTGGTTAGCGCCGGTGGGCGGATTTTCTACATGGTCGACGAAGCTCCCATTAGTTTACCTGGTGATAATAGTTTGCCGGACAGGTGGTTTCTTGCCGCGCGGGACGCATTCAACGGAGTCCTGCTGTGGAAGGTCCCGGTTCAAGAGTGGGGATGGCGCGAATGGAAAGACACCTGGTTCAAGTCGCGGAACGATAATTTTCCTGTAAATCTGCATCGGCGTGTTGTTGCCGTAGGCGACAGGGTCTATGCAACACTTGGCTATCGCGCACGAGTTAGTGAGCTTGATGCCGCTACCGGCAAGATCATCCGTAGCTACGATGGGACTGAGGGGACGCGTGAGATTCTTTATCAAAACGACCAGCTCATCTTGACCGTGCCCGAGAAAGAAGCGCTCAAGGTTGTGGTTCTTGATCCGATTACGGGAAAGGTTATCTGGGAAACGGATGCCGTGTGCACTGGGACTTCGATGGAACGCCAGAAGTTAAAAGTCAAGGTGGATGCGGTTCTGAATGCGGCGGCCGACGACGATATCGTGTGCCTCATGGATGGAAAACACCTGGTTTGTCTGGATCGTGACACCGGCAAAACGCGGTGGCGGATACTTCTGGAATCCAAAAGCCCGGCCTTGTGGGCAGGAACGCTGGTCGTGAACAGCGGTGTCATACTCTATGCGGAGCCGCTGATGCTGGTAGCGTTGTCGTCCGATGATGGTAGGAAGTTATGGAGCCAGCAAACAGGTCAGTTTCAGGGCTTGTGGTTCTCATGGAAGGATGTCTTTGTCATCGATGACCTTGTCTGGACGTGGAGCGCTGAAAGAGGGTATCGCAATAATCCTGCGGCCGCACACGGCTACGACTTGAAGACTGGTAAGCTGAAGAAACAGCTGCCGGTAGGCAATATCTTTAACGTTGATCACCATCACCGGTGCTACCGGAACAAGGCTACTCTACGCTACATCATCGCTAGCCGGCGTGGTGCAGAGTACGTGGATTTGGAAAAGGGAAAGCATACCGTTCACAATTGGGTAAGGGGTACTTGTCACTTGGGCATGATGCCGGCCAACGGTCTGCTGTATATGCCGCCCCATCCCTGCAAATGTTACTTTAATGAGAAACTGAGTGGCTTCTGTGCTCTGGCGCCTGTCTTTTCCAGAAATGCCCAATCCGACAGATTAGATACGAGGCCGCACTTGGAACGTGGTCCCGCATACGGAAAAACAGACGGCGCCGAAGCAGGTCCTCACGATTGGCCCACCTTCCGAGGCGATCCGGAGCGTTCTGGTTCGACATCGGCGCACCTTCCTTCGAATCTGGGGCAACGCTGGAACGTGCAGCTCGCAGGCAAGCTCTCCGCTCCTGTCGTGGTCGGTGATAAGGTGTTCGTGGCAACAGTCGATGCGCACACGATCCACGCGTTGGATGCGGCTTCCGGCAAGCGGCTCTGGGAATATACCGCCGGTGGACGAGTTGACTCGCCGCCGACTTATTACCAAGGAACGCTCCTATTCGGATCCGCAGACGGCCGGGTTACCTGTGTACGTGCTTCGGACGGCGTACTGGCCTGGCGATTCCGTGCTGCTCCTCAAGAACGATTCATCGGCGCATTTAGCCAAATCGAGTCGGCCTGGCCCGTACATGGCAGCGTTCTTGTTCACGACGATGTCGCATACTTCGCCACGGGACGATCATCCTATTTGGATGGGGGCATCGAGCTTTACGGTCTTGACCCAATCACGGGCAAGACCCTGTATCGCACCAGTCTCAAAGGACCGCACGTCGACTTGTCTGATGAAGGTTGGTACAAGGAATACAAAGCCGCATGGGGACCTGGATTCCTGGCGGACATCCTCCAGGTTAGCGACATGTTTATTTGTATGCGCAACAAGATGTTTGACTACCAACTTCGCGATGGCGGTGCCACCGGCCGCGTTCAGGCGCTCGGCGGAATTCTGGACGATACGTATTTTCAGCGGGCCTATTGGTACTATGGGGACAGCTTGAACGGCATTTCCTACCAGGAGCAGGCCAAACCCCAGATTACCGAAAGCCAGATGAAGATCGGCCTGAGCCAGCTTCTGGTGCATGATAAGCAGACATTCTACGGCATCCGGATGTTTGACTCTATGAAATTGCTCAATGCCCAAAACTACTTCGTGCCCGGCGAAAAGGGCTATCTTCTCTTTGCCACACGGAAAGGAAAAGACAAACATACCTGGTCATGCAGAGTGCCCATTCGTGTGACCACCATGCTGGCAAGTCCGGGACAATTGGTCATCGCTGGTCCTCCTGATACCGTGGACCCTAAGGATCCGCTCGGCGCTTTTGAAGGTCGAAAGGGAGGCGTGCTCTGGGCCGTATCGGCGGAGAATGGCAAAAAGCTGGCCGAACATAAACTGGATTCGGCGCCGGTCTTCGACGGGATGGCCACGGCCAATGGCCGGCTCTATCTTTCGTTGAAGAATGGCAGCGTACTGTGTTTAGGCAGCAAGTAGAATAAATCCTGCTCGGTGCCTAATCTGCTGAGGTGCTAAACCTTGATATGGGTTTACACAAAAGGAAAAGAAAGAATGATTGCGAAAAAAAGAATGAGAATAATTACAGGCATTGTTGGTTTTTGGGTAATGGTGTGCGTGTTGCCTGCACCTGTGGTGCCTGCACAGGTGATGCAGGCACAGGTGTCGGTTGCAAATGCTCAGCAGCCGGATGCCAACAATATCCTTGAGGCCACAGGTGTTAAGGGCGGACTTATCGTTCACATCGGCTGCGGAGATGGAAAGCTGACGGTTGCTTTGTGTGCAAGCGATAGCTATCTGGTCCACGGCTTGGACAGGGATGCCAAGAACATCGAGAAAGCCCGTAAGCATATCCGCTCACTTGGCCTTTACGGAAAGGTATCGGTAGAGCGGTTTGCCGGCCGGCGCCTGCCTTACACAGATAACCTTGTCAATCTTGTTGTCGCAGAGGACCTCGGTGGAGTTTCTATGAATGAAGTGATGCGGGTGCTGTGTCCAAAAGGTGTCGCCTATATAAACAAAGACAACAAGTGGCAAAAAACAATCAAGCCCTGGCCGGATGATATCGACGAGTGGACGCACTACCTGTATGACGCGTCGGGAAATGCTGTTGCAAAGGATGAGCACGTCGGCTCGCCGCGCCGGATCCAGTGGATGGCAGGGCCCAAGAAAGCACGAGACCACGATGCTCTGTCAAGTATGAGCGCGATGACTTCGAGCGGCGGACGGATGTTCTATATCTTTGACGAAGGACATACTTCGCTAATTCATCGGCCTCCGAACTGGAAGCTCATCGCCAGGGATGCGTTCAACGGCGTCCTGTTGTGGAAGCGAGATATTCCTGCGTGGGTGACACATCTGTTTTACTTCCGTACAGGACCTGCGCAAATGGCCAGAAGGCTCGTTTCCATAGACGAGCGCGTGTACGTCACGCTCGGGTTTGACGCGCCCGTATCAATGCTCGACGCAGCAACCGGCAGAGGCCTTCTGACTTATGAGGGGTCAGATAAGGCCGAAGAGCTCATTTACCATAACGGCATTCTGCTAACCGTAATCGGTGACCCCAATATCATGAATGATGAAGCCCCCAAGGTCTATGGCTACTGGGAGCTCAGCATTGACAGGAAGCCGGATGTTGACAAATCCATTGTCGCTTACCAGGCAAGTACCGGAGAAATCCTTTGGAAGAAAACCGGAAAGAACCTTGCATATCTTGTTCCTCTCTCTCTTGCCGCCCATGAGGACAAAGTATTCTTCTTGGACAATGAGAATCTCTACTGCGCTAGCTTGAATACCGGCAAGGAGCTATGGAAAGCGTCCTTCCCGACGAAAGGGTTGTTCCTGAGGAACTACGTCCCAACCATCGTAGCATACGATGATGTGGTGATGTGCCTTACATGGGACCGGCTGTGGGCGTTTTCGACTAAGGATGGCAGCAAGTTGTGGGAGCAAAAGGGAGCCATTGGATTTGCATCTCCAGGAGATTTGTTTGCAATTGATGGACTTGCGTGGACCATACCAATGACAGCCGCGATATGGAGAGGCAACAAATTGGCCGCTGACGGCAAAATCCAAACCGGCATCTCTATACCCAGAGAGAACTTCATCGGAAACGGCGGCAAGGAAATCTGGGGCGTTGATATTCATACAGGACAAGTGAAGAAATCCTTGCCAAGAAACGAACTTCTTCCCGGGGGTCATCACCATCGCTGTTATCGCAACAAGGCAACGGAACGTTATCTTATCTGCGGCCGACGCGGCCTGGAATACATAGATTTGGTCGGCGACAATCACGTGAACAACTGGTGGCTACGCGGTGTATGCCAGTACGGCGTCATGCCCGCGAACGGATTTATCTACATACCTCCCGATACCTGCCAGTGCTTCAATTTCATCAAGATAAATGGCTTCTATGCCCTGTCTGCAACGAACTCGCTGGACGATATGCAAATCGGCAATGGTCAAACCCTGGAAAAGGGGCCGACATATTCCAGCGTCAAAAATCAAAGGTCTGGGGGCAACCAAGGCGCCACGGAACGCCTTGCTCGTGTGCCGGCGGCCAAGGGCTTGGCTTGGCAACCGCCGATCTATGGTCCAAAAACAGAAGACTGGCCGACCTACCGCGGCAACATCACCCGCAGCGGTTCAACAAAGTCACGAGTATCAACCAATCTGAAAACGCTGTGGCGAGCTGACATCGGCGACAACCTTAGCAGCTCGGTTGTAGCAAACAACAGACTGTTCGTAAGTACGAAGGACGGCCAGACGATACACTGCCTTGATGCTGAGACCGGCAAGTTACTCTGGCAATTCGTAGCCAACGGATCGGTTGATTCGCCGCCAACAATCTACGACGGCCTTTGCATCTTCGGCAGCGGTGACGGCTCGGTCTATTGTCTGAAAGCGTCCGATGGCCAGCTTGCCTGGCAATTCAAAGCCGCACCTGTTGACAGACGCATTATCGCGAACAACCAGCTGGAATCAGTGTGGCCGATAAGTGGCAGCGTATTGGTACAGGATGCAGTTGTGTATTTTGCGGCCGGCCGTTCTTCCTATCTTGATGGTGGAATTCGCCTCTACGGCCTTGATGTATATTCGGCCGAGTTACTCCACGAGGCGACCGTCTCGGCCACGCCCGTTTATCCCGGCAAAAAGGGAGCACAGGGGACAGGAGCCTTGCCGGACATACTGATCTCCGACGGAAAGCGGATCAACATGAGACAGGTCCAGTTCGACAAGCGCCTGGAGCAGTTTGATAACGCCGAACTCAAGACAATAATCGCAACAACCGGACTCCTGGAAGGCCACTGGTTTCATCGGCAGAATTGGTGCCTGGGATACCATCGCCGAATAGACAGTCAGTTGACGCATAAGCAGGGGTGGAGCGGACATCCTGCCCGGATCGCAACCCAGCAGAGAAGCGGGCCGACACCCCTGGGTAAACTCATTGTGTTCAATGACAGGTTCGCCTATGCAGTCTTCAATCCCTATTCATGGTTGAAGTACACCCCAGCGTTGTATCCTCCCGGCCACGACGGGCATCGGCACCAGAAATACTCAAGATACGAGCCGCAGCGTTTTCCCATCGGTGCCAGAATCTATGCCATGGAGAATAGAATCGCTAGCGGGCCTGTTGAAAAGAAGAAAAAAGGAAAAAACGAAGAATCTTCACCAAAAGCAGGCGACGGCAATTGGGTCATAAATGAACCATTCCAACCTCGCGCTATGGTTCTGGCCGACGATGCCCTTTTCATGGCCGGCTGGCTCGATGCTGTTGTGATAAAGGAACAGACAGGCCGAGCCATCAACAGCGAGGCTCCCGACCCAAGAATTAGTGTTCTGCGGGCCGTATCAACGACCGATGGAAAGACAATTGCCGAATACAAGCTCGACAGCGAACCGGTCTTCGACGGGATGGCCGCTGCTGACGGGCGACTTTACCTTTCGATGAAAAACGGCCGGATATTGTGTCTGGCAGGCAAGTAGGTAACAGTATCTATTTCGTGATATGACGAGAACCCCAGATACGTTTTAATGGAAAGTGTAGGTGAGCAGGGGTATTCTTTTAGAAATCGTGGAACTTTAGGTTAAGCTGGCTGGGTGTATGGTTGTTGAAAGGCAAGGCGCTTTTTACCCTGCAGCGAATCCAGAACATTGGATATAGACGGTATGGTTGTTGGTACCATGTACCTGGCCACGTTCCTGTTGTTTTTTTCAATTGCCAACTCTGTGCTATTGCTATGCACATCGGCTCCAATATAATATGTAGCAATCATAAAAGGCTCCTTTCGTATAGCGGTCATCATTTGCCGCATCATACTTAGGGATGCCCTCTCTTCATATCTTCAAATTCAGCTGGAGTGGTTTGGAATCAGTTGAAAAATTCGGATGGATTTGTTAGTATAATGAAATCTGAAGGTTTCGCAGTGTTGCTAAGTGGTTGTATATGGGAAATCCCTGTTAGGGTTAGCAGATGTTATGAAACGACGTGATTTTCTCAGGATAGGAACTCTTGGAGTTGGGTCTCTGGCGCTGGCTCCTTCACAATTAGACACCGTCGCGTTTTCCGGAGCAGCCATTTCGGCAAAAGGCGATGACAGAGTGAACATTATCATGCTTATCACCGATGACACGTTATGGGACGAGTACCAGTTTCACAATCCCAAAACGGCATATACACCCACAATGCAGCAGCTCGCTGACGAAGGGGTGTGCTTTACCAACTGTTTTGCCGGAGGTTCCACCTGCGCGCCGGCAAGATTCTCGCTTTTTTCCGGACGTCAACCCTATTCCGCGATTGACCCCGGTACCCTTGAAGCAGCGCGTCACCGTAACGGTTACATAAAAATCGTCAATGGCGGGTCGGTCCTGCTTTATGAATACAACGTCGCGCGCGTATTGCGCAAGGCCGGCTACCTGACCGGGATTATCGGCAAAACTGATGGGATTGAAAAAAGCGGTTTTCATAAAATCGAGCCTGATTGGGAACCGGATAATCCGAAAGTCGAAAAGAAACTTAAGGAAAACCAGGAAATTCGACAAAAACAGATGAAGGAGTTCGGGTTTGATTATCCGCTGTATGTACATCGCGGCAATATTCAAACTCATTTTGCCACCAGGAAAAACGCCTTTCACAACGTGGAATATATGACCAGCAAGGCCCTGGAGTTCCTGGATATTGCCGCCAAGGAGAACAAACCCTTCTTCCTGGTGTATGCTACCTCGCTGATGCATGCGCCTAAACCCTATGAATCTTTGACCAAAGGCAACCCCCTGGCGACCGAAGCCGGCTCTCTCAAGGAACCCGTAACCGGCGTCCAGCCTTCACGCCAGTCCTGCATCGACCGGGTAAAGAAACGCGGCATCGAGCCGAACCGAGTGGCGGCAATGCTGTGGCTCGACGACTCTCTGGCTGCAATCATGAAAAAACTCAAGGAAATCGAGGCTGATGAAAACACCGTGATCGTGCTGGTCAATGACAACGGGCACGATAACTATGGCAAAGGCTCTATTTATTATGACGGTTTTCACGTCCCGCTGGTAATACGCTGGCCGAAAGGAATCGTAAGTCCTGGTAGAAAGGAAACGCGTCTGGTAAGGTCCTTCGATTTGGTGCCGACGTTCATGGAATTGGCCAGCGACAGAAAACCGGACAGGATGGTCCTTCATGGCAGAAGCCTTGTGCCTTTACTGAAGAACCATCCCCCTAAGGATTGGCGAACTTCCGTTTTTATGCCTTACGGATTTGCCCGCGCAGTCCTCAAAGGCGACTACCATTATATCGCAGTGCGTTTTCCTGAAAACCACGACAACATTCACCCGATAAAAAACAAACCGGGAAACGGGTTGGCCGAGAAGCATAAAAAACTTCTTGAGAAGGCAGGTAATAGAAAAGGCATGACTTCCGGCGCGACTATGACCAAGGCTGAATTGAATCAATACGGCGTGCACGGCGAAAGCTATTTTGATGCGGACCAGCTTTACAATATCAAGAACGACCCGCTTGAAAAAAACAACCTCGCAAAGAATCCGGAATATGCTCCGGTACTGAAGGAAATGCGGGAACTGTTAAAAGAATATATGATGCAAATGCCAGGGTCGTTTGGTGAATTCAAGACCGAGGACCCGGAATACATACGATTTTTGGAAGAGAATTTAAAATAAAGGGGAACATTATGAACCATCCAATAATACAACGACGAGAATTTTTGAAGAAAGCAGCGCTGGGGTTTGGAGCCCTCGCACTGCCATCGCATCTGCGTGCGGCAGGCAGACGGCGGCCAAACATACTTTTCATTATGACGGACCAGCAATTTGCCGACGCTTTGAGCTGCCAAATGGGTCACAAACATATTCACACCCCGAACATTGACAGCATTGCCGCCAATGGCATGGTCTTTACCCGTGCCTATTGCTCAAATCCTCTTTGCGTGCCCTCACGTACTTCAATATTCACAGGCCGTTATCCGCATGAGCACGGCAAGCAGATAAACGCAACGAGTCCCTTGTTAGATATTAAAGAATTTCCCAACATGGGGATGGTGCTGCGTAAGGCCGGCTATGTCACCGGCTGCCTTGGAAAGTGGCATCTCCCGTATCCCAAAAAGAACACTAATGCCGATGAAAGTGGGTTTGATTTTATGCCTCACCTGGGCAGCTCCGGCAATGACCCTAAGATCGCAGTGCCATCTATAGAATTTCTAAAGCAAAACAAAGATAGACCATTCCTTTTAGTTTGCTCTTTCGTGAATCCGCACAATATATGTCAATATGGGCGCAGCCAAGAGCTGCCGGATGGCGATATCGGCCAAGTACCACCAGTGGAGAAGTGTCCTCCAGCGCCGCACAATCTCGAAAAAGCCAGGAAACAGTCTGACGCATTGGAGGCCGTTTGGCACGCAAGAATAAGAGCGATTTGGAAAGACGGAAAGACAAAGCAGTTCGCTCCTCTGGATAAGTGGGACGCTAATGACTGGCGAAAGTACCGCTGGGCGTATTACCGCATGGTAGAATTAGTCGACCGTGAAATTGGCAAGATCCTTTCAGCCCTTATAAAGGTCCATCTTGAGAGAAACACCGTGATCATCTTTACCTCTGACCATGGGGACGGCATTGGTGCTCATCGCTGGACGCAAAAAAATATGTTCTACGATGAGTGCGCCCGGATACCGCTGATTATCAGTCAGAAAGGTGTGACAAAAGTTGGAACATCCGACTATCTGGTAAGCAACGGTATTGATTTGCTGCCTACCATTTGCGATTATGCCGGGGCGAATTTGCCGCAAGGCTGCCGAGGGTTAAGCTTACGGGGTTTGGCCGAGGGCAAGGCTCCGGTAAACAAGCGAAGTTACATCGTCTGCTCAACCCACTTTGTGCAGGATTTGCGTGAAGACGGCAAAACGATCGACCTTAAAGGAAGAATGATTCGTACGGAGCGCTTTAAGTATTATATTTTTGACCAAGGCAGCCAGCCTGAGATGCTTATCGATATGAAAAATGATCCCGGCGAGATGGTCAACTTAGTGGGAGATGCGAATTATGAAAGGGTCCTCTCAAAGCACCGGCGGCTCCTGGCACAGTATAAGCAGGAAACCGGCGACAGTTTTGGCGGTTAGGGAACGTGAATGGACACAGGAGGCAGAAATCAATGAACTTTATGAATCGACGAGACTTTCTCAAGACCTGGGGATTAGCTGCAGCTGGTTTAAGCGCTTCGAATATCTCAGCGGTACAAAGGGCGAGCAAGAGCGCCATGGGAAAGCCGAATATTATCGTTAGGAGCTGATAATGAAAGTTAAGAAGATACTATTTAGATTTCTTTGTCAAAAAGCTGTGAATTGAGATAAAATGCTGGTTGTCCATTTTGCTATAAGTGATTGTTAATGAGGAAGGACGGAATTTTCGGTAGGGACGCGGGCTAAAACCCTCTGAACGAAAAGAGTTAATGAGAATATATGACCAAAGAGTATAATAATGAGTTGGTATGGCAAAGGAAATTAGGGAACATAGAAAAGATTAAAACAGATGAAAGGAGATTGAATAACAATGATTGCGATTAAAAGATTTCAAGCTGTGACCTTCATCCTATCATTAACAATTGCAGGATGTTCCAATGGATTACAGGCTCCCTCCAAACCAGCGGGCCAAGGATGGAAAAGCCTCTTCAATGGCAAGGATTTGACGGGATGGGTAACGCCTAAGGGGGAGCATACATGGCAGGTCATTAATGGCGTCCTCGATTACGAGGCCAAGGGCGGTAATCTTACTACGGAAAAAGAGTTTGCCGATTACGTCCTTGATTTCGAATGGCGTTTCAAAAGGACTACAGGCGGGCCGTACAATGCAAAAGTCTTCAACCCCGATGGAACCCAGAAGACCGATGCCGACGGCAAGCCAATGACAGTGCCCATAGCAAACGCGGATTCTGGCATCTTTGTCAGAGGCTCCGGAAAGTCACAGGTCAACCTATGGTGCTGGCCGTGTGGGTCAGGCCAACTCTGGTCTTATCACAGAGACAGCGACCCCAAGGTCCGCAAGGGCGCTCTTCCAAAAGTTAACGCCGACAAACCCGTAGGTCAGTGGAACAAAATGAGAATAACAATGAAGGGTGAGACCATAACGATTGTACTGAACGGCAAGACCGTTATCGAAAATTCCCGGATGCCAGGCATTCCTGAAAAAGGCCCTGTCGTCTTACAACACCATGGCGGATACAACGAAGAAACCAAAACATGGAATCCTGCCTCGGCGCTTATACAGTTTCGAAACATTTGGATAAAAGAATTGTAAAATCCCTGATTTCGTTTCTTGCCCGAGAAGATAAGGTAAACAAATTAAACCAATAATGACCGCGATAAGCGTTGTCGCTATGGCATTTTCGCCGCTGGCCAAAGCTCTTCGACCACCGCATATCATGGCAAGAGAAGGCTTACCTTGCTGGCAGGCAAGGAAAAGGAAAGGCGGACTTATTGTGAACAAAACTGGAAAGATGCCGAAATGAAAAATCCAAAGGAACGGTTATCTTAAAGAAGCTCTGCGGCGTATTTGTGCTCTTAGGCGGTGTGTATCTTATCTACACTGCTCCATAAAGGCAGAGGTAATGGCTTGTCTTTTGGACACGAACGGAGTGCAAAGTCCGATGCTGGTGTCAAGCGTTGGTATTGGAGTTGTGGTAATCGCGACTTTGAAAATAAAGAAGGGTTTAAGCAAGTAGTAATGATTATGACCATTTCACGATTGGTGGTTAAAGAGGTTCTTCACCGCAAGTTGAATTTCGGATTAGGATTATTATCTGTTGCGGTGGCGGTGGGATGCCTGGCGGGTTCGCTGACACTGGTGAAATTGAATGATATGCGGACGCGAGCTATTCTCGAGCAAAAAAGAGTCGAGACTCAGGAAAAGATGCGGGCTCTGGAAGATGACGTTAAGAAAGCGATGCGAAAGCTTGGATTTAACATTGTTATTCTTCCCAAAGGACAGAACCTCAGCGATTGGTATGCTGATGATTATGGAGCTAAGTATATGCCGGAGCAGTACCTTGCTCGGCTTGCGCAGTCCGAGATTGTTACTATTGAACATCTTGTGCCAAGACTGCGTCAGAAGGTGACGTGGCCTGAAACAAAATGGGCGGTTATCCTTGTCGGGACAACGGATAAAGCCGTGAATTCTGCTGCCGATGCCAACGAATTGGCTCTCGAGGCAGTTCCACGGGGAAAAATTGTACTGGGTAACGAAGTTCACCAGGGACTTGGGCTCAATGCTGGTGACAGGGTTCGGTTTATGGGCAGGGAATTTCTCGTAACTTCGTGTCATAAGGAGCTCGGCACAGAGGATGATATGACGGTATGGGTAAATTTGCAAGAAGCGCAGGAACTGCTCGATAAAGAAGGATTAATAAACGAAATTCTTGCTTTGGAATGCCGCACCGCCTGGGCTAATCTGCCGAAAGTGAGAGCGGAAATCACGAGGATACTTCCGAATACACAGGTGGTTGAAAAAGCATCCGATGTGCTTGCAAAGATACACGCTTATGTTAAAGTGGAAGAGGAAGGAAAGGATGCTATTGCGAGGGAACGAGAAAATATGGCTCGCCTGAAAGTAACGAGGAGACGTTTTGCTTCGGTTCTGGTTTCGTTGGTGATAGCGATATGCGTGGTGTGGGTTGCGTTGTTAGCGTTCGGAAATGTACGAGGACGGCGGACGGAGATAGGAATACTCCGCACACTGGGTTTTCGTTCCCGGCAGATACTTTACATCTTTTTGTCGAGGTCTATCATTATGGGCCTTGTTGGAGGTATTCTGGGATTCTTAGCTGGGGGTTTTCTTGCCGGCAATTGGTCAAAGCCGGTTGGTGAGAGCGGCTATCAGTGGATGTTTAATTTCAACCTGCTGGGGCTTGCAGTGTTTGTGGCGGTAGCAATCACCGTGGCCGCAAGCTGGGTTCCGGCGATACTTGCTGCCCGGCAGGACCCTGCTGTAACTTTGCGGGAAGAATAACCGCGCTAATTGGAAAATTAGTTATGTTTTTTGAAAGCAGGCGACTATGAAGATTTGGCACATAATGGTAAAGGAAATATTGCACCGTTGGCGCCAGTTTGCATTAGGACTTTTCGCTGTTATTGTTGCTATTGGTTCGCTGACCGGAGCGTTGACGTTGCTGAAGGTACACGACCTTCACACCCAGATGATATTGACCGAGAAAGAGGAAGAAACCAGGAAAAAAATGGCGCTCTTGGAAGATGAAATGCGAAAAGCGACATTGAAACTAAGCTTTAACCTTTTGATTCTTCCGAAAGAACAGAGTATTCGAGACTTGCATCTGAAAGGTTACCCTTCGGAATATATGCCGGAGGAGTATGTTACGCGTTTGGCGGATTCTGGAATTGTTTTGGTTCGTCATTTTTTACCGAGTCTGCAGCAAAGAATAAAATGGCCGGAGAAAAAGCGTACGATTACTCTGGTTGGGACGCGAGGTGAAGTTCCGAACCTTCACAAAAATCCGAGGGTGCCGCTTGTTCAGCCGGTGCCCCCGGGAACTATAGTGCTCGGCTATGGATTGCACCAGAGTCTTGGAATGAAAGTCGGTGACAAGGTCGAGCTTCTCGGCAGGGAGTTCAATGTTCACGAGTGCTACGAAGAACGAGGCAGCGTTGATGATTTTACAGCCTGGATTTATTTACGCGAGGCACAGGAGCTTCTCGACAAGGAAGGTCTTATCAACGCGATTCTGGCTCTCGAATGTCTTTGCCCGGGAGTGGATGACCTGCTCGGGAAGATTCGAAACCAGATAGAGCAGATTCTTCCGGGCACACAGGTTATCGAGAAGGGAACCAAAGCTCTTGCGAGAGCCGAGGCCAGAGTAAGAGTCGGTCAGGAAGCAAAAGCAGCAGTTGAGAGAGAAAAACAGCACAGGGCTGAGATGAGGTCTGAACGTGAATTTTTTGCGGCGGTGCTTGTTCCCTTCGTTGTGGTGGCCTGTGCTGTGTGGGTTGGATTACTGGGATTTAACAATGTCCGCGACCGTAAGGCTGAAATTGGAATACAAAGAGCAATGGGTTTTCGAGCAGGACAAATTATGTTTTTATTTCTTTCCAAGTCTTTGATAATGGGATTGCTTGGAGGTGTGTTAGGGATTTTCGCTGGTCTTGGTTTTGGCAGCTGGCTTGGGCTTGTGCTGGAGAGGGATATAGAAGGAATTGCTGCTGCGGAACTGTTTAATCCCAGCCTATTTCTGCTGGCTCTGGTTACAGCGCCGGTGTTAACCGTCATATCCAGCTGGATTCCTGCGATGATTGCCGCTCAGCAGGACCCGGTGGTTGTGCTCAGGAAAAAGTGAGGTGTGTAATGCTTGATGTAAAAGATATCACCAAGATATACCATAACCCGAATAAAGAGGTGAAAGCGCTGGATGGGGTTTCACTGAATGTGGATCCGGGTGAATTTGTGGCTGTGGAAGGGTCGAGCGGAAGCGGAAAATCCACGCTGCTTTTTGCAGCAGGCTCTCTGCTTGCGCCGGATGAAGGCCAAATCCTGATTGACGGCCAGAATCCGTATGCGCTCTCTTTTAATGAGAGAGCGAAATTCAGGGCTGAAAAAATAGGGTTTGTTTTTCAGCAGTTTCACCTGATACCGTACCTGAGTGTCCTGGAAAATATTCTGATGCCATCGATTTTGATGAAGCTAAAAAACGCACACGACAGAGCCATGCAGCTCATTGAACGTTTTGGTCTATCCGAACGCATCGGGCACGTTCTGGCTGAACTGAGTATCGGTGAACGGCAACGTACAGCGCTTGCGCGTGCGTTCATGAATTCTCCAAATATCATCCTTGCAGATGAGCCTACCGGAAACCTTGACAGGGAAAATGCAGAGATTGTAATCAAATCTCTGGCGGAATTTGCAAGCACAGGCGGTTCAGTGCTTCTGGTTACTCATGATACGCACGCTGCTAAATATACTACCAGGACGTTGCATCTTGAGAATGGAAAGATACGGAACGATTAAGAAATCTATCACAAGATTGTTCTTTCTTAGCACTTACTTGAGCGCACAATAAAAAGCTGATGGAAAGAGCGGCATTCGAACCCGCGGCACCCAATTCCGGCACGAATAAGCTGTGAGGTAAATAAACAAATATCTGAAATCATAAAAGCTGAACCCGCAAATGGCCGGAAAGGGGGCTGCCGGCCGGATGGACGAACTTGTTTCAGAGATAATTAAATGAATCGAAAAAACAAGGGGTAAGATTAATGGAGACAAAGGATGTTAAGAAACAGGACAAGGGCTTAAATGTTTTTGAGAAATACCTTACGATATGGGTAATTCTCTGTATTGTAGGTGGAATTGTCTTGGGCAAGTTCGCTCCAGGCTTTGCCAAGTACCTTGATGGAATGGCCGTGTATGTCGGCAAAGCCCCGGTTGTTTCAATACCTATCGCAGTTTGCTTGTTTTTTATGATGTACCCCATTATGGTTAAAATCGACTTTGCCGAAGTTGTCAAGGCTGGTAAAAGCGGCAAGTCGGTTGGTCTAACCCTTTTCGTAAACTGGGCCATCAAACCGTTCACCATGTATGCAATAGCTCTGTTTTTTCTGGGCACACTGTTCTACACATTCATAGGTCCGGATGCTGTTGATAACATTAAAATGCCTTTTGGACTTGGCCTGCCCGTAGGAGCAACCCATGGTGCAGGCCAGGTAGTTCTTGTCGATGGCGATAAAATACTTCAGGTTCCTCTCTGGCGAAGTTACTTAGCTGGTTGTATTCTTTTAGGTATTGCTCCCTGCACGGCGATGGTTTTGGTTTGGGGATATCTTGCTAAAGGCAACGATGGTCTTACCCTGGTAATGGTCGCAATAAACTCACTAACAATGCTTTTACTTTATGGAATTCTTGGGGGTTTCTTATTAGGTGTCGGCAGACTGCCTGTGCCTTGGCAGGCGCTATTGCTGTCTATTGCTATATATGTAGCTTTACCTTTGGTGGCAGGATTTTTATCACGAAAATGGGTTATTGCTGCTAAAGGCCAACAGTGGTTTGAGGAGAAGTTTCTCCATGTATTAACTCCCATAACAATCATTGCATTGCTTATCACATTGGTGTTGCTGTTTTCATTTAAGGGCGAAGTTATCCTTTCAAATCCATTAACAATTCTATGGATTGCGATACCGTTGTTCATCCAGACCAATCTAATCTTCTGGTTAGGATACGGCTTGGCAAAGTTGCTAAAACTAAACTATAAAGATGCAGCTCCCGCAGCTATGATTGGCGCGTCAAACCACTTCGAAGTTGCCATAGCCACTTCGACAATGCTGTTCGGCCTATCATCAGGAGCAGCGTTAGCAACTGTTGTCGGTGTGCTTATAGAGGTTCCGGTTATGTTGATGTTAGTCAAAATATGCCTCCGAACGCAGAAATGGTTTTCACAAGAGCCGATTCGGGCTAACTGAGTGATAAGCAGTGCTTCCGGCGTTTTGTAATGGATGTTTAAACATTGAAGAAATATGGTGTCAAACAGTGTCAATCGATACCAGCAAACTACTCTTGCCTCCGGCCAGAGGCGTTCTGAAATGTTATCAAACGTAATACATAACCGAAACGCCAATCTCGCAGGAAAATCAAGCCCAGCAGGCGGGTAAATATCTGCCAAATTGGCACACGGAGACGAGCCATAAATAATCACAAGTTGTCGTGTTTATTGGACTTGCGAGTTTTTAGCTTTTCGGGCACACTGTTTGCTCTCAAAGTAATGTGTATGTATAATAATTTGTATTTGAAGGGATTTGGCTATGAAATTCGATAAATTCACGCTGAAAGCTCAGGAAGCATTAGCCACCGCTCAACAGATTGCGATGGCTAAATCGCATACTGTTTTGTCGCCATTGCATTTATTAACCGCGGTTTGTAATGATGATACCGGCGTTGTGGTTATGATTCTGAAAAAGATCGGCGCCAATATTTCGCAGCTCAAAGATATGACAGAAAGCGAGCTTGGGCGGCTGCCGCAGGGCAAATCCGGTGTTCAGCTTATGCCCGACCCGGCTTTCAATCAGATTGTTCTGGATGCTCAAAACCGTGCTGATGCGGCCGGTGACGAATATCTCAGTGTAGAGCATTTGTTCATTGCACTTGCTTCGGTGCAAGGCGATGCGAAAGAGATTTTACGGCTTAACTCGATTACGCCTGAACAAATTGAAGGCGCTCTGAAAGAAATCCGTGGTGGTGAAAAGATAACCGACCAAAATCCGGAGGATAAATATAAGGCCCTGGAGCGTTATGGAATTGACCTTTTGGAGATGGCGCGAAAGGGAAAGCTTGACCCGGTTATCGGCAGAGACGAAGAGATCCGGCGGTGTATGCAGGTCCTCAACCGGCGGACGAAAAACAATCCGGTACTAATCGGCGAGCCGGGCGTGGGAAAAACCGCAATTGTCGAAGGCCTTGCCCAGCGGATAGTTGCAGGCGACGTCCCTACCGGTTTGAAAAATAAAAGGATAATTGCCTTGGATATGGGGTCATTGATAGCGGGAACGAAATTCAGGGGCGAATTTGAAGACCGGCTAAAGGCCGTGCTGAAGGAGGTTGTTAGCGCCCAAGGCCAGATAATACTTTTTATCGACGAGCTGCATACCGTCGTGGGTGCGGGCAAAGCTGAAGGGGCTGTTGATGCGGGCAATTTGCTCAAGCCATCGCTTGCGAGGGGCGAGCTGCGCTGTATCGGTGCCACTACGATTGACGAATATCGAAAGTATATGGAGAAGGATGCGGCGCTTGAGAGGCGTTTTCAGCCTATCACGATTGACCCGCCGAGCGTTGAAGAAACCATAGCCATTCTTCGCGGGCTAAAGAACCGATACGATACCCATCACGGAGTTCGCATTACCGATTCAGCGCTTGTGGCGGCAGCTACTTTGTCTAATCGGTACATTTCCGACAGGTGGCTGCCGGATAAAGCCATAGATTTGGTGGACGAATCGGCCTCGAAGCTGCGGATTGAGAATGATTCGCTGCCTGCCGAGCTGGATACTATTCGCAGAAAGATTATCCAGCTTCAAATCGAACGCGAGGCGCTGAAAAAAGAAAGCGATGATGCGAGTAAAGAACGGTTGAGAAATACCGAAAAGCAATTGACCCAATTGCAAGAGAAGGATAAGAAACTGACGGCACAGTGGGAAAGTGAAAAGGGTGAAATTGACCAGATAAAACAACTCAAAGAAAAAATCCAAGATGCTCAAAACCAATTCGAAAACGCTCAGCGCAAAGGTGATTTGGAAACCGCCGCGCGTTTGAAATACGGGACAATCGCCGATTTGAAAAAGGAGCTTGAAGAAAAAGAGGCGCAGCTTTCGAAATCCGACAAGGCTATAATCCGCAACGAAGTAACCGAAGAGCACATCGCCCAGGTCGTGTCCAAATGGACAGGTGTACCGGTCGCCAGATTACTGAGCGGCGAGCGCGAAAGATTAATGAAGATGGAAGAGGCGATTCAGAGACGGGTAGTTGGCCAGGACGAAGCGGTAACGGCACTTTGCAATGCGGTTCGCAGAAGCCGGGCGGGATTGGGCGACCCGAACCGCCCAATAGGGACATTACTTTTTTTAGGCCCTACAGGAGTGGGCAAGACTGAGCTTTCCAAAGCGCTGGCGGACTTTCTTTTCAACGACCCGAACGCTATGATTCGGATTGATATGAGCGAGTTTATGGAGCAGCACTCCGTAGCCCGACTTATCGGCTCTCCGCCGGGCTATGTCGGTTACGAGGAAGGCGGCCGATTGACCGAAGCCGTTCGGCGAAAGCCGTATTCGGTGATTTTGTTCGATGAGATTGAAAAGGCACATCAGGATGTGTTCAATGTTCTGCTGCAGGTTTTCGACGATGGCCGATTAACCGACGGAAAAGGCCGAACCGTGGATTTCAAGAATACCGTTATCATTATGACCAGCAATCTTGCCAGCCAGCAGATTCAGCAGCTCACCGAAGAGGCCGGCGCCGATTGGGAAATCGAGGCCCACGTCAAAGATGCGCTCAAGCAGCACTTCAAGCCGGAGTTCTTGAATCGTGTCGATGAGGTAATCGTTTTCCATATGCTCAGCAAGGAGGATTTAAGAAAGATTGTCGATATCCAGCTTAAATATCTTGCCGAGCGTCTGAATGCACGCAAGATTAAGATTGAATTTACCGACAGTGCCCGCAAC
>Ga0114919_10001093_pt1 | contig 21795 bp, 19 predicted proteins | sample BlataG_FD_88682 | JGI IMG/M metagenome (GOLD analysis project Ga0114919, IMG submission 88682) | Deep subsurface microbial communities from Black Sea to uncover new lineages of life (NeLLi) - Black_00105 metaG | ecosystem: Environmental > Aquatic > Marine > Oceanic > Sediment | place: Atlantic... | reverse complement strand
TGCTTTCCATCGCGATCCCATCCTATGTCTTTCCAATAGCTATAGGTTTGCCCCCCTATTCGGGTAAGACTAATACCCTCACCCCTTCTTCAACCCCCCCCCCACCCCCATAGACCACCCCCCCCCCCTCCCCCCCCCCTCCCTCCCAACCTCCTTCTATTCAAATCTCTCTCTCACCCAGGGATGCACACGCCTCCCCGGTATGGCGACTATGAAGCTCAACGTCATTGGATGGAGATCACCGTCAACCTCCCTCCCTCCCAATGGTACCAACCATCACCATATAATGACTTATCATACTGGGGACTAGACTATCCTCCTCTTTCTGCCTATCAAAGTTGGCTGTTTGGCAAGATACTCCAAAACATAGAACCAGAAGCTGTTGCTCTTCATTCCTCCAGAGGCTACGAGACCCCCTCCAGCAAGGTGCTCATGCGATGGACTGCCATAGCCGCTGACTTGGTTTGTTACCTACCAGCAGCTCTCGCATGCAGTCTCTTATCAAGAAATAATAATAATGGCAATAATGTCGACAGATATAGGAAACATAAAAAAAGTATTATTAAAAAACATTCTTCATCATTCTCGATGCTAATAGCAACAGCAGTAATGCTCTTCAGTCCATGCTTAATACTCATAGATCACGGCCACTTTCAATACAACAGCATAGGCCTAGGTGCAGCAGCAGGAGCAGCTATTGCTGTTACAATAGGTGGATGGGACCATCTAGGTGCAGTGTTATACTGTGTGGCGTTGAATCATAAGCAAATGAATCTGTATTTCGGTCCAGCGTTCTTTGCATTCCTCCTTGGGAAATGTCTCCATAATCATGATAATAATAATAATAATAATAATAACAATAGTGACGGCAAATGCAGTACCACCTCTATGTCTTATAAGATGGTTTCAATAGTCAGGCTTGGAATAACAGTACTGGCTATGTTTGCTGTCTTATGGTCACCATTTCTTCTTCTTGATTCTTGTGTGAATAGTACTCCTGATACGACAACTACTACTAGTAGTAATAGTAGTGCAGTACTAATGGTACTACATAGAATATTCCCAGTACAAAGAGGACTCTATGAAGATTATGTTGCCAATTTTTGGTGTGTCTCCTCACTAGTTATTAAGTGGAAGAGATTGATACCCAGTCAAGCAATGATGGTCAAGGTATGTGCCATCACCACTCTAATAGCAACCCTGCCTTCAATGGTATTTCAAATAGCTGGAGGAGTAGGAGGAGGAGGAAGGGGAGCACACGGCAACACCAAGAGAGGACTACTGCTGGCTATGGCAAACAGTGCACTGGCTTTCTTTTTGTTTTCGTATCAAGTTCATGAGAAGTCCATACTGCTGGCACTGCTCCCCCTCAACATGTTGGCTGTTGAAAGCATCAGTAATAATAGTGGTGGTGACGATGATGATGGAATGATAATGATAGAAGTCTCTACATGGATGTCATGCATTGCTGCATTCAGTATGTTTCCATTGTTGAAAAAGGATGGATTGGTGATTGCTTACGTTGCTGTCATCTTGTGTTACATTGCCGTCATAGACATGGTCGTGTCTACTATCAATGACAATAATACCGTTAAAAATAGTATATCAAAGAGTAGGATGATTTTGAGGAGGCTACAAGGAGTATCAGTATTGGGATGTGTTTGTATCCATGTTTTAGAAGCAGTCGTACTACCGCCAGCAAAGTATCCATACTTGTGGGATGCAGTAATAATGGCATGGTCTGGGATACATTTTGGATTGTTGTTTGTATATCTATACTGGCAGCAGTGGGTAGAGTTTTATTTATAGATATTGATAATTCCTTTATTGAGAAATTGTATTATATATTGTTAAACAGATTAGACTTTATTTTCGACAAAACTTACTTTTGAGAAGATGTTATCCACGGAAGAAGAAATATCTTATGTGTCCTCACTGGCTTTATCTTCTAACTCATCTCTGACTTATTCCTACTATTTTCGATACCATGCAGCAAAAAATGGACTGAATTTACTCTGGAAGTCATTTAAAAGGAAAGCGTGGTGGAAAGTGTGTGTGTGTGTGTGTGTGTGTGGAGGGCAGAGCGATGTCGGTAGGGAGCGGGTGGAGGAGTCTGATCACACCTAATGAGCCTTTCTTGGAAAAAATAGAAATATTTTTAGATACATTTACTTTTCATCATATGTTACATTGGTGCTGTAGTTGTAAAACTACTAATAAACCAGTCCTTCTTTCTTGTTGCTTGCTGCTGGTTTTTAAAACTACAATAGACTAGTCCCTATATCTTGTTGTTGTTGCTGCTGTTGTTGTTGTGGTGGCATTCCGGTAGGGGAAGGTGGTTCATCAGGCATTGCTCCAGGTGGTGGAGGTGTATACCCTACAGGTGACAGACCTCCACCACCACCTCCATTCAGTCCTCCACCAATAGTAGTAGTGGTGTTCATACCACCACCATCTCTGTTGAATGGGTCTCGTTGGCCACCACCACCACCACCACCACCAAAAGACCGGTATTCCCCCAGCCCATCTACTCCACCTTCAGCATTAGAGTATATGTCGTATGTAAAGTAGGTAGCTCCTAATTTGACAAGTAACTGGATGATGGCAAGTAGGATGGTGAAACCTCCATGGTGGTGCCTGCCGAGCCAGAGGAAGTCTGTGATATGTGTGATTGACAAGGGGGGCGGTGAGCGAGTGAGCGGGGATGTGTTTGGGGGGAAGATTTGGAGGAGAAGTGGTTAGGTTTTTACGATTTAATGAGTGGATATGCTTACCTGAAATGATACTTAGAGGGCAGAATACTAAATACAGTCCCAGTAACTCCGTATTATTGAAAGCGATCGCACTTAATCCTAGAATTGCTACTGCGCTGCTTGAATCGGCTAAGAATAGACCCAGGCACAACTGCACAGTAGCCAAGGTCTTGACCTTGTCCGAGGTTGTATCTGTATTAAAGAGTATGGGTAGTGGCATTTCTATTCGATCTGTTTTGAAAGTGATCTATGGCTTTATTTTCAACAGACAAAAGTTGATTACAATACTATGATGCACCTAGTACTTTGAACAATATCCATTATAACTCCGTTAATAAGCAAATGCCTGCATATATTAAAAAAGAACTGCCATATGCCGTTCGTTCCCTCCCCAATGGTGTTCCCCGACCCTTCACCTTCTCTCCCTTTTCCCCACTCTCACACTTCTCTCTATAACAATCTCTTGTACCTACAATACATCACCACTCCAGTAAACATCACCACTGCCACTATTGACGTCGTCACCGCTATCGTCACAAATTGCCAATACGGTCCTTGTCCGTCCTGTCCAGGCGCCAATTGCAGATTCATCGCAAACAGCGCCGTTATAGCGGTAATGAATGCCACAGATGATGACAACGCAGTCAGTAGTAAATCAATCCTAATCAGCTGATTTCTATGATTATCCAGCTCTATATTAATGAAATCCTCAGTATCATCCACATACTCTCCTAGTGCTTGTAGTTTATTGTATGTATTGTCAATTCTCATAAAGTAGGCTTCCAACACCATCTCTACCTCTTCTATGGCCTCCTCCTCCTCTTCACTGCTATTATCAGAGTAAGTAAGCGCAGATCGTGGTGTTCTAGGACTCTTGCCCCCACCGCCGCCACCACCACTATCTAATGCAGATGGTCCAAGTACAGGGAGAGGAACATCAAAGGGCGTTGCACTAGCAGATCGCTGAGCTCTCAATACGTCCTGTTGTCGTTCCGCTTCTCTTGCAGTCAGATTAATGTCATGCATGTCTCCGTCATCATCCAGGAATTTTTCCAAGACTTCTCTTAATGTTTCAACCCGGGTTGTGAGCCGGACCATTCTATTCTTAATCCTACGGACTCGTTCCAAGTTGGATGTGGACACATTGAGCGTCAGCGCGTCGAGAGCTGGGTGCGCTGCTGATTCCAAGTCGCCAGTGAGTCGTTCCAGGTAAGTGGACACCATATCAAGGGCTATTTCTAGTACTCTTAATTCATAGGGCATATCTGCTTGAACTCCCACTCCTCCAGTTTGGTGGTGGTGGTGATGATGATGGTGCTGGTGAGCGTCCAATGATGAAAGATCAATTCCACCACCACCATTAGCATTGCTAGTCTCTCCCCCTTTCCCAGCAGCAGCCAACACACTCTCTGCACTGAGATCCATAGCAGACTTAGTAGGAGGAAGACCGTGTGCAAGAGCAGATAACCGACGCTGCAGCTCTTCAACAAACACAAGTACATTACCATCTTCTAAATTAGTGATGTACACCTTCTCCATGGTAATGATCATCTTGATGTGCTCCAAGTTGACGACTAATGCATGTTCACGACATAATATAGCTGAAGGGTAAGATGTGGCTAGTTTAGGGTCCAAAAGACGCAAATCACGGACTTGAATTCCCATTTTAGCGGCGACATCTGTCTTGTAGGTTGTCATCATGCTGGCGTTGCCATTGGAATCGATGACCAGCCATTTCCACTGCGCTGCTGTTGCAGGAGGGGCCTTTTTCGATGCATGTTGGTGGTGTTTGGTTGATTTTGAGCTTGGAAGTGATGTTGGGTTGTTATTGTTGTTGTGGTCATCTGGGGAGTCTAGAGGTGGAGGCGAGGCGGAGGTGCCAGCAGCAGCGGCAGCCGGGACGGCTTCGGTTTCGACCCAAGTGGCAATGTCGAGGGGAGCTCTGCCCAGCTCTTGCAGCTCAAGGAGCGGGCTGTCTGATTTGGAATCCATACTATAGTGTAGACACTATATCCTATTTGTTCTATGGATTGGCTACTGAAAGGTAGACAGCGAATTTTCAATCAGAATCACGTGATTGAAGCTGGAACCCCAGGTTCTTTTTTATGGATCTACCGATACGTTAACGTAACCAAATACCAGATTACTATCTCACGCTATGTAGTCTCGTTATCCCATCTAAAAAGCAGGGCTGACTAAAATTTCACATTCGATTTCTTCAAATATTTTCGAATATCGTAGTCTGAGCGGCCTTAATGTACAAACCTACAACATGAATTTCATTACACTCATTGATTAATGCTACATCTTCATTATACATCCCACTACTAATGCAGAAAAACCATTCTCTCTTTCCGTCACCGTCATCTCTCTTGCCATGAAAATATTCCATTTTTCCACTCCCTTTTATCCCTTTGCCTTCACTACAGCCACTTGAAGCTCAGGCACCAGCTCAAATAAATCACCTACCAATCCATAATCAGCAATCTCAAATATAGGTGCCTCTGCATCAGCATTGATTGCCACTATTACTTTAGAGTCCTTCATTCCAGCGACGTGTTGAATTGCCCCGCTAATACCAACAGCAATGTACAACTCAGGAGCAACTACCTTACCAGTTTGGCCTACTTGGAGGTCATTACTAATGTATCCAGCATCAACTGCTGCTCGGGAGGCACCTACTGCTCCTCCAAGGGCGTCTGCCAGCCTTTCTAGCATGGTGAAATTGTCGGCACTTTTCAGTGCTCGTCCCCCTGATACAACAACCTTGGCTTGCCCTAATTCCGGCCTTGCAGAGGTGCTCATTTCTTCACTTGACCATTCAGAGGAGATGGATGCAGCTGCTGATTCTGCTGCTTTTAACTCTTCTTTAGATACAGATTCCACCGGTACATCAACGGAAGTGCCACCTGTATGTGTAGTGCCAGCAGCAGCCGGGAATGCTGTTGGTCTGATGGTCAGGCACCTGGGCACCTTCTCTCCTTCTAAGCTCCTCACTGTAGCTAATGCATTGCCAGCATATATAGGTCTCACAAATGTATTGTTATCTATAATCTCTACAACATCTGTAATTGCCTGCACATCCAACAAGGCTGCTATTCTAGGGAGAATATTCTTTCCAAATGTACTAGCTGGAGCAATAATACGCTTGTAATTGCGGTGTTTTTGTAGCTCTACTACCAATGCAGACGTGGGTTCTGCAAGGGCGTGGTCTAGAGATGGGTGGTCTGCAATAAGGATGGAGGTGGTGATGCCTGCTGTGGAGGAGGAGGCTTGTTGTAGTGTTGTAGGGGGGAGGTTGTGGCCGGTGAGGAGGAGGGTGATGGGTTCATTGTCCTTGAATTGTTGAGCTGCTGTCAGGGTGTTGAGTGTTGAAGGCATGAGGGAGGTGCCTTTGACTTCCGCCAAGACAAGAGTGCTCATCTAAATGGGATGGAATGGAGAAGGCAAGAGTGTGTGAGAGAGAGTGGTGTCGGGAGGTAATTTTTTTTTTGGAAGGGAATTTGTTCTCTAAAGTCGTCAGATTTCCTGTGCGCACTAGGTTAGCAGTGTCACTTACAGCACGATACACGAGTGAGGATAGCGTCCTCCTATGGTGTTTGTTCAGCAAAGCAGGGATCACCATTGTTTGGATTTTTAAACGAGACTATATTTAGAGCACTTTGGACGAGATAAAACACCACTCGAAACTGAATTAGGAAATTTTTATGTTCTTAATCTGACCATAGGATTTATATACACGCAAACGTATGCGTATAGCTCTGCTGACAAGGTTTCTCTTGTTCACGTCTTCGCAACCGAATGAACGATGCCACCTCACCCATTTTGTATCCAAAATCAAAATGTCAAGAGTAGTATTTATTAGTGGAAGGAGGTGGCAGATGTCACCCATCATGGTTAGAATTATGGGGATGAAAGTCATTTTTGGGACAGTGGGATGGTTATTTCTCCTTGTAAGATCCCACTGCTTTGAGGAGAGAGGCTCCTCTCTCTTGACGGTTGACGGCGTCCAACTTAAATTTCAAAATTGATTGAAATCCACTCTACATTTTTGCATTTGAATAAAATTGACCAGCCATTACAGATAAATTTTAGGTTGATTACAGGCAGAAGAGCGATTTTTGCAACGCTCTTGTCAATCGAAGGAGGATCAAAAGAGAAATTTATCACCTTCACCCAGGTGTCAAAAGAAGCCATCCTCCACACTAGACCACATCTACTACGACAAAGAGAATCTATCAAGCGCTATGAATGACGCTAAGCGTAAATTCGAGGGACCCAATGCTCCCCGACCCAAACGCCCCGTCCATGCAGACGAAGAGGATGCTCTTATTGACGAAGCTTTTGGCCTCGACCCCGAACTAGACGACGACTTCATTGAAGAAGCAGATGGCGACATGGAGGTAGATGAGGGAGAGCTTGGTGAGGCAGGTAGAAACTGGTCCCGTCCCTCTCCTCCTCCTCTCGACCCTGCTTCTCAATCCCTCATTTTTCAACAACTCGAAGTGGACTACAATGTAGCACAGCCTAACACAGCCTTCTACCCAACAGATCTGAAAGAAGTCCCAATCATCAGAATGTTTGGCGTCACAGAACAAGGTTGCAGCGTATGCACGTTTGTACACGGGTTCGAGCCTTACTTTTATGCCGAAGCTCCCGTTTCCTTCTCCCCCGACGACTGCGAGCCTCTGGTTGAGGAGCTCAACAAGGCTCTTGCGGGCAAAGACCGCAGCAATAACCCCCGTCAATGTCTGGCAGTTCAAATAGAGAACAAACAGAGCATTATGTACTATCAATCTGCCAAGGCAAGACCATTCCTGAAAATCACCATGGCGCTCCCAACTCTCATTGCGCCCTGCCGCTCCCTCATTGAGAACGGCTTCTACCTGCCTTGGCTATCCACTGTTCTCCCAGAGACTACATACGAATCTAATGTAGTCTTTGCACTCAGATTCATGGTTGACACCAGTGTAGTAGGAGGTAACTGGATAGAATTACCGGCTGACAAATACGACCTCATTCCACATGAAGCTCACCACAGTCACTGCCAATTGGAGGCTCACATCAGGTGGGACGCTCTGGCCAGTCACGCTCCTGAAGGAGAATGGGCCAAACTGGCTCCTTTCCGTATTCTTTCAGTTGATATTGAATGTCAAGGACGTAAAGGACACTTCCCCGAAGCACAGCATGATCCTGTTATTCAAATTGCATCACTAGTCACTGCACAGGGAAGTACCGCTCCTGCAGTTAAAAATATACTGACACTGAAATCTTGTGCTCCTATTCCTGGAGCTGAAGTTGAGTCGTTCAGCAATGAAAAGGAGCTGCTGATGAGGTGGAGAGACTTGATGCTGGAGACTGACCCAGATATTATTATTGGCTACAATATCATCAACTTTGATCTGCCGTATCTACTTGACAGAGCGACTACGCTTGAGATTCCCAATTTCTGGTGTTGGGGTCGTATAAAAAACCGTAAAGTCAGGATGAGAGATGCCAGATTCTCCTCGAAAGCATATGGTACCCATGAATACAAGGAAATCACCATAGAAGGCAGAGTACAGTTTGATCTATACCAAGCCATCCAACGTGACTACAAGCTGTCTTCGTACTCTTTGAATTCAGTCTCAGCGCACTTTTTGGGGGAGCAAAAGGAAGACGTTCATCACTCTGATATTTCCAAGCTTCAAGATGGTACTGCAGAAAGCAGACGTCGTCTGGCCATCTACTGTCTCAAGGACGCCTACCTCCCTCAACGACTGGTAGACAAGCTGATGTACATGTACAACCATGTGGAAATGGCTCGTGTTACTGGTGTTCCAATGTCTTATCTCCTGGCTAGGGGGCAGTCTATTAAGGTATTCAGTCAGATATTGAGGAAATCAAGAACTAGAGGACTGGTGGTGCCAAATAAAAAGAGACAGGGTCACATGGAAGATGGTGTAGCTTACGAAGGTGCCACTGTGCTGGAGCCAATTGCTGGCTATTACGATAAACCCGTGGCAACACTGGATTTCGCCTCGCTTTACCCCTCAATTATGATGGCACACAATCTGTGCTACACCACTCTAGTAGAAAAGAGGCTACATGCGCAGTACCCCCCGGGACCTGATGTGATTGAAACGCCAAATGGAGACAGATTTGTTAAGTCTCACAAGCAAGAAGGACTGCTGCCTGAGATTCTGAGAGAGCTGCTGGCTGCACGTAAGAGAGCTAGAAAGGATATGGCTGCTGCAGATGATCCTTTCATTAAAGCTGTGCTCAATGGTCGTCAGCTGGCCTTGAAGATCTCGGCTAATTCTGTGTATGGCTTCACTGGTGCTACAATTGGAACATTGCCTTGTTTGGAGATCAGCTCCAGTACTACTGCATATGGTCGCCGGATGATTGATCATACCAAGAAACTAGTCCAAGAACACTACACCAAGGCTAATGGTTACCCATCAGATGCCACTGTCATTTACGGCGACACAGATTCGGTCATGGTATGGTTTGGCGTGGACAACAACGGGGAAGCTATGAAGCTCGGTCAAGAAGCTGCAGATTTTGTCAGCGCCACCTTTGAACACCCAATCAAACTAGAATTTGAAAAAGTCTACAATCCCTACCTCTTGATCAGTAAAAAGAGATACGCTGGTCTGTTGTGGACTAAACCAGAGAAATGGGACAAGATTGATACCAAGGGAATAGAAACTGTTCGTCGCGATAATTGTCTGTTGGTGAGAAATGTCATTTCTACCTGTCTTGATATGATTTTAATTGGAAGAGACCCCAATGGGGCTGCTGATTACGTAAGGGGCATTATTGCCGAGCTGCTCACCAATAGACTGGATCTCTCTCTGCTGGTTATTTCCAAAGGTTTGACCCAGGATGTAGAAGATTATGCAGTTAAAGCGGGACATGTGGAACTGGCAAAGAAGATGCAGAAACGAGATCCCGCCACCGCTCCTGCAATTGGCGATCGCGTGCCGTATGTCATCGTCAAGGCTGCAAAAGGAGCGAAAGCGTATGAAAAGGCAGAAGATCCCATCTATGCATTGAAGAACAATCTCCCTATTGATACAAAACACTACTTGGAACATCACCTGGAGAAGCCGCTGATGCGTCTATTTGAACCTATTATGAAAAACCCAAGAGAGCTGCTGACGGGGGCGCACACGCGTGCCATCACCGTCACCACCCCCTCGGTTGCAGCAGGCGGTATCATGAAGTTTGCAAAGAAAACACTGACTTGCTTGAGCTGCAAAGCACCTCTATCTGCTAGCAATAGTAGCTCTGGTGGTAAGACGCTGTGCAATCACTGCAAAGCAAAGGAAGGGGAGGTGTATAGCAAGCATTTGGTGTCGATTAATGAATTAGAAGCGCAATTTTCTGCTTTGTGGACACAGTGTCAGAGGTGTCAAGGTAGTTTACATCAAGATGTATTGTGCAAGAGTAGGGATTGTCCCATTTTTTATCGTAGGATGAAGGTGCAAAAGGAATTGAATGAGGCTCAGGATGTGTTGAAGAGATTTGACGAGGAGTGGTAATACAAAAAATACTTTGATTTTCACTGTTAATTTTTACAGTAAAATGTATTCTATATAACAAGATCAATCGTCACACATACACATGTATACATACACAGGGGGAAAAGTCTTTTCGTTGAGCCAACTAGAGCCGCATCAATTCCATTTCAAATTAGTTACTTTTATCATTTCTCTTTCCTCTTCAGAAGAGCTCCATTATCAAGGTCGAAATTATTCCATGCCTCTTCTTCTAATAATACTATTGGTCTTCTTCTTGCTCCTCTTCCTTGGTCCAGTCAGCAAGAACATGGCAATAAAAGCTGCTATTGCCTCAACATCACTGATCTCTTCAATCCCAGTCTCCACATCAAGCAAACACAGGGCACCTTTTCCAGTCAATAGTTCACCTAATAAAGTGCCTGCCATAGCTAGATAAATGCCTCTAGTGGCCCATTTCCTGATTTTAGAAGTCATGTCTTCTTCATCATCAATGGAGGAGGTGGGTGAAGAAGAAGGGGAGGAGGGCCAAAAGGCGGCAGCAAAAAGAAAGACAATGGAAGCAACAATGAATGGGTGTAAACCTTGATGCAGTTCTAGTTGCTGTACAACACCCATGCCATTAAGTCTTTCTGATAGTAAGGAGGCGCCGAAGAGGAGGGTGATGAGACCGCCTCCGAAGTCCACGCTTGGTGTCTTCTGTTCTTCTCCTCTACGGTCGGTGGTGCGATTGTCGGTGGAGAGGGCGTGGGTTGGTAGTAGGAGGCGTTGTTGGTATTTCAAACCACAGATACTAGTAGGGGTATAGAGGTAAGTATGAGAAAGCAATCCCGTGCTAGGTTTCGTTAGCTGTACAGGTTTAGAAAGGGTTTTTGTTCTAATTGTTCGCCCAATTGGGTATGACAGGTGTGCTAGTGGAGCTATCATCCTGACAACCAACTCTTCTATTTGGAAAATTTACGGTTCTCTCGAAAGATCGATCTTAAACATGCAACGCAGCATGTACTGGCCGCTTTAGTAGCAAGATCATGGAGATCGACGAGAGAGATCGACGTCGGAGGACAAGCTAAAGATGCATGAAGATGAAGGGGAATATCGACTCTTGCGGTTGGCAGTTTTATCATATCAAGCCCTCATTTTGGTGCATACTATACAATTTCTATCCACCTGGTAAGAAAGGTAGGTGCTACTGAGAATCGACAAGGGGGAGGCAGGGATCTCTGATGCTCCTGATGTGAGCGAAGAAGGAGCTGGACGCTGCATCATCATCAACGATTTATTTCTTGATCTCTCTTCCTGAAATCCAAACTTTCGATTAAGCTACAACTTTGTAAAGACGGGAGTTTTGAAGCAAGCTTGATATTAAATAAACCCAAACCCTTACGATACGCTGAACAATTCTAAATAATTATCTTCGTCACGTAAATTCCTTTTGATCAACCAAAACTTTGATATTCCCCCAACATGAAACGAAAAAAAATGATAGACTTACTCTCCGTATCCTTCTTCCAACGAAGCAACAGCCTCGCTCCTTCTTCCCAACAGCATAACGGCCTCCGTTTTGTCAGCACCACCACCACTCCTCGAATGGCCGCTCAGCCTGCTCCCAAGGAACCAAACACCACTGACACCCGCTTATTCAATAAGATCCTGGTAGCCAACAGAGGAGAGATTGCCATACGTGTCATGCGTACTGCCAAGAGGTTAGGCATCCCCACAGTTGCCATTTATTCCGATGCAGACGCCAATGCCCTTCACACCCGATTCGCCGACGAAGCCTACAACATTGGTCCTCCCCCCTCTGCACAGAGCTACCTCCGCATAGACGCCATCACTGATGTTATCCGTAAGACTGGAGCTGACGCAGTTCACCCAGGGTACGGTTTCTTGTCTGAAAATCCACTATTCGATGAAGCAGTCACAGCTGCAGGCGCCACCTTTGTTGGCCCCCCCGCCTTTGCCGTCAGAGCAATGGGGGACAAGGTAGAGAGTAAACGATTCGCCAAGGAAGCTGGGGTCAATACCATCCCTGGATACATTGGAGTAGTAGAAAACGCTGACCATGCAGTAGCTGTTGCTAAAGAAATAGGCTACCCAGTCATGGTCAAAGCGTCTGCTGGTGGAGGAGGAAAAGGAATGAGGATAGCCTACACCGACAAGGAGGTTGTGGAGGTGTTTAAATTGTGTACAGATGAAGCGGCATCTGCATTTGGAGACTCTAGAATGCTGGTGGAGAAGTTTATTGAGCAGCCCAGACACATAGAAATACAGGTCCTAGGGGATAAACATGGCAATGTTATCTCCCTCCCCGAGAGGGAATGTTCCATCCAACGACGTAATCAAAAAGTGATTGAAGAAGCTCCCTCTCCAGTGGGCACTGTCGAGCTGAGGACAGCTATGGGAGGGCAGGCTGTAGCTTTATGTAGAGCTGTAGGGTATCATTCAGCTGGTACATGTGAATTTATGGTGGACAAGGATAAGAATTTTTATTTCTTAGAGATGAACACACGTCTGCAAGTTGAACATCCTATTACTGAGGCTATCACTGGTATCGATTTAGTGGAGCAAATGCTGAGAGTTGCTGCTGGAGAGAAGCTGAATATCTCACAAGAAAGAGCTTTTCAAATCACTGGACATGCGATCGAAGCACGTGTCTATGCGGAGGATCCAGCACGTGGGTTTTTACCGTCTATTGGAACTCTGAAGCATTATCAAGAACCTCAAGGTCCTGGTGTGAGAAATGACTCTGGTGTGGGTGAAGGAAGTGAAATATCAGTGTACTATGACCCTATGATTTGCAAACTGTTGACTCATGCTGCCGACAGACAGAGTGCACTGGCTTCCATGAGGAGGGCTCTGGACTCGTATGTTGTCAGAGGAGTGCAACACAACATTCCACTGCTAAGATCAGTGATGGATGTGCCTGCATTCGCATCTGGGGATTATTCCACTGCATTTTTAGCAGAGACATATCCTACACCTGAAGCTTCAGGTCCCAGGGCGCTGCCTCTGTCACACACACAGGAGCAAGAGCTGTTGGCAGTGGCCGCCGCTGCTCATGTGAGGAACGAGAAACGGGTATCAATTCCGGGAACATTCCCTGCTGAGCATGCTTTCATCCTTGCTATCAATGATGAACACGTACCAGTGGCAATTAAACTTGCCTCTTCTGATTTTACCATCACCCCTCCCTCTTCTTCATCATCATCAGAAAGTGGTGGTGGTGGAGAGGCATGGGAAGTGAGTCTCCCCGACAGAGTAATGACCATCCGTTTCCCTCCCCCTCACTCCTACTCCAACTACCTCCGACTAGAAGCCCTTCTAGACGAATCCAAAGAACTAATCCTCCAACTCATAGACTCCAAGCCCACATCTATGCTCCTCCAGCACTGTGGAGCTCAACGAATGATTCGCATCACCCGTCCAGAAGTTGCATCGCTCTTCCCATACATGCCAGAACCAATGATAGAAGATTCATCCAAATTGATAAAGTCTCCCATGCCTGGAGTGCTGGTGAGTGTGATGGTAAGAGTGGGTGATGATGTTATGCCTGGGGATGAGGTGGCGGTGGTGGAAGCTATGAAGATGAGAAATGTACTGAGGGCAGAGGTGGAGGGTAGGGTGATAGAGGTGGGGGGGAAGGAGGGGAGTACAGTGGCTGCTGATGAGGTGTTGGTTAGGTTTGAATGAAATGAATGGTACTGTATGTAATTACATATATGATAGAGAGAGAATGGAAGAGGGAAGAAATGGGAGGGAGATGACAAGGCACGAGGTGAGAGAGAGAGACCCTCTGCCTGCTCTCTCTCTCTCTCTCTCTGGTGTCTTAGAACAAATAAATGCAGGGGGTTTATTAAAAGGCACGGTTGAATTTAAAGAGACATTAAGTAGGATACAACAGAACGTTTAGTGCATATACAAGCCTTTAAACAGGAGGTGAACGAAGAAGAAGGTGGTCAACGATTTGCAAAGCTTTTAAACCATGACTGACGAAACAAGAGAAATAAAGGTAAAGATCACGTTTGGAAACACCATACGCTCTGATGCAGACATAGAGCAGCACATAATCAAGGTAGCCGCTGACGGAACCGACTCAATCCGACATGTCAAAGAGCTCATCGCCACTGCTGCAGGCGGCAAGATCACCCCCGACGACATCCTCCTCTCCTTCCCTTCCAACGACCGCAAACTAGGCAAGCAATACCTCAAAGACCCTACGGTCGATGAATCCACCCTCCTTCTCAACCAATTCTCCATCCTTCCGTGGTTGGAACGCTTCCCCAATTGGTCCCTCTCCGCCAGGCTCCTCCCCCCTCCTCCCCCCCCTCCTGGTGTCGCCATCCAGCGCGCTGCTGCAGTCGCCGAGCAGAAGGATCCAGAGAGAGCCATCCAGGATGCTCGTGCCAAGGGTGACATACCTAAGATTAATGATTTACCTTCACCATGGGGGCCAAAGGAGGCAGTACAGCCTCCAAGAGAGGCTCTAGTGAGTAATGGATACTTGCCTGCCAAGTTTCCAGATGAATATTCACCCCTGGTTGATAAAGTGTAGTAAAAAAAAGGGGGGGGGGGAGAGAGAGAAAGATAAAGAGAGTGTTGTTTCTTTCTTTCATATAAATAATCGATTGTTGTCATACACTGTGTAAAGAAAATCAAAGACAAACTTGTGTGTTTCCACGACATCAGATCACCGAAAAGGCTCCTTCTTGCAGCAATTCCATCGTCATTTTCCTCGCCGCAGCAGTTAATGGCATCACATGTAATCCTGCAACCCCAGGTATATTTAGTGAATTTCTTATAAAATCTACGTTCCATTTTTTTACTCTATTCCAGTACTCTTCCTCCTCCTCCTCCCCTCCTCCTTTCTCGCTACCGTCCCCACCATTATTATTTGTTTGCCTGGGGAATGAATTTAAAACAGCCTCTGCTTCTGGAAGGTTTCTAGCATCAGCAAGGCGCAACCAAAAGTCTAAATTCCTCAGTGAAGGCACCATTGGCACACCTATCATTATCTTAGCTCTCTCCATTGTCCCATCAGCAGCTGCCTGCTCGAAGAAACTAGCCGATTGGTTGGGTAATAAAGGTGGTTGAGTTAGGACAACGTCTGCTCCTGCCTCCACTTTAGCTTTCATTCGGGAGGGAGGGGACACTAGTGGGTTCTCTACAGCCCATAAAGAGACAGCATTAGGTATCTGTTGAGTGGATTTTAGGTAGCTGGCAAGTTTTAAGAGCTTGAAGCTGTCGTTAAGGAGGAGGTTTGCTCCTGGTAATCGACGAGCTGGGTGTCCTCCTGACAGCAGCAGCAGCGCATCTGCAGAGGTAGAGTTATTAGTATTTGTGCTATTGCAAGTTTGTTTTATGAGGGTTTCTAGAGTTGCTTGGCTGCGACACTGAGCTGCGATGGTCTGGACTGTCCACCTTGAAGATGAGGATGAAGGGTGGTGAGGTTGCAGTTGGTTGTGTCTGGGGGTCTGTGGTCTAGATGATCCTCCTCCACCTCCTCTTTGTCCTAAGAGCGAGTCAGCTAATTCTTTCCAGCTAGTAGCTACTGGGAGATCTGGATATACTCCTGCAATAAAGGAACCTGTTTTCCAGAGCTGTTCATTAGCGCCAACTTGAGCACCAATGGCGCGTTCGAGGAGGAGGGGTGGCTGTTGTTGAGGGGCGGTGGAATTGAAAAGTTGTTGGAGGCGTTCGGTGGTGGGAGTAGAAGCATTGGCTGTGGTTGTGATACATCGATGGATACACGATGCGTGTTTCAAGGAGTTGAGTTGGTGTCTGTGCATAGGGTCGTGAGGAATTCGTCCTGTGATTGGAAAAGAATTCATTATTGAGCGAAAAATAGGGAGTTTGGAGGATTCATTATTTGATAAAAAACGAGGGCTCATGTAAACATTGGAGTGAAATGCAACAGACTGCCAGAAAGAGCCAGCAGGTAGATAGTTGTGATAAGAAGAAAACCTGCGTAGGTGAGTATACTCAGCAACGCTCCATTCCGTCGGCGACCACCATCATCAACCTGGTACTATCTATTGCACATTTATATACTTGGTAACTCCATCATTCCCGAGGCATAATGCTAATAGACGCAAGGGCTCATGGATTATTTGCTAACCCACAACTCAATTACACCCAGGAACAACATATCAGGTTGTTGTTGCTCTTCCAATCATTGGAGTAGCCTCGATGGAGATGGCACCCATGGGTGCCTCTCGGAAGGGATCTGGTACTCAAAAGTGCATGGCTTCAAGCAAACCCCTCAGTCAACCTTTCTTTTTAATGAATTGAGGCAGTTTCTTCAAATAGCAGGGCGTCGGCGTTTAGGCCTTTGATTCCTCTCCTTGTTTAAGCTTGCAAATTAATTAAAAGACTTTATAATTCAAATTCCCTCGTAATTTCAATAAGCCAGTGCCTTTATATTAGATTGATACATCACAGTGATACCACATTCACTCGACTTCTCATCGACTTCAAAACCGACAACTAATTGCCCCCCAAAACTGGGCTTTCGTTTTCACTCCACTCAAGCCCTCCCTCCCACCAGCACCGAATTTCTAAGTTTTTTGAAGTCCAATTCTAAGTCACCAACTTTAACAACAAAATGGACAAAGAACCTGTAGACACAACCGGAGATAAAGAGGTTCAAGATACAACGGACAGCATAGCAGCTGCAGAAGAGGAGCAGGAGGAGGCGCAGCCAGAGCAGAGGACGCATATGCTTGGTGCAGTTCAAGACTTCACCGCTCTTGGCGTCACCACCATCTTAGATGCCAACGTCAATATAGCTCGTAAATTCAAACACGCAGCAACTTTCCTATGGAATCCTGAAGTAGAAACACAGGCTAGTGGGGCACAGCAGGGAGGAGATGGATTTGGAGGAGGTGGTGAAGTCAGTGCTGCTGCTGATGATCCACAAGAACAAGACGGAGACGGAGATGAGGACAATACTAATACACAGAGATTCTCTCATGATGTCATATTGCGCATAGAAATAACTACCAGTAAAGAAGCAAGAACAGCATCATATATATCCTTCTTGCTATGTACCCTGAGTCTAGCAACCGTGATCATTCAGTCCCTGACCAAAGCATACCGAGACCCAGATCAGTACTTATTCAACCAGGACGACCTGTTCTATGGAACAGCTATTGTGATCAGCGTCCTCCTCCTCCTCCTCTTCTATGCCTTGTACATGTACACTCTCCGGTTGGTGCAAACGCGGAGACGGGGGCAATATTGGTCTTTTCGACGCAAGTTTATGAGCGGTGGTGTGTATGTGATTCTCGTTCTGCAGACGTGTACTGCAGTTTTAGGATTGTCCAACATAGTCTACCTGATAGTAACAGGTTGTGACTGGTTTACTAGACCAGTGTTGGCTGTTGGCTACGCACAGTGGACGCTTTGGAATACCATGTTGTTGTTATATTTGATTGCATCTCATTCTTTAGGATTTTGGTCGGGTAAAGTCAAGCAGCAATCTTTGAAGAAAAGAGAAGAGGCAGTAAAGGAGAAGTCAGGAAATCTTAGTAGTATTGGTGATAGTGATAAAAAGAAGTCGGCCGTTGGGGGCATGCGAATGGCTACGAGTGGATTTAACCTGGATTTCCACCATTCAATCAGCTTGCCTGAAGTAGTAGAGACAAGGCAACAGTATGACGAAGATGGAAAGAGAAAGGATGTTGGTGATGATGGCGATGATGGCGATGATGGCGATGGCGATGGTGATGATCTTAAGAGTAAGGAAGGAAGTGTGGGTAGTAGTAGTAGTATGTATTATGATGCTACTATTGGTGGTACTGCCGTTGATGGTAAGGATGTTGACAATGTTAGTGGTGGTTTAGTAGATACTGAGGTAGAAGCAGCAGTAGCAGTAGCAGGAGCAGCAGCAGCAGTCCATGGAGAGAAGAAGAAACAGAAGAAGAAGATTAAAAAGAAAGGCAGCAGCGGCTCTACATCAGATGTTGCCTCTAAAGACAGCAAGCCGAAACCTGCAGCTCCATTTGCACTGGTGATGGATGCCCCTTTTTCAATTCATATCTTCAAGTTACCTTTATTCATAGCTTTCCAAATCCTGCTGACCTTTTTGTTCCTAAGTATAACAAACAATCTTTCAGTACTGAGAATGCAGATTGATACACAAAGGCAGGCTCAGAATATCACCAACTCAGATTGCCCTACCGACATTGAAATACAATGCGGTGTTTCAAAGACAGCACAGCTGCTCACAATTTTCCTAGTGCTAACTGTAGCTGCATATTTGTGTGCCCACTTTTACTTTTGGTGGCGGACAGACCATGACCTCAAGAAGAAACCATTTGCACAGACCAGGACTGTGAGAGTGTTGCATAGCATGTCAACATTTGCAATTTCTGCAGTGTATGCGGCCTTTACCGCATCCATCATCCTCACTTTTTTGGTCCACATTACCTCTTGTTGGACCTACATATTTGTTTGGAGCGCAGTCCTACCGATGATGCTGGCCGGTACTTGTAGTACTCTAGTCCTGGCATATTTCACTATTCCCAAGAATTTTGATTCGGCAGAACAGGTGATGCAAGTTTGGCTTCAAGAATTTGCCTGGACAGAACCTTCACTGGACTCGGCTATTCTCACCAGAAATGCGCGAATGCCGATGTCTGTCACTCTGCAAAAAGAACCAATGTTTTGCTTGGAGACTGGTATCAAGATGCTATACTGGTCGCACATGGCCTATGTTTTAGAGGAACAGCGCATCATCAATGACTCTATTAGCTCTCTTGAAGACGCACTACAGACATTCAATCTGACAGACTACGAGGTTGTGAAGAATGCCAGAGTAGATACCAAATCCATCATTGCCTGGGGTCAACCAGGCAACCACACCATTGTTGCGGCTTTTAAAGGAACAAGCAGCATGGAAAATGTCATCACTGATCTGAAATGGTTTCCTAAAACCCATCCTCCCACTAGGAGCTTCCAGGTTGGTAGTGGTGTGGCTACAAAGTACCTGAAATGGGTCTGCCAGGTACACGGAGGCTTTTGGGAAGCCTTTACCGCTGATGATTACGACTCGACTGTCATTGCCAAGTTGGAGCAAGTGTGTGCCAAGGTGGGAGTTGAGCCGGAGAATGCAAAAATAATGTTTACAGGCCATTCTTTAGGGGGTGCTTTAGCTACACTCGCAACTCAAGCATGGGTCAGTAAGTATCCCGCAGCAGGACATGTTTGTGAAACGGTGACATTTGGTTCTCCCAGGGTTGGGAATAAACCCTTTGCATACGAATACAACAGCGTAATGGCCAACCATTGGGGATTGGTCAATGGAAAAGATCCAGTGGCCCAGGTTCCCAAGGGGTTTATGTATAAAAGGTGCGGAGAAAGAATAATACTACAAGCCAATACGGGCGATTTTATAGTACGCCCCACATTTATGGAGAAAGAAGTGACCATTTCAACGTCTAATGTTCCCAGTGACCATTTCCTAGAACAGTACCGACATGCTATATGCAACGTGATCAAATCGCAATTCAGTTCTCTAGCTCTGGGTGGAGGATATGAGGGAGCAGTGGAGCTGGCGGAGAGAGTGGATTTGAAGCAGCTGCTGATGCATGAAAATATGGATCTGACAGCTCTGAGAGATGCAGGGGTGAAGCCAATTTCATTTGAAAGCTTGAAAACAATGAATCATGAGCAGGGGGATGCAATAGGGTGTGGCTGTCAGTCATGTTTCCCTAATAAAGGATGGCTGAAGGGAAGAGCGGGGAAGAAGGGGGAAGAGGTGGAGAGCAGTCTTGGAGAGGAGGAGTCTCACAGGAGGACATTGATGATGGTGGAGGAGGAGGTATGACGGTAGAGTATGTTTATATGAATTAAGTGTTAATTTAATATGAATGTTATAGGGATGATAATGAGCCTAACGGAGGAATTAAGTTATGAAGGAATGGGTGGATTTTGATTTTAATATGAAGAGCGGTAGAGAACTGCTGACACTGAAGACCATCATCCTTGCTGTTTTTACCCGTGTCCAAGCCGGTATAATGTGCTGATGTGGATTAAAGTCATGTTCTTGATTGATTGCGTGGTTTTAAATCATGGTAATGTAAAGTGTTACTAAAATAATGGTGGATTATTCTCTGTCGTAATTACCTCTCATCATGCCCAGCATGGTGTCAGTCCAAGCTCAGGTGAAATGGCTTGTTAGTCAAGCCATCAACAGGGCAGGCCATTACCAGCAGCAGCAGCAGCAGTAGTAATCTTTTGATACCACACTTTCCAACTTTCCGTCTATTTGTGTATATATCAGCAGCAGTAGCAGCGACTTCTGCAGCATAGAAACTGAAGTGGCAGTCGTTTTGCGGTGTAGAATGGCTCGCAACTTCTTCACCCCGGAGCCGGAGCGGGGAGAAATAGAATCATGTGTTGGATTCCAGAAAGTTCGTCAAAAATCCCAGTCTCTTGTTACCTTGCAAGGCAAACCAATGTGATACTCAAGTGAATGACTCTCAGATGTCTTATCATAACCAGCACGCTGTTCTAAACTCCTAGATTTTCATCTCAACAAAGCCCAAGGCGAGCCTTTGATCTCATACTGCCGGGGAAGCTTAACAATGGTGTAAAGCACACAATCAGATGTATCTAGTGCCATCCAAGTATGTGATAGACTGCTGGCATCCTGAGAGCAGTTTGGTTGCGAGCGATTGTGGGATAAAGGCATATGGCTTGCAATCTGGAGATTATCACTGGGTTGAAATTTAAATGAGTGTGTGTCTCAGTCAATCCATCAAAAGTGCGGGTCAGATATGTATTATTCTCTTCAATAAAGCATCTGGGCGAGTGGCAGTGAGATGTTAATGAGAAAAAAGACTCCCACTCGCCATTCTTTGGGAACTGACTCATGGCATGGCCTGCGCACGCCATCATGAATCTGGCTCATGTGTGGCATGCATTCCACTCTTAGGTATAAAAGCTGATAATTTTGCGCCTCAAGATCCATAATTTCAACAATATACACCGTTCTTGAGATCTTAAAATCGTAAGTATCCAATATGCACCGCAGTTTCCTGGTCCTGGTGCTTTTAGCACTCCACCTGGCATTGTGCCAGGGGTCACGCACCTTGTTGCAAACGGTAAGATTGTCTGCTACTTTCCATCTATACATTCCCTCATACTATCTAATATCAAAATATAATCTCTGATGCTCGCAGGGAGCGCCAAATCAGCGAATCTGCATACCAGTTGAGGTGGACTCATCCTTTCTCTCAAACTGCACTTCAGCCATCTCAGCCGCCGACACTGACGATGTCACCTTCAGCTGTGTTGCTGGTGGTAGCCCTGACGCCTGCATCCAAAAGGTCACCAATGGACAAGCTGAGCTCATCAGTTTTGGAGCAGCTGATGTCTACACTGCTTTTAATGATGGCTTGGTGCCAATTGTTGTTGAGAAATATGAAGGCGAATTGGCTGCGGGAACCGAGTATTACTCTGTTGCTGTAGTGAAGAAGGAATTCTGCTCTGGCAACCCCACATTGGCTGACTTGAAAGGAAAGAGGTCTTGCCAC
>Ga0114919_10001092_pt1 | contig 21796 bp, 25 predicted proteins | sample BlataG_FD_88682 | JGI IMG/M metagenome (GOLD analysis project Ga0114919, IMG submission 88682) | Deep subsurface microbial communities from Black Sea to uncover new lineages of life (NeLLi) - Black_00105 metaG | ecosystem: Environmental > Aquatic > Marine > Oceanic > Sediment | place: Atlantic... | reverse complement strand
GGGACGGCGGCGCACGCTGCCATGGTTGGAAAAGTACTTATTGAACGCATCGCTGGTCTCCCGGTGGAGGTGGATATCGCCTCCGAGTTCCGATATCGTGATCCACTAGTCGATGAGAAAACGGTAGTGTTGGCTATTAGTCAATCGGGTGAGACCGCAGACACATTAGCCGCGATGAGTGAAGCTCGCTGCCGTGGAGCGACGCTCTGGAGCATCGTGAACGTGATAGGATCGCAAGCCATGCGCCTGGCTGATGGATACATCAGCATGCAAGCAGGTCCAGAGATCGGGGTAGCCTCAAGTAAGGCTTTCACTGCACCCTTGATAGATCTCTATATGTTGGCGATCCTTCTTGGCGACTTGAGAGGTGCGCTGGATGCGGATCGCAGGCGACAGTTAGTAGTCGACCTACGTTTGGTGCCAGATCTGGTGGGACAGTGTCTCGACCGGGCGGATCAAGCCAAACAAGTTGCCTGGGCGCTAAAGGAAGTTTCCCACTGTCTTTACCTTGGCCGTGGGATCAACATGCCCATCGCCTACGAGGGAGCGTTGAAGCTGAAAGAAATCTCCTACATCCACGCCGAGGGCTATCCCGCGGGGGAGATGAAACACGGTCCGATAGCGTTGATCGACGAGGAGATGCCGGTAGTCGCCATTTGCCCGCGTGACCCGTGGTATGAGAAAATGCTAAGCCAGATCGAACAGACCAAGGCGCGAGGTGGGGTGGTGGTGGCGGTGGCAACTGATGGTGATGAATTGTTGCCATCGATCGCTGATCATATCTTGTGGGTCCCCGATACGCCGTGGCTGCTAAGTCCGATCATAACCACCATCCCGTTGCAGTTGCTGGCCTACCACATTGCCGTATTGCGAGGCGCCGACGTCGATCAACCGCGCAATCTGGCGAAGAGTGTCACCGTGGAGTAGGGGGTAACAAGGTCGGCAAGGATTAACAGCATATATTGACAAGATAGGTATATCCTCGCCCAACGATACATAAAGGACTCCCCTAAATGGTCGGGAAGTACTTTTCACAAAACTTCGATCTTCTATAGAAAGTTATAAAAGTTGACATAAGATATTCATTATCGGTAACATTCATATAATATTGAGGTACTCATCCTAACGAAAAATCACTGCTGTAGGAAGCTCTCACGCCGCAGCTAGAACGGGCGTGGGAGCTTGTTTTGGAATAGTAGATGTCAAAGTGAAATTCTCATTTCTTCAAATATCTTGGAGAGTAGCTGAACTTTATAATGTCATCCTGAGCGAAGCGAAGGATCTCGTTTTTCGAATTGATATACCTCCTTTGATGTGTATATCAAAGTGATATATAATATGTATGTCATTATGATATACAATTTCATTGTGGAGGATGATTTATGGCAGCAAAGAAGCTGATTTCCACCCGCGTCAGCAAGAAAACGGATGACCAGATAACCGAGCTGGCTGAGGCCAGAGGAGAAACAAAAACTAATATCATAGCCCTAGCCATCGATAGGGAATATGAAAAGTATAGACTTGAGCAACAAGAAACTGTCAGGGAAGAAGCGGTTAGAAAAGAACTTGAACTCAGGTTGCATGGTATCGAGAATGAATTGATAGCTTTGAAGGAATTAAGAAAGGCAGCTAACAATATTGTTGAAATCGCTCATAAGGTGGATCAAAATCTAGATCTGAATACTCTTCAAAGCCTGCAATCTGATATGGCAAAGGCAATCCAAGCTTTTGAGACAATGAAAGAGGAATGAATATAAGAGTCAGCTGAAAAATGCAACCACCAACAGGAAAAAGCGGTATATGTGGAATGGAGGCAAAGCCTACACCCCACATATACGGTTTCCTTTCTCGCATTTGGGCCAATTTCAATACTGCCATATGTCCCAAACGCACACTTAACCGGAGTGAATCTTTGGCGGAGCGCTTGCCATTACGCTCCAGGCTGCTTGAGAGCGCTCCAGAGCGACGATTTATTATTTCCTTACTTAGGATATACCCTGGTTAAATTTGAGGCCTGTAATGCCCTGCTAGTATTTTCATTAAAAAAAGGTGTGGAAACAGTGTTTGGCATGAATTCGAACGCTGTAAGAACCGGTCAATCGTATGGCCAGGCGATCTCGATGTAAGACTCGTCCGGTTCGATGCCCTTGGAGCTACGTAGGTAAATCTCGCGCGGTGAACCGGTTATTTCATGCCCGTTCCTCTGTATCCATTTGTAGACCGCATCGTAAGCTTGCAGGATCTGGGGGAACTCCGCCTGGTCGAAAGTTATGTTGGTATACGCCACTTGGCTCGTTACTAATTCTTTGGTTACGATCTCTCCGCTAGGTTCGAGGTCAGCCTTCACAGGTATACAGACCTCGACCGGACCGTCGCTGTCCTGGTTTACTTCGCCATGATATATCCCAATAGGGAATCCCATCACCTCGCCACCTTGAGTGGTTATATATTCGGTGAGGAGTTGTATTGAGTTTTGTAAATAATTAATGAGCTCGTCGATCGAGACCTCACGACAGATGCTGGCAACCTTCATCTTTGGCACTTGTTTGGTTTGGACATCGTAAGTCATTCGTTCCTCCTCACCTTGTAATAGCTTGTAAAGATACGACACAACCTTAACACCTTTGGCGACCTTGCCCTCGACCCCCTGCCAGTATGCCTCAAGCAAGGCGATGGCCTCCTCCTTTTCCGTTTCGAGGACTTGGGAGATCATCGACAATGGCATTTCAATACGACGTAACAATAGGATGAGTTTGGCTCTCGCCAGCTGGTCCTGGCTATAAAAACGATAGCCTGAGTCGTGATCAACATATGTCGGCAGCAGTAAGCCAACCTTATCGTATAAACGTAATGCTTTGATCGATAGGCGTGAGGCTGCTGCAAATCGGCCGATTGGCATCAGGTCGTGTGTAATGGTCCCCATGTGCTTTATTATGCGCCCTACCCATGGGGCAGAGTCAAGTGTTATTCGGGTAAACACTTAGCTTGGTCAGCGACCAGCCAAGGTGCCTAACTAGATGGTGGATTGACCCATCTGGAAAACGGACTATGGTTTTAGCTGGACTACCATCGTCGGTGTAAGTGCCTCATCAGTCTGTCAGCGTCTGTAGGAGAAGGTAGTATTGTGCAATGGATAACACGAAGGGAGCTACTCATGGTTACAATTGACTATCATCGTTGCACCTACTGTGGTGGTTGTGTCAGCATCTGTCCAGTCGAGGGGATAACCCTGGACGAGACAAGACTGGTTGTGACCGAGGCTTGTATTGATTGTGGTGATTGCGTGATCGCCTGCGGATGAAATTTCCTCCCAGCAAGCACACTGAAGAACGGTTTGTGCGTACCTTTGTCATGGCTGTGGGTGGGTAGAATTTCGTATATAGTATTAATTTGGTGGGGGTATTGATATATCTACTTGCACAATTAAGTATACGAATTCATGATCGGTGATACAGGATAAGGGTTGATTATATGAGTGAGAAGACAGCGATCCGTCTTGAAAATCTCAGTAAAACCTTTGGACGAGGAGAAAAGGCAGTTCAAGCAATAGTGAACCTGAACCTGGAGATCCAAACAGGCCAAATTTTCGGCTTTCTGGGACCGAACGGTGCCGGAAAAACCACTACGATTCGATTATTGGTGGATTTAATCCGACCAACAAAAGGCGCGGCTTTTATTTATGGGCAGGATGTTCGGCGTAATCCAGGGGTGTTGCGACAAGTGGGTGCTCTGGTCGAGGATGCCACGTTCTACGGTTATTTGAACGGGCGAGATAACTTGGAGGTGTTGGCGCGCACAGCGGGGAACTACCGTCCTAAGCGTATCGAAGCACTGCTCGAGCAGGTTGGTATAGCTAGCGAGGCCAACCGACGGGTTAGTAGCTACTCGACCGGCATGAAGCAGCGTCTGGGAATCGCGGGAGCTTTACTGGGTGATCCCAAACTGGTGATCCTCGATGAGCCTACTAACGGTCTTGACCCAGGGGGACGTCAAGAGATGCGTGTCTTCATCCGTGAACTGGCCAAGCAAGCAGGGGTAACCGTTTTCCTGTCAAGCCATTTACTGCATGAAGTGGAGCAAGTTTGCGATCGGGTGGCGATCATCAACCGTGGGGAGATCGTGCGTGAGGGCGCAGTTTCTGACCTGTTAGCGGAAGGACAGGCTCAATTACGCGTGCAAGCTTCACCTCAAGAGTCAGCATTACAAGTGTTGCAGGAAACCTGGGAAGTATCTATCGATGGTGAGTGGTTAATCGTTTCAGCTCAGCCTGAAGAGGGCCACCTCGTCGTGGAACATCTGGTAACCCGTGATATCCGTGTGCATCAGGTGATCGTACGCAAACGTACTCTGGAGGAGTACTTCATAGACGCGATGCAGGAGGGTGTAATCGCGCAAGGTATTGGAGGAAACAGGGAGGACACTCATGTTTAGTCTCTTACGTGCTGAGTGGAAAAAGACGGCTAAGAATCATCTGCTGACCAGCTTTCTGATATGGATTTTACCCGTCGGATTTGCGTCGCTCATTGTCATTTTCACAATAATGAGCTATGTCTCTGAAACCATGAGGGGAATCCCTTCTGGGTTTAGTACGGGACTGTGGACATCGGATATGCTAGGTATCTGGGCAGTTGTGATTTCGTTCCCAGGGAATCTATTCGGACGCATGATGCCATTGGCTTTCATGGCGGTTGGCTTCGCCGGCGAGTATCAATGGGGTACCTGGAAGAACATCCTCCCCCGCAACTTACGACCGCTGCTGATCGTCAGCAAGTTGGTGATCCTGATAACAATTGTTATGCTCTCCCTGGTCCTAACCTCGTTGATCGTCGGTGTGGGGTGGAGTGTATCTCATCACATTCATGATCTGCCATACGGACCTGCGTGGAGCGGGGAGGTCCTGGTTGATTTTATAAAGCTCTATACGCAGACTATGCTAATCGGTCTTTTCTCACTCATGGTTTTAGGAGGCTTTGCGGCTCTGTCAGCCATGGTGACGCGTTCAATCTTGGGTGGATTGTTGCTAGGTTTTTTCTTTTCAGTGATTGACGCGATGTCGCTCGGCGCATTACTATTCTTGCGCAACCTGTTGCAGGTCCCTAAGCTAACCAACCTATACCAATACACACCAACCTACAATATGGATAACCTTCGTTATTGGTTCATCCACGGCAGTGCTAACACTATTGTCGTTCCAGGCTTCACTGCCGAACCAAGCATGGGGGCTTCTTTTACAATCCTGATAATATGGGTGATCGGATTGGTGGGCCTTGCGATCCTCATCTTTCAGCGTCAGGATATCACTTCGTGAAAATAAAAAGGGGATTTCCTATAGAGCTGGCATGGGAGCCTGTCCTTACGTTGACCTGATCCCCCGAGCAGTGGATTTACTCAATAACCACGCGCGAATGATCGGTCGAAAGAGCCTGATCAGATGGCGTCGGAAGCCCATTAACGAGGTTAAATCCTGGATATAGTCTTGCAGCGTCCGTCGCTGAAACTTCAAGACCCTTTGGCTTTCGGTTGTATCCAACCAATCGGTAGGGTAGGGTTCTTTGGTAAAGGCGTCTTCCGGCAGCATTCCAACTCCAACCGCCTCCAGAACCCCTGTGACCAGATCGCGTTGGTAGAGTTGACAGCGTGGCCCGCCACCGATTAACCAGGTCTTGCCCCACACCTGGTCACACTCCAGGGCATTGGCGATGGCCATCCCAACATCCTTCCGGTGAATGAACTCGATGCGGTTGTCCAAAGGGACCTCGAACATCCCGGGATCGAGCACCAGGCGCACTGGAAGTGAAGCGCCCAATCGGAAAATAGCCCACTCCAAACCGGATCCTTTGACCATCTGCTCACACTCAATCTTGTGCTTGGCATAATGCTCAACCGGATCAGGGATGTCATCCACCGTGCGAGGTGGTGGTTGATCCTGCGTTTTTCCATACACATGCAAAGAGGATGTGAACAGGATCTTCGGCGGTCGAGACTGATCTTTCATTACATCGAGCAGATTGCGAGTGCCGTTGATATTAATTGACTTGGCAAATTCTGGATTATCCTCGCTGCTGATCCCAGTGGCCGACAACTTGGGGATGACGAAAGCTAGATGGACGACGACCTCCTGGTGATAAACCGCGGCGGCGATGTCTCTCTTATTCCGCAAATCTCCCCAGACGATATCGGCTGCCGCCTCGAACTGCTGGGCGGTTTTTACATTCTTCTTGGTTTTGACATCAAAACAGGTCACCTGATAGCCCCGTGAGAGGAGCTCTTCCAGCGCGCTGGATCCGATATTACCGAACGCGCCAGTAAGTAATACTTTCATATTCTCACCTCTTCACCATACCTCCAAGGATGATTTTTATACTTTCCTCTGTCGCCCATTCCCAATCAGAACCCACAGGATCGAGTAGTCCTTGGATCAGCAGCCCAACCCCCATCGAGATAATCATCCTCGCCGCAACCGAAGGATCAATCTGTCGCAGTGTGCCTTGGGAGATACCCGCCTCGATCATTTCAGCGAAGAAAGTGTGGTAGCGGTGGAAGGGCTCGATCATAGCCTGTAAGACGTTCGGATCGCGAGTGGCTCGGTTCCAAAACTCAAGGTAGATCGGAAGCTGATTCTCCGCTGTTCGGAGGACATCTTGGACGACTGCGGCCATCGAAATAAGGCCATCCGGGATGTCAACCATATCATCACGGAGTTTGATCAGTTGGAAGTCCAACCCTTCGAGCCATTGTTTGAATAGTGCCATGAAGATCATTTGCTTGCTAGAGAAATGGTGGTAGAAGGCTCCCTTGCTCACACCGGCGTATTGGCAGATTTTAGCCACCCCAGCCGCGTCGTATCCATCCTGGGCGAAACACTTCTCGGCAGCAATGAGTAAGCGGGTGCGGGTCTCTTCTGATCGTTTTCGTTGTTTATTCATCAGGACCTCGAAGGATAATACCGACCGGTCGGTATGTATTATAAGTATAAATACATTCACCGTCAATGGGAGGAAGGTCTGATAGAAAGATAGCTTCGCTGGTTGTGTTTGGAGTACATTATGTATGCTAAGGAAGGTTCTTTATTCAATCACCATTCAATTAGCTATTACATTAAGACGAAAGGTTTCGAGGGGGTCGACTCCCTCTTCCCAGGAACGACGGTAGACTAAGGTTAATGTCGTTTGACCTGTGCCCACTACTTTAATACGGAAGATTTCCGTGCCTCCGGCGCCAACAATCTCCTTTGACTCAGAAGGTTGGAATTCCGCTTCTCCCATCAATTGCAGGATAGGATCTTCAAGTTCGACTAATTCCCATCCAAAACCCGTTGTCGGATTAGACTCGAGTGAGATGACTAGGATCTGGTCTACCTCCACCTCAATCTGATGTCCATTGTCCGCCATGTCGAGCCGGACCTCACCCGTAGGTCCGCAGCCAGCAGCAATGATGGTCATCAGCAGCATAACCACAATAAGATTATTGACTTTGGTAAATCCACTTCTCTCTGGGTACATCTCTAGCTCTCCTAATTATGTATTGCGAATCTCCATCCAGGAGACGATGCAAGTGGAGGATTAGTTCCAAAGTTGATCGCAACCCCAATCCCCATTGAGTGTCACAGGTTAAGATTGCTTGTTTAGTTCAGGATAATGAATACGATGATGAGAATGACCTAAAGGATAATGGCTACGACCATTAACAACTTCACGCCGGACACGAGTACGTTGCGATATCCGTTGTTTTTCCCGGCATCTCGCGGTGAAGCTTTCTTTGCTGCAAGCCTGGCGAGGAAGATGGACACAGCGCCGAATAGGCTCCAAATTACGAGCAGCAGGAATGGAGATTTGGATTCCATTGGTCCACCTTTGGTTGCTAATAACTTAACCTACTTATGTGATTGGGGCAAGTCGTCAGTAGGGTGTGGTTCTATTGGAAAATCAACGTCGTAACCGCACCCTTTAGGGTGCGAGGCTATCGCAAAATCCCCAGGCTGAGGGCCATAACGATCATTCCCACAATGACGCCCACAATGGAAATATGCTCCTCACTCAATGAACGGGACACTGGTACAAGTTCGTCAAGAGAAATGAACACCATGATCCCCGCTACTGCTGCAAGCATATAGCCCAGCACTGTTTGGTTGAGAAACGGCGACAACACAATCGCCGCCAATACAGCTCCGATTGGCTCTGCAACACCTGACAGAAATGACCAGAGGAAAGCTTTACGCCGGCTACCGGTTGCTGCATAAATCGGCATCGCCACTGAAATTCCCTCAGGAATATTGTGCAAAGCTATCGCGATGGCGATGGCTATACCTAATGAGGGGTCCTTCAGTGCGGCCGCGAAGGAAACCATCCCCTCAGGTATGTTGTGAATGCCGATACCAAGCGCTACGAATAAGCCCGTCTTGAGCAATCGTTCCTGACCCATACCTGCATTGGGGTGTTGATGTTCGGCTAGATATTCATGCGGAATAAGTTCGTCAATAATGAACATCACCACCATCCCGCCAAAGAAAGCGATGTGGGCCGGGGTGAATCCAATTGACTCGATACTAGCTTGTAGCAACTCGACGAATGAAACCAGGATCATCACCCCACCGGAGAAACCCAAAGAAATGGCCATGAACCTTGGACCCGGCTTACGGACAAGAAGGCTCAACAAACTGCCAATGGTTGTGGATAATCCAGCCAGTGCAGAGAGTAGTAATGCAAAACCAACCGTGGAATCCATCCATCACCATCCTTATCCAAACTGTGCTTGATCTACCCAAATCCCGCAAACTTGATAATGCTTACCGTTCAATCCCATTTCGAGCGGATAAGCCCTGTTGATAATAGTGCTTCACCTCTATCATCTCGGTCACCAAATCGGCTCGGACGATAAGCTCCACTGGCGCACGACGCCCGGTAAGGATCAACTCTACATTAACCGGTCGCTGTTCGAGAAATGCAAGCACCTCCTCTACAGTTAGCAGACCGAACAAAATCGCAACATTGACTTCATCCAATACCACAATGTCGTAGCGACCTGAGAGCATTGCCTCCCGGGCACGCTCCAGGCCAGCCAGGGCTTGGTCTATATGCTCACGGGTAACCTCTTCCTTGTGAATACAGCGTACACCCCCATATTGCTCAATCGTGATAAGCGGGTTTTCTTTCAGCGCCTCCAGTTCCCCGTAATGCGTACCTTTCATGAATTGACCGATATAGGTTTGCATTCCGTGACCTGAAGCCCGTAACGCCAAGCCCAGAGCGGCACAGGTTTTCCCCTTGCCATCTCCGGTGTAAACATGAATGTGCCCCGTTGATAATTTGGCCATTCTTGACCACCTTAATCTATATTCATCGCGGTAATACGATCAGGGACTTGTTTTCGACTTAAGTCGCTCCCAGGCCCACTGTATTGCCCAGATTGCCAGCGGACGCATGTAAGCCAGGGAACGGTAATTCCCATCCTCATCCCAGGCTTCAGGTGTCTGAAACCAATAGCCCAGCTTATGATAGGTCATCTCATAGATACCCTTCGCCGTTGCAAATGCTTCATCTTTCAATCCCTCCTGAAGCATCGCCGCCGCGACGGCGTAAGTCGTTCCTGTCCACACTTCCTGGGATTGAATACTAGTTCTATCAACCCGTCCATCTGGAAGCATACCATTTACCGCCCCCATCTCACCATTTTGAAATCGGCTAACATTGAACTTGTATATAGTTGATAGCGCGCTGCGAGCACGATCCGGTTGGACGATGGGGGGCAAGTCGCAGGCTCGTGCGTACCAATGCCCAGCGAGTTGGTCGGCCATGATGCTGTTGTAATAGTTGCTATCACTGCTATCGTAGTTGTAGTACCGACCATTCCAAAGTTTATCTTCGTATGCAATCGTTCCTCTTGAGTAGATCTCACGGTATACTCTGGCTTGCTCGTCCTCGCCCAACATTTCGGCCATTTCTGCAGCCGCGCTAAGACAGGCCAGCCAAAGCCCGCCAGTATAAGCACTGGCTCCGGTTACCGACCATACATCATAAGTCTGATCGGGGATCCCCTCGTTTTCAATCAGCCCATCGTCATCCTTATCAAATTGCTTTATATACTCAATTGCTTCATAAACAGCATCCCATACGTCGGCGACGAAGTACTTATCGCCAGTAGCAATATAATCGCGGTAAACCTGTAAGACGAATTTAGGGTTAAGATCCTTCCAGCGACTTGAATCGTGTAAGTTATAGGCGTTCACTTTTATCCATGGATCTTCACCCGGAGCGCCGATGTCATGCGGCACGATGCTACGCATTTTGCGTGGACTTAATTTACCCGTGCTAATCAAAAGATGCTGTTCAGGATAGTCTGTCCTTACGCACTGCGCGATGTCACGTTGGAGGCTTAGTTCAAGTCTCGGCCACAGCATGTTCAAGGCAAATGAAGCGTAGAAATGAACGTCGTAGGTGTTGTACATACGATATTCATGGCCCTCGAGATAGGCGAAGCGTCCGATGTCATCTCGCCAGGGATCTTCTCCGTCTGCTCGATATACCCAAAGTGTTCCACCATCGACAAGGTAATAGAGTTCATTAATTAGCGCTGTCTTGTACCAAATTGGCAATTCAGGATCGTCGAGAATCGGTTTCTGCCAAGCCTCGATCTCGGCTTCCCAGGATGGGTAGTTGATCAATGCATCACGGGCAATAGCTGGTGCTGCCTCCCCATCTTGACCGTAGAACTGAGTGTACCGGCGATAGTATTTCGTCCCCATGCCAGATCGGACCAAAGGCATATCCCACGCCAAAGAATAAGCCACCTCACGCGAGCCTCCAGGTGGCAGTTCCACTGTAAGAGCCAAAGCTGCGCCAATCGCCTCACCTTCGGTTGAGAATCTCGCTTCATTAAGGTTCTCCAGCTTACCGTCCTGCGCAAAGTCAGCCCACACCTCCGCGCCGTCGTCTGTCGTGAGGAAGCATGTACGGTAGCTCGCCTGCACATCGGGTTGCGTTTCAGCTGCGATGGCAAATGTGAGTGGGTCCTCGAAGACTTCTCGGGTGGTTGGTGACTGGCCATCCTCAAGAACTTTGGTTTGGCGGTGAGTGTGATGGAGCGCAACCCCAACCACTTCCCGTTTTACTCCGTCGTCATCAACCGAGGTAGTTCGGAATGGCTCATTGAAGTGCCCTCCCACCGTATCATTGGCGGATCCAATACCATTTTGGAAAGTCAGCATCAGACCGATCGTCGCTTGCTTTGGGGAGAGGTTTTGGATCGTCCATACAAATATTCCTGCCGGGTATGAACTCTCGCGGTAGTTATGTGGGATAACGGGTGAGATTTGCCGGCATGTCAAACGTATGTCGGGTAATGGGTGCTCATAAACCGTCCATGCTCGTGGGAACAGCCCATAATAAGTTGCACACTCGGTGTTCAGATCCCAACGCCAACTAGACAAGTTCCCGTCTTGTGGATGTCCTGGGAAGAGTGTCTGAGCTTGTGGTTGTTCTCCCTGAAATTGCGCATAGACAGAGAATTGATCTGCTAATACGGGATGGTAATGGTAGATACCTGGTCGGAGTTGCCAGCGTCTGAAATCACCGCGCCAGCCGCGGGTTATGCTGCCGCAGCCTATGCCTCCCAACGGAACGCCCATATGAGGACCAGGGCGAAGTGAGGCGAAGGGATTAATCATCGGTTCGCGACCTTCGGCCTTGTCGCGTTTCAATTGGGATCTCAATCGTAAGATCATCGGGAGCATTTTGATCAATCTACGTGCGGTTAATGGATTGCTGGGTCGAACCTTTTTTCCCAACTTTTGATCAAATCGTCGTTGCCAAGCTGCTTCAGGAATGAGGACCGGCGGATGATTCATTTTCCCTTTCCTTGTGAACCTCTCATGGTTATGAGTGATAATTGTGATCAAAGCTTTTTTGTTGAAATTACCTGACTCTCTACTCGAGCATCCTCAGCCGCAAACGCGATTAAGTGACTTTCTAGGGCTTGTTGGGCAAGCTCCGATGCTTGCTGGGTTCTCCCTTCTCGAATACTATGAACGAAAGCTGCTATCAACCCCTCATCGCCACCTCCATGCACAGCGCCAACCTCCGAGGTAGTGTCATGGCGAGTGGATCGGCCGCTGCGATGTTCATGGACTTCAATCCATGATCCCCCCAGTCCGAAGAAAGCCTGTAATTGGCCGTGTGAACCTTCGATGCGGGTGCTGCGACCTTCGACATGAGAATGACCATGCATGGTAAGGGTGACCGAGATATCACCTTCAAATTGCATTAACACGACCTGGTGATCGACCACGTCATTGCCGCAGTGATAGACGCATCGCCCGTAAGGTCCCGATTTCAGCGCTTCAAGCATTGATTCCGGTGTCGGGTCTAGGGTCACAACAGATCGTGGCCAGCCGCGGTACTCATTAACCTGACGCATGACCGGAGCGACAGTACTTAGAGCCTTAACTAGCCCAGGTGCACGCAGTTGCGCTTGCATTACAAGGTGGACCCAGCCGGTAGAGGTTTCAGCGACATTACGCCAAAGTGGCAACAAATCAACATATATGAAGGGAGCGTAAAATGGGCACGTTTCACTGGCGGGACAGCCGTCGAGGCAGCGTTCGGGAGCGTTGGCTGGTGCGTTTTCAGAGCGGAAGTGCACCAGCTTACCAACGCTGCTCAAACGTTCACACTTACGCTCCAGCATCCATAGGAGGATATCAAAATCGTGACAGCATTTAGCCAAGATCATAGGGCAGCTCTTAGCGATGTTTGCCCATGAGCCGCGCACAAAGCTATGCGACATATGCCACCATGAAACGTTCTCCCGATGATCCAAGTTGATGATTTGGCCTAGAACACCCGATTGGAGAATCTGGCGCATGGTTTGGAAGTGGCGTGTATAGCGCAATACGTGACACACATGCAATTGCCGACCCAATTCAGCCGCGGTTGATACAACCTGACGACATCCCTCACGAGTTGTTGCGACGGGCTTTTCCAGTAGCACATCGTAACCTGCTCGCAGTGCAGCTAAGGCAGGTCCAACATGCATTTGGTCCTGGGTGCAAATTATGGCTGCCTGTGCTATCTGAGTGCAAGCGAACAGAGCTTCCCAGCTCTCAAATTGGTGCTCAAGTGGTATGTGGTGATGACGGGCGAATCGCGCACGACGTTTGGGGGAAGGTTCAGCCACCGCGACGAAACGCAGTTGGTCAGGATGGCGAAGGGCGAAAGGAGCATAGTCATTCGCGCCACGCTGTCCAGCACCAATTAGAACTGCATCCACCGTTTTCAATTCGTTCGCCTGGCTTTGATATTACTTACTCACCTAGCAGGAGGCTGATTATGATAGAGACTACGCCAGCAACGACGGTTTTTACCCCATATATGATCAGATTTCCGCGAGAGATATGCCCCAGGAAAAGCCCCAGAGCGAATAGTATCAACAGCGCTATTCCCAGGGATGTATAGTAGACCAAGGTGAGGGTAGGGAAAAGCCCGGTGGCGAAGAAAGGGGTAAGAACAACTAACGCGGCTAAGAATGGAGAGAGCCCGTCAATAACAGCCACGGCCACAGCTGCCACCCGCGAAGCACGACCGATGCGAGTATCGTTGAGGTCGGTCAGGGTTTGGCTGCTTAACTCGACTAAATCCCGCTTTCGTTCGGCTGCTTCGGTTAGATAGGCTCCCCACAACCCTGAGACACCCATAGCGATGCTAGTGGCCAAACCAGTACTCAATACGATTTTGGGATTGTCCACTCCGGCGGTCAGGTTCCCCATTAATACTCCAATGATAGTCAGCACTCCATCAAAGGCGTTCATGGCAAAGTAGCGGCGTGCAATCTCGCCGATGTTGGCTAATCTGTCGTATTCCCTAATACGTTGTAACATCCCCCGAAGCGGACTCATTTTATCAAGCACTTCAAGTTACACGACTCAGTCAGTCCTGCAAAGTGGCGGCATCGTCAATGATTTGTTTGCCACATACCACTTCATCGATGGAGTGAACTGCCCCACCCATCTGGTTGATGATCTCCAAAACAATGGGGTAGGAGATATCTTCTCCCTCGATGGTGATCTTGGCGTTCTCCACCTTGCGATCCATTTCGTAGATGCTGATGTTAACCGCGTATATGCCATTTAACCCACTGAGCCGATCCGCCATCTCGATTATGCTCGGTTCGTGGGGCTTCAGCGTATCCAAAACTAACCTGCGGGTCTTTCCCATTTTTCTCTGTCTCCTTTTATCACCTTAGAGAAGGTGATGCGACTGCTCGTCGGACCACGAAAGCTGTGCTCTCGCGGTGGATTGATTTTGAATGATAATACGAAACTTGGTATGTGGCGAACCTCTTTCTTATCCTTTAACTTGATAATTCATTTATATGTGGATTTCTTGGTTGGATATGTTATCTGGCACTTTGATTTCGATCTGGATCCGATTCTCTCTGCCTCGAGTATTTCGAGCAGATATTTAAAGACCCGTTCTTCATAGCCGGCTTTCTCGTTCTCATTGTACCTAAAAAGCAGGTGATGTGGTGGTAGAATGGCTTCTATGTCTTCATCATCCGTCCAACCTCCGCTGCGATGGGTACCAGCCTTTCTCCTTATGGTGATTATTTTCTTTATTTCATCGCTACCAGGAAACCGTTTGCCTTTTTTTGGTGCTTGGGATTTGTATATTAAAAAAGGTGGGCATGCTTTGGGGTTTGGGTTGCTTGGATTAGCTTATTATTATGCACTTCCACAGCGATTATCGGTAGGTTATCAGTGGGTGTTGGCTTTTATGATGGCGATCTTATTTGCCCTCAGCGATGAATTCCATCAGTCCTTTGTCGAGGGCAGAACTTCGAGTTTGATTGATGTCGTAATTGACGGTGTTGGGGCCGCGGTAGCGTTGACATTAGGCGCATTCTACTCCTTAAATTCCAATTCGAAATCCATATCTTGATCTCCCTGCCAGGCATCCCCTGGGGAGAGTACAATCTCGCCGAATAGGGTGTCTTGCTGCACGGTTACTTGACGCTGCTTGATTAATTCTAGGAGAGCTAAGAAGGAGACGACAATCTCTAATTTTGATTTGGCGTTTTTGAAAAGATTCTGGAAGGTGGTCCGGCCGGTCTTACGAAGTGCGGTAATGATGATCTGGATTCGGTCACGGATACGGATGCGATGGGCGACGACAACTTTACCTAGAGCAGGACCAGTTGGTGCAGCTGCGAGCGCGTCCATAAACGCACGCTTCAGATCCTCCAGGTCAACGGCTGATAGATCAAGCTTAGACTCGGGTGCTGGAGAGGCAGCAAGACGGAGGTAGGTTTTAAAGCCCGCTTGCGACCGGTCCGCAAGGTGTATCGCGACTTGTTTATATCTCTTATAAGCGACTAATTTTCGAGCCAGGGCATCCCCCAGATCTTCCTCGCCGGGCTCAAGCTCTGGTGGCCGGGGTAAAAGAGCCTCAGATTTGATCTGCAGCAGGCGGGCAGCTACCAACAGAAAGGAAATTAGATCTTCGAGTCTATGTTCTGAAACCCTCTTTAAGTAGGCAAGATATTGATCCGTGACCTGCGCCAATGCAACCTTGGTGATGTCAAGTTCGGCTTGTTCGATTAACTCCAACAATAAATCGAGGGGTCCTTCGTATACAGGTAATTGAATGGTGTAATGCTGTCCAGAGATCATCTATCAGCGAAGTAGGGATATGGTTGTATATAGAGCGATAAAAATGACAAACAAACCGGCGATGATGAACAAAACGGTGGAAACACGTCTTTGGTGCACCTTTTGCGCTTCTTGAGCCTCGGCGAGCGCCTGTTCGCGACGCCGATCAATCTCCTGAAATGCCTCCATGCGGCGTTGCGAACCACGTTCCTCACGTTCCTTAATCGCAGAGGCTTGAGAACGAACCTGTTTAAGTCTAAATGGCTGACTGTGGTCACTTTGCATGGTCATGATCTGGCTCAGGATTGTGAGTGGCTCCTCGCAGACGATACAATTCTCGGCGTTGAGAATATTCTCGTGACCACATGCAGGGCATACTTTGAGTCCACTGGCTTGAAGAATGCCGCAATTCGGACAATCGATCGTGCCATCATCGGTCACTTCAAGACCCGGAGTGGAGCAATTAGGACAGTTCATTGTGATCACGTAGAACCTCTAAAAACATAAAGAAAGTTGAAGTGCATTATATCACTCGCTATTGTGAAAGCGATATATAAGAAGATCTCTGCAGGAGTTCAATCACCTATGGTATCATCTGTCTCATTCTCATGAATGGAAACTACGGAGATGGAAATGATGAATGAACCGATAAATGTAACCGATGATGCTTTTGAAAAGGCAGTTCTGAAATCGGAAGTACCAGTCTTGGTTGACTTCTGGGCGCCTTGGTGTGGACCGTGTAAGATGGTAGAGCCTATTCTCAATAAATTCGCCTCCGAGTATGCTGGGAAATTACTTGTCACCAGAGTCAATACCGATGAGAATTCAAAGTGGGCGACCGAATATGGAGTTCAGGGAATTCCAACTATTCTGTTTATTAGCGGGGGGAAAGTCCTCCACCGGCAGGTGGGGGCGGTGCCCGAAATATACCTTCGGGAGATTGTGGACACCATGCTGACCACTATTGAGGAGGACCGCGATAGCTGAATCTATTACCATTGACTGATAAGTGGGGGCGTTTCACCGAACGGTATGATACAGTGTGAATCGCCCCTACAGTTATTAAATTGTTAACCATTTCCTCACGTGCGGCTTGTAACACGGTTAAAGACCTTGGGTATGCTACAATCGAAACTGAATAACTTATGAAAAGGATATTGCGCTATCGGGTTACCACGGCATCATAAGGATTGACTGCTTTGCTAATTCCTGTTGAATGTGATCGGGGATCATGCTCCTCGTAACTGGCGGCACAGATTTTATCGGGCAGTCGGTGCTGCGCAGATTGGCGGAATTCGGATATCCAGTTCGTACATTGCTACGTCCATCTCGACGCTCGCCGGATTTACCGCATGGGGTTGCGATCGATGTGACACTTGCTGCACTTTCAGACCGGCGTAGTGTGCGGGCTTCATTGGTCGGAGTGAAGACAGTGATCCATCTGGACGGCGCTGAAGGTCAATGGGGTACCGAGGATAGGCTTGCATCGGATGTAGCCGGAACCCATACGATTGCCGAAGCCGCAGCAGATGCAGGTGTGCAACGCATAATCTATATCAGTCACCTTGGGGCAGACCGATCTTCTGCCTACCCCGCTATGCGAGCTAGAGCGATGGCGGAAGAACATCTGCGGATGAGCGGAGTGCCGTTCACGATTATAAGAACTACGATAATTTTCGGGCGATTGGACAACTTCACAACCTCATTGGCGATGATGCTCGCAGTAGCACCTCTCATCTTCCCAATCCCAGGTGATGGCACAACCCTCTTTCAACCTTTATGGGTCGAGGATTTGGCCACATGTATCACCTGGGCATTGGATGAACCTTCGACAATTGGGCAGACCATTGAGATTGGAGGCCCGGAGTTCCTTCCATTGGTACAGATCTTACACATGATCATGCAGATTGCGAGCAGTCCAAGGATCCTGCTTCCCACAAGACCTCCTTATCTAAAAGCGGGTGCCTGGTTGCTAGAACATCTCATGCCTCAGTCTCCGGTCACAACACTGTGGCTTGATTATTTGGCCGTCAGCCGGACGACGGATTTGAATACCTTACCCCGCGTTTTCGGTTTACAACCATCTCGAATGGAAGAGAATCTAAGCTATCTTCAGGAGCGGAATTGGGGTTGGGAATTGCTTGCGCGTCAATTCGCGACCAGGCGGAGAGGTTAGTCGATGGATGATGAAATTAGAATTCGCCCTCTCCAAACCAGCGGGGAGATGAAGCAGGTCGAGGAGCTACAACGATTGATCTGGCCAGGCAGCAAGATCGATATTATCCCAATCCATCTACTCATGGCGATCACCCACAATGGCGGTTCCATCCTTGGAGCCCTAAAAGGGGAGAAGGTCATCGGTTTTGTACTGGGTTTCCTAGGGACAGACACAAGCCGCATGGATCAAGTGGCGATGGTGGGCTTAAAACATTGCTCTCACCAAATGGGTGTCCACCCAATGTACCACAATCAAGGCTTGGAGTATCGTCTCAAGTTGGCCCAGCGATTGGCGGTAATGGAACAAGGAATCAGCTTAATCACCTGGAGAAATGACCCTCTCTTATGCCTGGATGCTCACCTCAATATCCGTCAACTGGGGGCGATTTGCTCCCATTACATTCGTGACGCATACGATTCGATGGTAGACGACCTAAATGTTGATCTGCCATCCGACCGCTTTCAGGTGGATTGGTGGGTTACTACGGTCAGGGTAGTCTCGCGTCTTGAGGGAACACGTCGTCCGCTTATCTTAACTAATTATCTCAATGCCGGCACTCAGGTGTTGAATCCGGCGATATTAGGTGACAAAGATCTGCTTCACCCCGCAGAGAGATGGATCGCACCAGGAGGAAATCTGGTGTTGGTTGAAATTCCGGAAGATTACCAGCTTATGAAGAAGATTGACATCGGGTTAGCACAAACATGGCGGTTGCACACTCGTGAGATACTTGAGGGAGCATTTAACTCGGGATACATAGTGACCGATTTCGTCTCTATTTGGGATGACCAACTCCCGCGCTCGTATTATGTGCTTGCTCATAGTGAAAGGACATTGGCTGGGAATGAAGATTGAGGTTATTGAACTACGGCACGTACGAATGAGGTTAAGGGAGCCGTTTGAGACCTCCTTCGGTGTAGAGCTTGATCGGGATTGCCTCATACTCAGAGTAGATTGTGAAGGGATGACTGGCTGGGGGGAGTGCGTGGCTGGGAGCACTCCGGGTTACAGCTACGAGACAACTAAAACGGCGTGGCATATATTGTCAGAATTCTATATTCCGACGGTTCTTGGGCGTGAGGTCGCTGATGTCGAAGATTACCACCGTCGCCTAGGAGCTTTTAAAGGGCATAACCTGGCCCGGGCTGGTCTTGAAATGGCATTGTGGGATCTCCTAGGGAAGCTGCAAGGAAAATCTCTGACTACAATCTTGGGAGGAGTGGTTGAGCGGGTGCCAGTTGGTGTATCGATTGGCATCCAGCAGGATCCTAGTGTTTTGGTTGACGCTGTCGGCCGATATGTCGAAGCGGGCTACCGGCGGGTAAAGATAAAGATCAAGCCTGGGCGAGATGTGGTTGAAGTTGAGACAGTGCGAAAATCTTTCCCCGATCTGTCCCTCCAAGTAGATGCAAACTCCGCCTACACATTGGAAGATGTTGCGGTATTCGAGGAGTTGGACGACCAACAGCTTCTGCTTATCGAGCAACCACTAGCGGAGGATGATCTCATCGACCATAGCCGACTTCAGGCGCGTTTACAGACGCCGATATGTCTCGACGAGAGCATCCTCTCGGCCCGTCACACCCGCCAGGCTTTGGAGATTGACGCCTGCCGGGTAGTTAATATCAAGGCGGGTAGGGTGGGAGGATTACTGGAAGGATTGGCAGTACACGACCTGTGCTACGAAGCCGGCGTTCCGGTCTGGTGTGGGGGGATGCTTGAAACCGGAATTGGCCGGGCTGCGAACCTGGCGTTAGCGTCTCTTCCTGGATTTACTTTGCCGGGGGATATCTCGGCATCGGATCGATATTACGCTGAGGATATCGCTGAACCGCGTTTCACACTTAACGCCGATAGCACGATCGATGTGCCGACTGGTTCTGGTTTGGGGGTTGAGGTTGTCTCAGATGCACTTGATCGGGTGACGTTGCGTCGGGAGGTCTACAAACCATAATCGCTGACCTATGAATTCCAAGGTTGAGTCGGCTGAAAAAGCAGCCGCCAGTAGGAAAAGGGATACCGTTCCCTTTCTCTCGCTTAAATTATTATCAGTGCAGTCAAGATTGGATTTCTGAGTTGAGAATGTATAAAACATTTACGGTACGCCGCCCATCAAATTGAACAACCAGTCGACAGACGCCGCTCCGGCGTAAGCGAAGAGGAGCATTTTAAGTGTCTTGCCAATCCAAGCCCAAAAGAGGAAAATCTGGACCGGCATACCCAAAGCTCCCGCGGCAGCTCCTCCCAGATCAAAGAGGGGATTAGGAATGAAAGCCAGGAGTAGGATTGCCCATCCACCATGATTGGCGGTCCAATCCTTGATTCGTTTATAAGTTGGGTTGTTTTCAATCGCTCCTCGACCGCTGAAACCTGCCAAGTATCCTGTCAATTCACCCAGGGCAGCGCCGGCACCGGCAGCCAATGCCACCCAGAATGGGTGGAATACCGCTCCCAGAGTGAAGGTTAGCGCGATGCCTGGGACTGGCAGGATCAATGTCGCGTTGGCTATCATGGATAGGAGAAAAATCCCTGGATATCCATATCCGGCAAGCCGATCGGCTTGATCTCGGATCGAGAAGATATAGATCGTGATTGCGATAACCACTACTAACGAAAAGATCCGGATCAGGGTCAATCGCCAACCGGATAGCCGGGATCGATCAATCATGTCTCGGTGATCTCGACAGCCTGGATTGCTATTGATGGTGTATGTGGTTCATTAGGATCGCGTGGGGGGATAGACAATAAAACGTCAATGCCATCTACGACTTTTCCGAACACTGAATGGCGATCATCCAACCAGGGTGTAGCGACGTGGGTGATGAAGAATTGGGAGCCGTTTGTGTTTGAGCCTGCGTTGGCCATCGAGAGCACGCCTGGTTCGTCATGGCGAAGATGGGGGTGAAATTCGTCGTCGAATTTGTAGCCTGGGCCACCGCGACCGGTGCCGGTGGGGTCGCCGCCCTGAGCCATGAAGTCGGCGATCACGCGATGGAAAATTAAACCGTTGTAAAAACCATCCTTCGCCAGAAAGACGAAATTGTTCACCGTCTGAGACGCTTTGTCTGCATGTAACTGAATGAGAATATCACCTAGATCGGTTTTAATGGTTGCTGTGTAACTTTTTGTCTGGTCGATCACCATCGGTGGCGATGATGGATATTGCTTGGCCGGCATGGGTTCTCCTTATGGGTTGATAGGGGGAGGTCACAGCTCTAGCGCTGGGCCAGCAATTCTTCCGTGCGAGCCACGACCATGTCCATCGCGACAGTGTTGAACCCCCCTTCGGGTATGATTACATCCGCATAACGCTTTGATGGTTCGACGAACTCCAGATGCATCGGGCGTACGGTGGTTTGATACTGTTGGATTACCAATTCAACCGTACGACCTCGCTCGATAATGTCGCGTTGCAGACGCCGGATGAATCGGATGTCGGCTGGCGTGTCGACAAATATCTTGACATCGAACAGCTTACGTAGTGCGGACTCAGCGAAGATCAGAATACCCTCTACCAGAATTACTGGTCGAGGTTCAACGCGTGTTGTATTTTCTGTGCGAGTATGTGTGGTGAAGTCGTAAATCGGAATTTCCACTGTTTGCCAGTGGCTAAGCTTCTTGATATGGTCAACAAAAAGCGTTGTTTCGAGAGAATCAGGGTGGTCGAAATTGATCATATCCCGTTGGGCGCGTGGTAAATGATCGAGGTCTTTGTAGTAGGCATCGTGGGTCAGGAAGGCGATCTTATCTGCACCGACACGATCAAGGATCACGTTGGCAACGGTCGTCTTACCAGATCCTGTGCCCCCGGCGATACCGATCACAATCGGTGAATGGTGTTTGACCATGCTTTCATTATACGCACTCAGGATGAAAGGAAAAGCGCCCATATCAGAGCGCTCCAAGCCAGCGAGGGGAGTCGAACCCCTGACCCATCG
>Ga0114919_10001091_pt1 | contig 21804 bp, 21 predicted proteins | sample BlataG_FD_88682 | JGI IMG/M metagenome (GOLD analysis project Ga0114919, IMG submission 88682) | Deep subsurface microbial communities from Black Sea to uncover new lineages of life (NeLLi) - Black_00105 metaG | ecosystem: Environmental > Aquatic > Marine > Oceanic > Sediment | place: Atlantic... | reverse complement strand
ATTGGGAGGTTGTATGTGGGAGAGACTCTTCTTCGTCACACCCACACCCAACAATCCCACCAACAACCCACCCCCCCCCCCCCCCCCCCCCCCCCCCCCCCTATTCCTTGTAACTATAAATGAGTATATATACTGATCAATTATCTATCCTATCTTCCTTTATTTATGCAATTTTCCTACGTTTGGGGTTATTTTCAGCCAGGTAATCGGCAACATACCCAATAGGGTCCTCTGGTCTGTCCTTTACCAGCTTCTGCATAGCCTGCATAAGGACAGGGACCACAGTGGCCTCAAGATACTGACGAACTGGTAGCTGAGCTCCTGCTTGAGTGGTGGAAGCAGGACGGGGTTCAGCTGCTGGAGAAACAGTCGCATTGTCAGCTGCAGCTGGAGCAGCTGGAGCAGTAGGGGGGTCTCCGTTCTCCATGGGCTCGGTGGCAGCAACAGCTGGAGGTGGAGGTGGAATGTCAGCGGGTGGTGCTTCTTCTGTTTTAGGTGCTTCATCTCCCTCCCCTGCTTCATTCTTGACTGTGGCAACCGTTGGAATGGTAGTCATCTCGACGTCCGTGGCTGCTTCTTGTGGTTCAGCAGCAGCAACAGGTGGGGCTTGCTCGGTGGTGTCGGCCATCTTGGAAAGAAAATGCCAAATTAGGTGAAATGTTAAGCAGTTTTGCTACCAATTAGGTACCCGTGCTGATATTAGATTGTTTAATATCGTTGTTATGGTTGCAAGCTGCAGATGAATACAATTATCTCCCTCGAGGATCAATCCCAAGATGAAGATGAATCAGAGCTATATTATCAAACAGAATGTTCGTTGCATGTATCTGCAATCAGATTTGGAAAATTCTTTGTGGTGTGTAGGTGCTTTCTAGGGGTTTAAGAGCTGGAAACCTACTGAGACGGGGGAGGTGGCCATCTCCATGGATCTTACGACCCTCCATCACAGAGTGGGGTCTCTGCATTGTCTTCAGCCAGTATCTTCTCCTGTAAAAGCTATTGTAATGTAGGTGGTTGGTGACAATTCAACTCATGTAGTCTATATAAGACCTTCTCTACCAAATTTGCTAGTTCGACATAGATGCGTCCTGCGGTTGCTTTAGTGCCAGCTTTAGCTGTCGAACCAGAGAGGGTGATGTGACTCAATCAACTTCACACATCAATCTATTGACCTGCTTGATACTGAATGTAATTTTTATCAGATGAAGGTCTATATCCACATCTCTTGTAAACAGGGCCCTGAGAAAGTTATAAGATCCTCTCCCAATGCTCTCACTGGTGAAAGGTGGGCCCATGCATGCATGTCCGGTCATATGTAAATGAGTTCCGACGGGTAAAGATAAAGGTTTGAAATAATGCATTCTGTAGCCTGTGCAGCTCATAGATCCTACTGCCTTTTTTGCCACTAAGAGTTTTGAAATTGCGGAAAGAAGGCATCTCACTATAATTTGAGGACTTCTCTGACAATAGTTTATTTATAAAAACTAAATGGGCCAAAATGGCTTCGTTGCTCTCGAGTTGGAGGTTCTGCATGACCAGTCTATTAATAGTTCATGTCATATAGAGGATGCAGCCTTCAATTCGTACGATTCAGAGCGACACCTGCATAAATCGAGGTAGGTTTCGAAAATGGCAAAAATGACAGGGAAATTCGATAAATATTCCACCTATTTCAGCTCATCCAACTTCCATTACTTTTTGTACAGTTGTATACCATCTAAAAAAGTCCTTATCATCGGTGGCGCGTGTTTGGCTGCCTTAATCCTCATCATTGGGCTTGCAGTCGGTCTCACAACCGACGACGGCGGTTCCTCCTCCAATGACAGCACCAATAGCAGTGTCTTAACACAAGGGCCTGTCTCTTCCTGCCCAGAGCTTGCAAAATCATCCTATTGGGACTATGTAGAGCCAACCAGATACAACCTTTCTTTCAAATTACAACCGGGGCTATTTGTACCATCCTCCTCACCTCCCCCTTACTTCAATGCCACCGCCGTGCTACGTCTCTCCATCAAGCAGGCCACTCCCTGCATTCTGCTACAAGCCGCCAACAACCTCAGGTTCTCCTCCATCTCTATCACCGCCAGATCAGATTTGCCAGTTACCATCCTTTGTTCTGCAACTGAAGAATCTCCAATGGATTGCAACTCGTTTGTCAACACCATTCCTTCCAACATGAGACCCCCTTCCTCCTCCCTCGACACAGACCTCATCGCAATTAAACTCCCTGAAGTTCTTCCAGCCAACTCTACAGCATATCTTACATTTAATTATGCAGTAGGTACTGCTAGTACTTCTACCACTGGTGCAGCTTCAGTAGTGTCGGGGTTGATCCCCAGTGGCCCCTTTGTCAACTCTACCGGTCAACCAGCAATATTGATGGCAACTCGGCTTGAACCTACTGGAGCTAGAAGGCTATTTCCATGCTATGATGCTCCTAAATACCGAGCTATATACACAGTTGATGTTACAGCTCCCAAAGAGATGACTGTTCTGGGCAACACTGCCCCCATGGCAAGATCCCCGACTGACAGCGAGGAGGAGGGAGAAGAAGGAATGGCAGTGACCAAATTTAAACCTACAGCCCCAATGCCAAGTTATGTGTTAGGTATAGTGGTAGGTGATCTAAAACAAGTATCTGGAATGGATAACAACAAAAGCACCACCACAGATCAATCACAGAGTAGTCTTCTTCCAGGTCGTGGTGTTCCCCGAGTGGAAGGGTGGGTAGCAGGAGATACAATGGGTCGGAATTTGAACTACGCAGTGACAGCTGCTCAGGAGGCAATGGCTTTCTTCTCATCAACTGATGGGTTTGGTATAAATCAACCCACTGAATTTACCAAACTCGATATTGTAGCCATCCCCGGTTGGGAAGGTTCCCAAGAAGCATGGGGACTAGTCATGCTTGATGAACCCACAGCTTTTTACGACCAAGATGAAGATGGTGAATATTCACGATACCAAACGACTGCTGTAGTATGTCAACAAGCAGCTGCCCAATGGATTGGAGGCATGGTCGCTATTGATGACTGGACACAGTATGGCCTAAAGGAGGGGCTTACAACGATTGCTCAGTACAGATGCTTGCCTAAAGCAGCTGAAAAGGCAGATATGTTTGGGGTGACGCTTCCACCACATGAGCTCCGTCTTCAAGCGCACACACCCTCTGGTCAGGCAGTCAGTCCTCGAGACGGCATAGTAGAAACAGCCATAGATTACGCATCAGATCCATTAGCGTCTCCGATAATCCCTGTCTCTGATCTGGGCATGTTTGACGACGTGGCATTCAACGATTACATCTATATATCAAAGTCAGCAGCAGTATTTCAAATGCTAGATGCATTTACTGAAATTAAAGAAAGCTGGATTGGCATGTTTGACACTATATTGAAACGGTTTGTGGAAGAATTCAATGGAAAAGCAGCCAGATATAAAGACTTTATGGCAGTGATGGCGACGACGGTAGATAACAATAGTGTGGAGGGTGATTTTTATGCCAAACAACTTAATGGACGTGTTTTGTATTGGATTCTTTCTACTACTCCTGAAGAGGAGAGAGTGGAAGCCCTGCAACCAAGAGATATTGCTCAGAATGATGTAAGGTCTGCTACTGTAGGAGGTTGGTTTTTCAGGCCGGTCTTTCCCTTTATTGCTCCTCGAAGGGAGATGATCAACTCAACATCTGCACTGATGACAACATTGAATATGGGAGCTACTCAACAGCCGTTTTGTTCTTGGTTGCCTGATCCCCAGGCAGCTGACGGTGTTGAAAACGATGATGAGGATGGATTTGGTGTGTTATTAGAACGTGCACAAACAGAAGCCTGTTTTGTGGACCCATTACCCTGGAATGATCCCATGAAAAACCGGTACTACTCCCTACTACTGAGCCAAGACAACCTGACAGACTGCAACATTGGTATAGGGCCAGCTAATATTAATCTAAAGACCGAAATTCCTGGACAGCAAGAAGACTTCAGAGGCAATACTACCGAAACTGGTTGGATATTAAACCATGACGGTAACCGAATGTACAGGACTGATTTTGAGGAAGAGCACCTGACAACCCTGTTGAGCATAATAAGAGACATGGCAGGTGGAATAGAGGAAACAGAGTACCAAGGGCCAGCCACGATGGGGCAACACTCTGCAGATGGTCCTGATGCCAATGACACTGACTGCAAACCAACTGTGGCTGATGTGTTTGAATCAAATCAAGTAGTGAATGACGTGCTTGCGTTTACTCTTCAAGGATATGGAATGTATACAGATGGTAAATGGATTGTAGAAGCACTGGATGCAGTTGCACAATCTAATGTAACGGTAACACCAGAAGGGCAGTTTGGTATGTTGGGCTCTGCTGCAGATTCGATAGATGATCTGGCATTGCTGGCTGAAGTCGGTAATTGCAGTGCTGCTTTGCACGATCTGGCTATGGATATGCTACAGCCAAGAACAGCTGCAATATTTTATGCTTTGCCCAATAAAGCATCTGATAAACAGTCTGTGATGACTCATTTAGCTGGACCGACCATCCTGTGGCACTCTGTCCTACATAAAGATGCTAATACTACCAGACTGCTGTGTGATTTGATTCCAAGCACTCCTCTGGCTCAGTACTTATCTAACATTAGCAATGTTGGTAATCAAACAGCAAACAGTACTAGTAATAGTAATAGTACAATTAGTACTGAGTTGAGAGCAGCCGCGTATATAGCTCTGGCAGCAGAACCAGAAGCATGTGTTGGTACAGACGGAGACGCAGTGACAGCTGCCTTGATTGAATGCTGGGAAACTTCACCGGAACATAAGGAAGCTGAAAGGTGCTTGTTTGCTCTTCCTTATGTAGCAGGTACTGAAGCTTCAGTTGACTATATTACATCATCAGATGATTCTTCTGTGGGTGAGCTAATAGAAGCCTACGATGGCAACGCTGCAATGGCACTGAGGAAGATGGAGAGGACACGACTGCTAAGCAGTAGAAGACCAACGTTGTTGAAAAACACAGCTGAAAGGAGCTTGACCGGCTGGTCATCGGCATTTTCCAGTCTACAGGAAGGCTGGCAGGATATCGTGGCAGCTGAAGGGGAAGCAGCTGCATGCTTGGCTCTGCAAGGTCTGCCTGCGCCTGTGACGGGTGAGCAGAGGAGTGGGGTGGAGCAGTGGTTGAGGATGTCTCCTGGTGGTGTGGGATGTGCTTCTTTAATTAAAGCCAGAGTGCTGGGGAAGGCAGAGAATACGAGGAGGTTGGTGGATGATAATGATCTGCCTGCTTCATTATGTGCTGCATTGGAAGCTAGAGGGTAAAATTGATAGTAGTGATCCAATGTTGAATTAAAATGTTATTGATTGATTGATAATTTATATCTTATAAAAGAGGAGGGGGGGAGTAAGTGTTGATGTACTTGCTGTTTTAATGCTTTATGATTTTGTTTCCTATCCCTATAAAAAAGGGTGTGGTATTGTAGAGAGGCTGCCTTGCTGGCGAGTTTATGTCTTGGTATCCTCCTCCTTCTTTTTCTTTTGTCCCGTTTCCCTGTTTATAATGTGTTTCCGTCTTAATTTGGTATACTCAGAGGCGAAGTAGTTATTGTTATCCATACATCCATGCATTCACAAATGCAGGCCCAACCACCTGTTTTCAGAGTCTGCGCACACTCATCAGCCGCCGAAGCCAGAGGCTGGTTGGACACGTGATTCCTCTCAAAAGTAGCCGGGTTTGGGTGGAGGATTCAAATACAAGTGTATAATCCAAAAGGTAAGAAGAAGTAAGAAAAATGACAGCAGCTTTTGGAGAGGCCTTTGCATCAGTGGTGCCAATCAGTGCCATTGCTGGTATTTTGTTTGCGATCTTCCTTTGGAGGCGTGTGGCTCAGATTCAAGTTCGTGGAGGAGGTGCTCTGAGATCAGATAACGGACGCGAATATCTTCTTGAAGAGGAACAACGTGGCGAGGCAGAGGTAAGCATCGATCCTTTGATTTAGTTTGTTTCGTGGAATCCTTCAAAGCTTATTCTAGGTTTATCACGCCTTATTAAACCTATACTAACATTCTAGCCCATAATTTTTCCCTCCCGATTCGCAGATCGAAGAGAGATGTGCTGATCTTCAAGCAGCGATTAGTGAAGGAGCTAAAAGCTTCCTTTTCACAGAGTACCGTTATGTTAGTGTCTTCATGGGCATTTTCTCAGTCTTCATCTTCATTCTCTTGAGTTCAGAAGACGGGTTTCAGACCAAGTGGAAGGCCGACGAGCACGGCATCCTCAGAGCTCCTTCTCTTTACAACGGCGCCTTCTCCACTCTCGCTTTCATCGTCGGTGCTATCACCTCCATCGTCTCTGGCTACTTGGGCATGTCGATTGCCACTTATGCCAACGCTAGAACTGCTCTTGAGGCCCGTAAGGGTATCGCCCCAGCCTTTATGGTTGCTTTCCGCTCCGGTGCAGTCATGGGTTTCCTCCTCGCTGGCAATGCCCTCCTGGTCCTCTATGTTCTCATGTTGGTCTACCGCCAAGTTTTTGGTGATGATTGGGAAGGACTCTTCGAAGCCATCACTGGTTATGGCTTGGGAGGATCCTCCATCGCTTTATTCGGCCGTGTCGGCGGCGGTATCTACACCAAGGCCGCTGATGTCGGCGCTGATCTCGTCGGTAAGATTGAAAAGGACATCCCAGAAGATGACCCACGCAACCCAGCTGTCATTGCTGACAATGTTGGTGACAACGTAGGTGATATTGCCGGCATGGGTGCAGATCTCTTTGGCTCTTTTGCTGAATCCACCTGCGCCGCTCTTGTCGTCTCCTCCGTCTCTTCCCTCGGTACCGACCAAGTCTGGGTCTCCATGTGCTTCCCCCTCCTCATCACTGCCACTGGCATCCTTGTCTGCATTGGTACCACCTTGGTTGCCACTGACTTTAAGCCAGCTCGTGTCATTGCTGAGATTGAGACCACTTTGAAGATGCAACTGATCATCTCCACTGCCATCATGACCCCAGTCGCCTACATCGTTGCTGCTGGTGTCTTGCCTGCAGAGATTACTGGTCTGTTTATTGACGATATGGACAGGGTTGTCAAGAGCTGGCATGTCTTCATGTGTGTCGCCATTGGTCTTTGGGGTGGTCTTGTTATCGGTCTGGTCACCGAATACTATACCTCAAACACATACTCCCCCGTCCAAGATGTTGCAGATGCCTGCCAAACGGGTGCATCCACCAACATTATCTTTGGTCTGGCACTCGGCTACAAATCTACCATCATCCCCTGCTTCATCATTGCCACCTGTATCTTTGCCGGTTTCTCGTTGGCACACATGTACGGCATTGCCTGCGCTGCTTTGGGCATGCTTGCCACCATCTCCACTTGCCTGGCCATCGACGCCTATGGCCCAATCTCCGACAACGCCGGTGGCATCGCAGAGATGGCCAGCATGGGTGAAGACATCAGAGAGCGCACTGATGCTTTGGATGCTGCTGGTAACACCACTGCAGCCATTGGCAAAGGGTTCGCCATCGGCTCTGCTGCCTTGGTTTCCCTCGCTCTCTTTGGTGCCTACGTCACCAGAGCTGGCATTACCATTGCAGACTCTTCCATCCTGGATCCCCAAGTCTTCTCTGGTCTCCTTGTTGGCGCCATGTTGCCCTACTGGTTCTCAGCCATGACCATGAAATCAGTGGGTAAGGCCGCTCTTGCCATGGTAGAAGAAGTCCGCCACCAATTTAATACCATCCCAGGTCTGATGGAAGGCACTGCCAGACCGGACTACCGTCGCTGCGTGGAAATCTCCACTGCGGCTTCCATCTCGGAAATGGTCCCCCCCGGCGCCCTTGTCATGCTCACGCCAGTCATCACTGGTACCTTTTTCGGTGTCAGAGCTCTTGCTGGTCTCCTGGCTGGCGCCCTGGTCTCTGGTGTCCAAATGGCAGTCTCCATGTCCAACACTGGAGGTGCTTGGGATAATGCTAAGAAATACATTGAAGCTGGTGCATCTGAACATGCAGCTAGTTTGGGAGGTAAAGGAAGTGACTGTCACAAGGCGGCTGTTATTGGGGATACCGTGGGTGATCCTTTGAAGGACACTTCAGGACCTTCTCTGAATATTCTCATTAAGTTGATGGCAGTAGAGAGTTTAGTGTTTGCTCCATTCTTCTTGGCTCATACCAAGGATGGACTCATCTTCCAGCTGTTTGATTAGAATTTTTAAGATTTAGGAAAGAATGTGTGTAGATGTGTTTTGTTGTTCCCTTCCCCCCCCTTTTTGCCAGATGAGTGTAGTCACACAATATGAACCATGAAAGAAGAAGAATGAATGAATCATTAATGAGAAGTAGATGATCATTCATTAACATACTAAGGAAAGAGGGGGAACTCTTATCTCCGTTTTGGTCTTTTGAAGAGAGAGTTTGGGTGTGTTTTGTCATGAGTGGTGGGTCGGGTTGGGGGGAGAGGCAGAGGAGGAGAGAAGGAGAAGTTACGAGGAACCTGGATTGTTTTCAAGTAGTGCCTGTAACCCTGGCTCATACCCCTCTTTTAAAGTTACAATGTTGCTTTGTCTGTCATAACCACCAATATATCATACAGATATATACATGCATGTTGATCAAATACAAGCACGGGAAGGGCTCTGCTGAGAAACAACAAGAGGCAGCTGAAAGAGAAAGAGAGTTCCTCTCTCGTATTACACCCCCTATAATAAAAGTAATTACCAGAAGACACTCAGAAGTACTATCAGAAGTGTTCACAATGTCAATATCTAACTCTGAAGCAGCAGCTGGAGAAGGAGGAGGAGGAGCAGGGGGAAGGGGAAGGGAGCCAACACCAAGAACATTAGCTCTGGGTTTCGCCCCTTCTCCTGGCTTAGTAGCGGCTTCCTCTGAAGAAGAGGAAGAGGAAGAAGAGGGAAGAGCACCTTCACACCCAGCTACCATTCAACAACAAAGCAGCAGTGCCAGTAGTGAAGAAGATGCAGGAGTAGCAAGAGAAGTTTCATCAAGTGAATTACAGCAATATCAGCCACTGGAGCCAGTTCAAGAAGTAGAACCAGAGGAGAGAGAGGAGGGAGAAGAGGGAGAGGAGAGGGTGTCATCAACTGCTGCTCCTCCAGCACACGTCCCACCTCCCTCTCCCCTCATAGCCACTACCAATCCACTCTCTCCTCCTCCAGCCAGTCCAAGGCCCAAACCAAAGCCAGAGAGACATCCTAAAGAGATCATCATTTACATCCGAGATGAGAGTAAAGACAAGGAGAAGGACATGCGAGGCATGCAAGGCATGCAGCCACCATATGATATCAGTCCAAGACAAATGTATGGCCCTACTAGTGGTGGTAGAAGTGGTGAAGAACATGGTACCTTCTATCAACCACCTCCATTACCATCAACGTCAGTACTAAGAGCAGGTCATATTGAAGATGAGTTGACGGAACCTCTCCTCCCTCCTCTCCCTCTCCCTCTCCCTCCTCCTCCTGCACCACCCTCAAGAGCAACACCACCATCATCACCATCATGGTGGTACACATGGGTCAGTATCCTTACCTTGTCAAACTTAATATTAGGAATTGGAGTGATCGCCATTCCAAGAACATTCGCCTTGTCAGGAGTGGTACTTGGTAGTATCATATTGGGAGCAGCAGCAGGAGGCGCTGTTGTCTCTGCTTCCTTGATGTGCCATCGTCATCGCCATCATAATGGTGGAAGGGGACATGGGTACAGATATAGCAGTTATGAAGAGGTGGTAAGGAAGGGACTGGGAGCTGGAGGGCATGCAGTGTGGAATGCTGCTGTTGCTGCTGTCAGTTTTGGGCTTGTTGTGGTCTATTTGGTGGCATTAGGAGACATATTGACCAAAAGCAATGATGATGATAAGAGAGGGGGATTATTTGGTGAGGTGGATAAGGGTGTAGCTGTTGGGGCATTGTGTGTCGTGATCATTGCTCCCCTAGTGGCATTCCACGCTTTGCAGTGCACCACTCACAATACTTATACCGATCCTGATAAAAATATTTATATTCGTCAACAACGAGGCAGTGCTATAACTAGCAGCAGTAGGGGTAATACCACAAATCCTCATTGTCCTACATCTCCATTCAGTAGCAGTAGAAGTCTCCTCGGTGTGTCAGTTATCTTCATGTTCACCCTGGTCGTCCTCCTCATCCTAATCACCTCCATATCTCAACACACAGCGCACCGTGTACAATTATGGCCAATGATGATGAGCAAACAGCATTGGTTGAGAGATGGGATTGGGATGTTGGCTACTACAGTGCCTGTGGTGTTGGTGGTGTTGGGGGGATGTCAAACAGCGGTGCATTCTGTTGAAGTAGAGAGGTATGCAGCGATTGGTCAAGGTGTGACATATAGAGAAGAAGAAGAAGAAGAAGAAGCAGGAGGAGGAGGAGGAGAGTGTGATTCGTATGTATCGTTGAGGAGAGTATCTACTGCTGCGACTGCACTGTCAGTGGGTGTATTGACTCTAGTCAGTGTTAGCTCTTTGATACTGTTTGGTGGTCATAATGATAAGAAAGGACAAAGTTCTACTACTCTCTTCATCACCACTACTACTAGTAATACAATTACTACGGTTCACGATGATGTGCTGCTCAATTTCAGCAATTATTTCCTTGAAGACATATTGGGCAATGTGATTGGTAAAGCCGTGTTCCTCGGCATTAGATTGGCCTTTGTAGTGTCCCTCATCATCAGTCTCCCCTCTCAAATGCTGGCCTTCACGCACTCCTTCTGGAATCTTATATTCCTGACATCATTAAAAGCTGGTCCTGGGATGTTGATAGTGAATTGGACGACGTTGTTGCTTGCTTTTATGGTTAGTTTGAGGGTGGAGGGTTCGGTGGGGGGAGTGGTGTGGTGGGTGGGAGGGACAGCAGGGTTGGTGACGGCGTTGTTGCTGCCAGGATTGGTGGGAATGAAGAGTGATAGGGTTAGAGAAGGACTAGTAGGGGGGGGATTTTCAGTTGGTGGTGGGCATGTCTTGTTTTGGAGTGGGGTGATGGTTGTGGGTGTTGAGGTGCTCGGTTGGTGGCTGTCATGATGAAGGAGAGTCGGTGACGGTGGTGGAGAGTGATCAGTTTTGGTTGGACTCTTTATTGGCGTTTGAATGCATTGTAAATGATTATATATGTGTGTTGACTGAGTATCAAGGTGAGCTTTAGTCTTGTGTATATAAGTAAGCGGGTTAATAAAACAAAACGATTCAAGTAGTAAAAGTGTTGCAATGGAGGATGACTCTCGCCCAGCTGGAGATTTTTCATTTTTAGATTTAGAAACACATGAAGATGCATATAATGACTTGGTTGCAGACTTTGCAGAGGTAATACTTCGTTTTATTTCTAATTGTGCATCTTCGAATGCATTCTGTCTGCTTGTACTCGCATCAATCACTTATCTATTGATACATATGACATCTATATCTATCAAACATGCAGGATCCATCCGCTTCTGCCCTCAACTCAAACTTTGGTCAACTTGGCTTACAATCAGCCGACCACGAAGTCGACGAGGACGAAGAAGAAGACGAGGAAGATGAAGATGGAGAAGAACTTGACCTCCCAGAATGGGCTTGCTCTTACTGCGGCATTAGCAACCCAGCCTCTGTAGTTCGCTGCATTTCCACCAACAAATGGTTTTGCAATGGCAGAACTGCCGGCACAGCCAGCTGCATCATCACTCATCTCGTCAAATCTCGCAACAAGGAAGTTGCCCTCCACAAACAGAGCCCTCTCGGTGAGACAATATTAGAATGCTACGCCTCTGGATCACGTAATGTCTTTTCTTTGGGATTTGTTCCCTTAAAAGATGAAAACACAGTCGTATTACTCTCCAGAGACACCCAACCTTCTGCCACCGCCATCCGAGATCTCAACATTGACCTCACACAATGGCAGCCTCTCATTGAAGACAGAGCCTTTGTACCCTGGCTTGTCAGTGAACCCACCTCTGCAGAGCTTCTCAGAGCCCAAGTTATCACTCTAAAGCAAATAACAGCCTTGGAAGAAGTGTGGAGAGCAGACCCTAAGGCAACACTAGACGAACTTGACACCAAGGTACACGAGCTAGAAGAAGAAGCCCCCTTCCCCGTGGCTCTCAGATATGAAGATGCATACCAATATCAGAATCTATTTGGCCCATTGGTTCAATTGGAGGCTGACTATGATAAATCAATGAAGGAGAATCAAGTAAGAGAAGGGGTGACAGTTCACTGGACAGTCGGGTTGAACAAGAGAACAGTGGCGCAGTTTTATTATCCCAAGGATGCAAATGATGCTAGATTGATGATTGGGGATGAGTTGTTGATTGGGCACCCAAATCCAAGAGGCAGAGGTGGTGGTGGTGGTGGAGGAGGAGGAGGAGGAGAGGTGTTGCCTTGGAGTGCAGTGGGATTTGTGACCAGGCTGGATGATGCCTCTGAAGAAGTTGCCATTGAGCTGAGAGCAGATTTTCAAAGTGATGCTGATATTAAGTTGGAAAAATTGGCTGCAGCTGCAGCAGCAGTTGGTGGTAATAATAATGGTGGTAGTGATAGCAATGGTAGATCAAGAGGAGGAGGAAAGTCAAGACGGGGAGGCAGAGGAGGCAAACACACCAACCCCAAACACCACCATCATCATTCTCACTACGTCCCCCCACCAACCGACGTCACAACCGGCTTCACCGTCGAGTATGTATGGAAAGGCGTTAGCTATGAACGCATGCAACGTGCCCTTAAAGCCTTTGCAGTGGATGAAACTTCAGTCTCCAGTTTCATCTACCACCGCATCTTGGGACACATTGTAGAACCACCAGTGAAGAAGCCAACAGCGGCTTCCATGATGCTGCCCAAGAAGCTGGCTGCACCTGGGCTGCCGGAACTCAATCCCAGTCAAATTGATGCAGTGCAAAGAGCGCTGTCCAGTCCTCTCAGTATTATTCAAGGGCCTCCTGGTACCGGCAAGACTGTGACGTCTGCTACGTTGGTGTACCATCTAGCCAAAATGGAAGGAGGAGGAGGAGGTTATGGCGGTGGTGGTAATGGAGGGCAAGTGTTGGTGGCAGCTCCATCCAACACAGCAGTAGATCAACTAGCAGAAAGAATAGCAGCTACTGGTCTCAAAGTACTCAGAATCCAAGCTAAGAGTAGAGAAGCAGTAGCTGGTCCTGTAGAACATCTCACCCTACATTATCAAGTGAGAAACCTAAATATTCCCGAAACTGAAGAATTTAGGAAACTTCAGCGGTTGAAAGATGAACTTGGTGAACTTTCAGCTTCTGATGAAAGGCGGTACAATAAATTCAAAAAAGCTATTGAAACTGAAATACTCCAAGCTGCTGATGTTGTCTGTTGCACATGTGCTGGTGCAGGTGATCCCAGGCTGAGTGATATTAGATTCAGAAAAGTACTACTGGATGAAGCTACTCAGGCAGTTGAACCTGAAGCACTGATTCCACTGGTGATGGGCGCCAAGCAGGTCATCCTTGTGGGAGATCACTGTCAGCTGGGGCCGGTAGTTTTGAATAAAAAAGCTGCCCTGGCTGGGTTGGGTCTTTCTTTATTTGAAAGGCTCATGTTGTTGGGAGTGAGACCCATCAGATTGGGAGTGCAGTACCGCATGCATCCAGCATTGAGTGAGTTTCCTAGTAATATGTTTTACGAAGGAGCTCTGCAGAATGGTGTTACTGTGGCTGAGAGAACACCTCCTCCTCCACCACCACCGCCCTCGTCTTCATCTGATGGCACTACTACAACTGGTACCACATCTGTTGCATCATTTCCCTGGCGAACAGAGAAGCCAATGATGTTTTACGTTCAACTTGGAGCTGAAGAGATCAGTGCGAGTGGGACATCGTACTTAAACAGAGCAGAAGCCACTCAGGTGGAAAGAATTATCACCATGTTCCTCAAAGGAGGCGTTGCCCCTCAAAACTTGGGAATTATCACACCATACGAAGGCCAGAGAGCCCACGTTGTCGCCACTATGACACGTAATGGCCCTCTACAGAGCAAGCTGTACGAATTTGTTGAATGTGCCAGTGTGGATGCTTTCCAGGGAAGAGAAAAAGACTACATCGTAGTATCATGCGTAAGATCTAATGAACACCAAGGCATTGGGTTCCTAAGTGACCCCCGGCGTTTGAATGTGGCCCTTACTCGTGCCAAATACGGCCTCATTGTGTTGGGTAATCCCAGGGTACTGAGCAAGCAACCGATATGGAATGCGCTTATCCATCATTTTAAGGAATACGATTGCTTGGTGGAGGGTCCTTTGAATAGTTTGAAACCAAGTATGGTGCAGTTACCCAGGTTGAGGAGGTTCTTTGATCCTGGAATGTTTGGTTTGGGGGGACCTAACAGCACTAGGTTTACCCCAGTGGAGCATGCTTTCCAAAGAGAAGATGAGTATGAGGATGGTGGTGATGGAGGAAGGGGAGGAGAGGGTGTTGGTCCGCATCATCATCAATCTTCTAATACTACTGCATATGATAATGACAACTCGAGAAGAATGGCAGGCGCATCTAATCCATTTTCTATTCCCGTGCCTCTCCCGAAACACAGCAGTGGCACTGGTACTGATGGTAGAGGGTACAGGGGAAACCATGGTCAAATGAGTAGTCAACTAGGTAGTGCTGGTGGGGTGACGCAGAGCTTTGCAACACAGCAAACTCAAATGAGTCAAGAGTCACATGCGATGATGAAGAGCCAGGATCAGGGACTTTCCCAAGGTAGTATGTACTTTCAACATTAAACAATAGCAATGTTACCAACTGATATAATATAGTGCAGCATTATTTATTTATTGACACTAAATACATTTATGTAAATGCACTCACAAGTATAGATTACAGTACACAGTCTTGTGTCCATTAAACAATAATAATAATACACTACCATCATCCTCGTCAATCTCTCATTATATTAAATCAACAGACCAAGGACAGTCCTGACCAGCCCACATGGGCACTACAACCTCATCCCCGAATGCATACGTCTCGGGAACCCTCCATGGTTTCCTGGACAACATCACTTTCCCCGTATTTCTGGGCAAACCATAAAAATCAGGACCATTATGGCTAGCAAATGCTTCAAAATACTGTAAAGCGCCTTCCTTTTCAAATGCATGTGCATACAGCGCCAGTGCTACAGGGGCAGAGAAGATGCCAGCACATCCACACGCTGATTCTTTGGCTCCCTTGGGATGAGGGGCTGAGTCAGTGCCAAGGAAGAACTTCTTGTTGCCGCTTGTTACTGCTTTCAACACGGCTGCTCTGTGTTCTTCTCTCTTTAGAATAGGCAGGCAGAAGTTGTGGGGTTTTAGGCCTCCAGTGAATAAGGAGTTACGGTTTAGTAGTATGTGCTGAGGAGTAACTGTGGCAGCAACAGTAGGAGGGCTGGAGGAGACAAATTCAGCTGCATCGGCGGTGGTTATATGTTCCATCACTATTTTCAGATCAGGGAGGGTTTGCACTAAAGGGGTGAGTACTCTTTGGATGAATACTTTCTCTCTATCAAAGAAATCTATACTGGGATCTGTCACTTCTCCGTGTACCAGCAGCAATATACCTTCCTGTAATGGATATCGTGTTTATAAATTGGTCAATAGAAGGTAGTTTTTAGGAATGGGAGGAAGAGGAAATGATGTGAGTGAATTAGAGATGGGTCATAAACATATAGAGGAGAAGAAGAAGTATCCCCCTGCACAGCTCGAAATGGCCACCATTTGGAATATAGATGGACATTCATGTTGGTAGAACTGCAGCTGGAGAGTTAATTAATATTGCCGCTTAATGGAAGCACTGCTGCGGGAAGAGAAAAAAAGGAAGCAGCAGGCTAACGAAAGAGGCTCTTTTATTTAAAAAAAAAATGTTTATGTGTAGGAATACACCTATTGTAAATGAAACTCACCTTGGCCATTTGTTTCAAAGAAGGAAGGCATTTCTTCCAATCAGTGACTCCAGAATCACTATTAGTAGTTGCTCCTGCTGGATATAACTTGAATGCCACCACTCCAGCCTGCTTTGCTGCCACTACATCCTCGGGAGTTGTGTTGTCTGTGAGGTACACAGTCATCAGGGGTGTGAAATTGGTTGTTGTTTTGTTGTTTGGGGGAAGAATGGCTGCTTCTATTCGAGATTTATACTCTAAAGCTGCTGCTGCAGTGGTTACTGGAGGGACTAGGTTGGGCATGATGACGGCTCTGGCGAATGTAGAAGCGGTGTGAGGAACGACGGAGCAGAGGCCTGCACCATCTCTGACGTGCAGGTGCCAATCGTCTGGTTGAGTTATTGTGATTTGGTCCATTGAGAGGGATTGTGTGAGGATTGTTGAATGGAGACGGGAGCACCTAGAGAACACTGTACTTGGGGAAGAGAGGGAGGGAGGGAGGGAGGAGAGGTTGGTATAGGGTCGGGGGAGGATTGATGTCATCATTGTTCTCTTAGTAAGTTGTAAGCACCTAATGGATTGTAATGAAATGTAGATCGTGTTGAAGTGGCTATGGAGCCTATGAATTTCATTTTAGGTGCGTAAAGTGGTGACAAGGCTATGAAACAGCCGTCGACCTGTTCAAGCAGAGATGAGGTCCTTGTAGAGGTATAATACGTGAGTAGATGTGTAGTTGGATACAAATTATTGCACAATGCCTTTATTTTAAGGGCGGCTTCCTGTAAAATATCAGAAATTTATCAATCCATCTCTTTTTATAGGAAACCCAGGCTCTCCTCCTCCTCCTTCTGCTCCCGACTCCCTCCAAAAATTTCAAAAAATAGGTGACACAGCTAATCGCGTTAAATATCATCTGTGTGCACTCTCTCAATCATAATTGTATCAACATAACATCTGATATTACTTTCAAGTGGTAATTACTAAAAAAACCTAGTAGAAATAGCCATAATGTTTGAAGCTCGTCTTGCTCAAGGTGCTCTTTTGAAAAAGGTAAGCTATTACAAGCAAGTGCAATGACAATGTATGCTAGGAATACATTCTAATCGTGCTCAAACACCCCCAAATTCGTTGCCGTCGCTGTCGATCGGTTCATATAATTTCAAAAAAAATGATGAGTGGCGATCCTTCCCTTTCTACAGGTCGTTGAGGCCATCAAGGACCTCATTGATGACGCCAATTTTGATTGCAACAGCACGGGATTTAGCTTGCAAGCCATGGATTCCTCCCATGTCTCCCTCGTCTCCCTCCAGCTCCGCTCTGACGGTTTTGAGCACTATCGCTGCGACCGCAACGTCTCCATGGGTATGAAGCTCCAAAACCTCTCCAAGATCCTCAAGTGCGCTTCTAACGATGATGCCATCACCATGAAGAGTGAGGACAACGGAGACACCATCACCTTCATGTTTGAATCCCCAAATGCCGAGCGACTGTCCGAGTTTGATCTCAAGCTCATGGACATTGACTCTGAACATTTGGGCATCCCAGATAACGAATACGACGCCACCGTCAAGATGCCATCCTCTGAATTCGCCCGCATTGTCAAAGACTTGGCCACCATTGGTGACACCGTGGAAATCTCAGTCACCAAGGACGCAGTCAAGTTCTCCACTTCCGGTGACATTGGATCAGCCAATGTCATGTGCCGCCAAGGTGGTGGCAAGTCCGTTGACGGCGACGAAGGCTCCACTGAAATTGATATCAATGAGCCAGCCTCATTGACCTTTGCTCTCCGTTATCTTAATTCTTTTGCTAAAGCTACTCCACTGTCTTCTCATACTGTTCTGAAGTTGAGCAAGGAGTTGCCTATTGTGGTAGAGTATCATATGGATGGGGTGGGACACCTGTCCTTCTACCTGGCTCCTAAGATTGAGGATGAGATGGATGAGAACTAAACTAGGTTAAGTAGAAGGAATGAGAGAGAGCAGATTATGGTTGTGGGAGTTTATATAATAACCACGTTATGATGGAGAGGAGGAAAGATTGGTGGGCCAGTCTACTATTGTTAGAAAACTACAACCTTTCATTTTGTTTTGTTTTGTTTTGTGGGGAAATTATTCCATTGGTAAACAGATCAACAACACTATATATTGCAATTAGCAGCAACAATGCCATACTAGTAGTACTTTGATTTACACATAGAAAAGTGTATTGTTGTTTTTAATATTGATATTGATGTCATCGATATCAAATAGATCTTAAAGGTAGTTCATTCCATTCCATTTTTTTCTCTCATCGTCTTTATTGTTATCCCCTCTATTGCAATTTCAATAGAGCAACAGTGACATCATCAGTGGTACCGGCATCCACTGCAGCAGATACAATTGCCCTTGCCATTTCTTCACAAGATTTCCCAGCTTTAGACATCTTTCCCACCATTACTGCCACCTCCTCATTGGGCAGCCCTCCACCACCACCTCTCTCTTCATTCGCAAATATACCATCCGATGATACTAATATATATGTATCTTCATCTGTAAGTGTATTCAGCTGAGTGTATGGTTCTGCTACGACTCCAAACCCAGAGCTGTAGCCGTCGGACCCTGCTGGGACACCTTCGAATTGGCCGGTTCCCTTGAGGTACGCGTCACCGAATGCTCTGCTCAGGGCCAGGAGGCCACCTACTCGCCAGGTTCCCCCAATGTATCTGACAAGGGGCATATTAGGGTTGGGGTTTTTAGATTCTATACGAATGCGTTCATCTTCATCATCTGGCACATGGTCTTCAGTTAGTTGTAGAGCTTTGTTGCCTCGGATCAAAAGAACACGGGCGTCTCCAGCATTGGCGGTGAGGATGGAAGTGGTGCCTTCTTGGCTTTTAAATAAGACGACGACAGCTGCAGTGGCTCCACATTTGCTGCCACCAATGCCACGCTCACCAACAAGGCCCAAGAAGCCGGACTTGGGCTCCAAGATGCGTTTATCTGCTGCTCTGAAGGCTTTTGTGACTGCGGCTTCTGGGGCGTTGCCGGCCGTCCAGGCCTTGTCGAGGTATTTTTGGAAATTGGTGGATAGCCATTCAGCGCAAGCATTACCTCCATGGCCATCAAAGACAGCAGCATAGGCTAGAATGTCACCTGGAGAAGATGCACCAGAGACGACCTGTGGGAAGAGGGGGGGGGAGAGAGGCGGTGAGAAGGAGAGACGATTTGAATCTGATCTAAGCCTTACCAAAATCGGAGATTTAACACCTGACTAGGTATAGCTGACAAGTAAAATAGCTGAAAACACACATCAAGGGAATAACGATCCTCGTTCTGCTTTCTTGCAGTTCCTTGAACACTGATCGCTCCAAAAGAGCCTACTTTACGTTCTGTTGCTGCTCCCTGAGCACAAATTGTCAAGTTTCTAGCTGTACCACGGCATTTTGGTTTCTTTGATGCTGCAACAAAGCTATTAGTTTGCGTCCTCGTGTTGGCAATCTGCATCTTTCTACAATAAAAACCTGACTAGTTCAACGACAAAGGATAGTATACAGCGAAGTTTGACTGAAATTACTAGTTGAAGGCACAGTATTTAATGACATCAATTGTTAGCGACCAAGACAGAACAACCACCAAGATATTCTCTCCCCATCCTCAAATATTTTGAAACGTCAGGGAGAGAGTGAAGTCACCCCTTATATATAATTAACCACCCACCCTATCACAAATCTCTGACCCAATCCTCACATGCATCCATCATATCATTCACACATCCACTAGGCATACTATCTGCTAAGCTTATCTTGACTTTCCCCCCTCCCATCTTGACAGGTATCTTTTTCAACATTGCCTCCACTGTTGCCTGCTTGAAGCCTTGGCCTTGCAGCTCTGGACCTAATTGCTGGGCTATACCTTGAGCTAAAGAGAAAGATGTTCCAGGAAGCTTGACGTCTCTGAGGTAGAGGTGCCATCCATTGACGTCAATGTAGCAATCGTCGCCAATTTTGGCAGCAAGGGAGTCGTACGGGGTGTGACCTGATGTGCTTTTAGCAGCTACTAGGGAAGCTAGGTCTAAGAATGCATCAACTGGTGTTCCCTCTGATGCTTTGGTAATAATGAGGTGATGATGGTTGGTGTGGTGATGGAAGGTGGTATGGGGGCTGACATGGTTGCCTGTGCGTGTGACAGAGAAAGGAGGAAGAGTAGCGAGGGGAGTGAGGGGTGTGGGAGCGATCGGGGGAGATGGAAGATGAGATTTTTCAGAAGTTTATTCGTAATTAAAGAACAATTGCATCACAAACCCTTACCTTTAGGACATGATGTAAGAGAAAGGTGGGTTTTAACTGACAGGTTGAGCTTTTGAGAGTTGAATTGCACAAGCTTCATCTTCGATTAGATTCTACCTCCTTCAAGACAACTTGCAATAGATAATAGTAGCTTCCTTTCGTATGTGATACGTCTAAATTGTAAAATTGAAGTGTGTGAAGAGTTTAAGTACCTGGTTCCTTTTAAAAACGTCACTGAGGTTCCGTCCACAAAAGAATGACCTTTGAAAACCCTTTAAATTCTCCATGCTCCTCGCTGCAAAGCCAGCTCCAATCGTTTATCATGAACTCCTTAATACTTAGAGGATCTATTCCCAGAGGAGTGACCCGCCTAGTGGGTTGCAAGCCCCAAAACTTGCAATTTCTCAAACCAGAATTAAACTTTGCTCAATCCTCACCAAGCTTCGCCAGAAATCTCAGAACAACCGCCAATGCAGCATCTTCAGAGGCAACTATCACTCGCCCAGAGCCTCAGGGAAGAGAAGCCTACGAACGTCTGGATTCTATCGATCCTTCGCTCCATCCCTACCTCGTCTCAGAACAACGACCAGTCTCTATAACCAGCCTGTGGGGTGACAACGACCGCATAGTCATCGCCTTTGCTCGCTCAATGGGATGACCATTCTGCTGGGAATTGGCTATTCAACTCAACAGAGATTTAAAGCCAATTCTCGAAGCACAAAATATCAAACTCATTCTCGTCTCCATCGGGAAACCAGAAAGAGGCCTTGAATTCTGCGACAGGACAGGCTTCCCTCCTGAACTCCTCCTAGCAGACCCAGAAAACTCTACCTATGATGCTCTAGGCTTCATCAGAGGAGTAAAACAAACCTTCTTTGACTCCAACACACCCAAATCAATCTGGAAACGCATCCAGACTGGCAATCTTGACGATATCAAAAACGTTATGAAGGTGTGGACCAAGCAGCAGCTGTGGATTCCGCCCAAACCAGAGCAGGCCATGCAGCAGGGGGGTGTTGTTATTTTCCAGGGTAAACACTTGGTATTCTCTCATTATGATCCTAGCACTGGATCGCATGTTGATATGGAGGTGCTGAAAGATGCTGCTTTGAATATCTAGAAAGAGAGAGAGAGAGAGAGAGAGAGAGGGGTGCGGAAAGGATATGTGCATAGGGTAACTATCATTATTTATTGCAATATTTATGATGTACAAGGCTGGTAAAAGGTGGCTGCTACCACCTGAGCAATGTACTGAGAAATGAACAAGTAGAAAAAAAAATTGGAAGGTTTATCTTCCGCCCTTGTTGATTGCAATAAAAAAAGGATAGGCCCACAGCACTCGCTCCCCATGCATGTGCATAAGATAACATATAGGGGGGAGAGAGAGAGAGAGAGAGAGAGAGAGAGATGATATATAATGTCCATTGATTTGGTTGTTGTTGTACACTCAAACTCCTAAGTATCATCGCAATATATATACTGTTACAATATACTGTAAAAAAGATTTCTAGCAAGACATACATACATGTATAGATTAGCAAAAATAAATCAACAGTCTAATTATGGGTTGTAAAAACATCAAAACTTGGTGGCGAGGGGGGGGGGGGGGCGATCCGTTTTACAAAAACCATACATTCAAGGACGGAAACACTCTCTATAAATCTATGT
>Ga0114919_10001089_pt1 | contig 21806 bp, 11 predicted proteins | sample BlataG_FD_88682 | JGI IMG/M metagenome (GOLD analysis project Ga0114919, IMG submission 88682) | Deep subsurface microbial communities from Black Sea to uncover new lineages of life (NeLLi) - Black_00105 metaG | ecosystem: Environmental > Aquatic > Marine > Oceanic > Sediment | place: Atlantic... | reverse complement strand
TCGACAGCAATAGACTCGACAGCAATAGACTCGACAGCAATAGACTCGACAGCAATAGACTCGACAGCAATAGACTCGACAGCAATAGACACCGTGCGAGAGAGAGATTTATGGCAAAAAGGAATAACAGCAACAGCAACAGCAACAGCAACAGCAACAGCAACAGCAACAGCAACAGCAACAGCAACAGTCGATCGCGGAACGATCGGCCTCGGGGTGGCCGTCGTCGGGGCAATCGCGTAGGCGGAGCCAAACGACCGGGCTTTGATTCTGGCGCGAATCAGGATAACGGTGAACCGCAACCCGATGCACCAGGTGGTGGCGTCCTCGAACTGCATCCCAACGGGTATGGGTTTCTCCGGAACCCGGAAAACAATTATCAGCGAGAGCGAACCGATCCGTTTGTGCCCGGCACCATGATTGAGAAATTTCGCCTCCGTGAAGGCGTGCTCATTCGTGGCATAGTCCAGCAGGGGCGGGGCAAGCAGGGACCTCGAATCAAGGAGATTGAGACCGTCAATGGGATGAAGCCCGAGGAGTATGGTGACGTCAGAAACTTTGATCAGCTTACACCTATTAATCCGGAAAGCTGGCTTCCACTCGAAACGGGGCACGAGCCACTGACCACGCGGGTGATGGATTTACTCACACCGCTGGGCAAGGGCCAGCGTGCGCTAATTGTGTCTCCGCCACGAAGTGGTAAAACGGTAATGCTTCAACACATCAGCCAGGCAATTGCAGCCAATCACCCCGATTTGACACTTGTGGTGCTGCTGGTCGACGAGCGCCCGGAAGAAGTCACCGACATGAAGCGGGCGGTGAAGGGCGAGGTGGTGGCGAGCAGCCTGGACCGGGATGTGGAAAGCCACGTACGTCTCTCGCAACTCGTGGTCGAGCGGTGCAAGCGACTGGCCGAAGAAGGCAAGGACGTCTTTCTGCTCATGGATTCGATCACACGAATGGCCCGCGCGTTCAATAAGTGGGTCGGCAATACGGGACGGACCATGAGTGGCGGTGTCGACATCAAGGCACTCGATATCCCCAAAAAGCTCTTTGCCACGGCTCGCGTATTTGAGGAAGGTGGATCGCTGACAATTGTGGCAACGGCCCTGATCGATACTGGCAGCCGCATGGACGAACTGATCTTCCAAGAATTCAAGGGGACCGGCAACATGGAACTTATACTCGATCGCAAATTGGCGGAGAAACGCGTTTGGCCGGCGATTGATATTTCTCAAAGCGGAACCCGCCGGGAAGAGAAATTACTTCCGGCCGATATGTTGCACGCAATCACCATGCTCAGGCGCACCCTCTCGACGATGGATCCGGTTGATGCCATGGAGCAACTCACACAAAAACTGGGGAAGTTCAAAACAAACGATGAGTTCATCGAACTGATCAGCGCTGCGCGGTCCATGGACTGAGCGGGCGTGTAAACGCCATCGGTCAAGCCGCTCTCCTCCCGTCTCGAGCGGCCTCCAGGCTGTAGGTGCCCTCGCGGGACGTAAGATGGTTGAGATTCCGCATCGTACGAATCCGATACGGCTTTTCTCCCTGGCACTCGTGGTAGATGCGGGCAGAAACCTCTCCCAGCAGCCCGAGTCCAAAAAATTGAACGGCAGCCAGCCCCGCCACGACCGTCAGCAGCAAGAGTGGATTCCCGGTCATATCCGCTCCGCCAAACCATTTCATCCCGACCGTGGCTGCTCCGGCAGTTCCCGAGAGTGCCACCAACAACAAACCGATGCCTCCAAAGAGTCGCATCGGGCTCACGGCGTGTCGGATCATATATTTAACCGTAATCAGATCGAGAATCACGCGGAGGGTCCGCCAGATACCGTATTTGCTTTGACCGAATCGGCGTGGATGATGTCGGGTCACTACTTCCACAGAACGGGCACCCTGCCAGTGTGCCAGCACTGGAATAAAGCGATGCATTTCACCATAGAGTGAAAGATCTGCTGCAATTTCCCGACGGATCGCCTTGAGCGTGCAGCCGAGATCACGAACTGGAAAACCGGTCACACGACTGATCAGCCAGTTGGCTATCTTGGAGGGAAGACGGCGATTGAGAAACGCATCCTGCCGGTCTTTGCGCCACCCGTGCACCAGGTCATATCCCTCGTAGATTTTTTCGACCATCATCGGAATATCGGCTGGTTCATTTTGAAGATCACCGTCGAGGGTGACCACACATTCGCCTTCGGCGTAATCGAAACCCGCCCGCATGGCGGCAGTCTGACCGAAATTCCTGCGAAACTCGATCACTTTAACCCGCCCGTCCCGCTCCGCAATGGCTGCAAGCTGCTCGCTGGTTCCATCGGTCGAGCCATCGTCGACCATCACGATTTCGTATTGCCAAGGGGACTGTTCCATAACATCGGTCAAAGCCTGGTAGCAGAGTTCGACATTTTCGTTTTCGTTGTAGAGCGGAACGACGATAGAGACTTGCATGGCCGAGGTCCTAGGAAGCGAAACGGAAGTGTAAAGCGGAATGATAGCGATTTGCGAAGAACGGCAGTTTCCCACAAAAGGGCCTGTTGCGACTAGACGAATTCTTTCGCAGTACGGGGCATGCTAGCAATCAAGCCCCGGTGGTGCTTGACCGTCCCGATGCCCGATGCGAGCGCACAGATCGCAGTGTGCCCCTCTGTGTGTCTCTCTGTGCCTCTCACCTGCCGCTGCAGGGTATGCTACAATTCCGAAGCGATCGGGAGGGTAAGCGAATTGGCTAGCGGCCTCACTGGAAATGAGGTGCCGGGCAACCGGTTGCGGGTTCGAGTCCCGTGCCCTCCGCTCATCGATGAAGCTGTCAACGTAACCCGTTGACGGATTTTGGTTTGCGCGTTTGTCATTTTCCTGATTCTCCTAACTGCGCAGAAACTGCGCATGTAAAGTGTCCTAGTCCTGTTTGTCGTCGTCTTGGAGGTCCGAATCATTACCCTGGTCCTCCTTGGGTTGAGTGGGGTTGTCGAACTTAACGTCATCGGTCCCCGTGGCGTGGTCGCTGGGTGCATCGAATAGTTGATTCATCGCGTCCTTCGACTGCTCGTCGGCAAGATGAAAATACCAATCGAGAATCTGTTGATCGACGTGGCCAATCCATTTGCGGAGTATCCGTTCGGGAACACCCTGAATCGCCGCGTAGGAAACAAACGAATGCCTGAAGGTATGTAGATGCCCCTGAAGCCCCAGTCCCTTCAGGATCCTCTTCAGATGTTCGAGTGCGCGGCGGTCATAAATTTGTTGACCCTTCTTTCGCTTGTCCGGTGCCGGACGAGCAGTGAACACCCAATCGCCAACTCGCGACTGAGTCCGAAGCAACTGCTCGACTGCCGAGCTCATCGGAACCGATCGCTGATCCCCCGACTTGGGCTTCCAGCCTGGCTTCGGGCGGATATAGATCAGACCAGCGTCCAGATCTATATCATTCCAGGTCAGCCAAACGGCCTCTCCGATTCTCATACCTGTGTCCGCGAGTAGTCTGTAAATTGCTTGATATGGCGGTTTCGCCGCGCCGATAATCCGTTCTACCTCGTCGTGCCTCCAGCATGGCTGGGGTGTCCGTTTGGGCATTTTCATCTTCAGATTCCTCAACGGATTCTTGGGAATCATTTCTCGCCGCTCAGCAAAATTGACCAACTGCTTGATCGTGCAGACGTCATTATGCAGCGTCTTCGGAGCAGCGCCCTGCTCAATTCGCTCACGTTTGAACACGTCGACCAGTTCCAGGTCGACGCCCGAAACGCGTCTCACCTTGCGTCGTGTAGCGAGATTCTGAAGTCGTTGTAGGCAGAAGCGATATTTGTCGATCGTTTTCTTGGAGCGATTCTCAGCCACAAGATGCGACATGTAGCTTTCGATCACGTCGTCAAGTAATGGAGATTGCTTAGGGATCTCAGTTTCTCCGTCTAAGATTTCTCGCTCCTTTGCCATTGCCCTACGCCTAGCCTCTTTCTTGCTACGAGTCTTCAGGCTGTATCGAATGGTCCTTCGCTCGTATGGATACGAGATGTACCACGTTCGACCACGCAGAAAGATCGAAACGATCTCGCCGACCTCTTCACTTTGTTTGTTTTTACGTTCTGACACTTATGTTCCTTACGAATTAGTTTCCTATGCCTTCGTTAAAGGCGGCACGAATGAGCCGCTCGCGATAGATCCGTACGTGTTTGCCAACTCTTCTGCTACAGGATCCAAGCAGGCCACGAGATCGCCAGTCACGGATCGTGGCTACGGGAACCTGAAGAAGCTCGGCCGCCTGCTGAATCGTCAGTACAGGCGGGAATTGAACTGCAGATACTGGGTCAGAAAACGACGCGTCAATTTCCTGACTAGTCAGCTTGAGAGACTTGTCGTCAGCCATCTTGTCGTACCCAAGGAAAATAGGATGGCATTGCGCCACGCTGAGTTGCGCGGCGCAATGCTCCTTTCCTTGGATTGTCGCCTAGGCCGATGAATTCCCCTATTTGAGAAGTCTTGCAGAAGACTTTACGTTTGTGCTGTCCAGCTAACACGCCGGCCACCATCGACTACCGAGAACGCGATCCGTGACAATTTCTTTTGCAAGCGGTGTCGCGCCTGATGCAGTCGATCGTCGGTTACGCCGGGGACAGCAATCTCGGCTGGCCAACCGTCTGCGTCAAACGCATCCAAGACCCGCTGGACATTGGTGGGCGATCGGCACACCTTGACGTTCCGAATGGTCTCGCCCTCAAACGCGAGAACTCCGCTTCGTGGATTCCATGATGGTGTCACCGAACTGGTCGACGGCGTTCGCAACTCCAATTCGCTGCAAAGCCATTCGATGTGGGCGGCGTCGATCATGCAACATCGCTTGGCAGCTTCGAGGAGAGACAAGACGCCTTCAAGGCCATTCCGCCGGCCCCACAAATCCAGCACCTGATCCGCGCACGCTTTGCTTTTAATCAGTTCCGTCCGCTCTCCGAGAGAAAACAAACGGCGTAACATTAACCGTAGCCCGGTATAGCTGGTCAACGCTCGATAGATACGTCCTAGCTCATCCCGGACATCGCAGGGGATATTTCCCCACTGCAGTTGATCAATACAGACCATGACAGAACTCCTTTTCTTTGAGCTTAACGATGTGCCCCACTACTCAACGTGACGAGTCGACGGTCAGAATGCAAGAAAAAGCCGCTCCTGATTGTCATTTAATCCTCGGATTGACAGCGGACACCTGGCAGTAGCGCAAGCACATCGTTGCTTGCGCTACTGCCGTCGAGAACAACTCCGCCAGCATTTCCCAACCTTCAGCGGGGAAACCACCGCCACCGGCGATATGTGCCGTTCGCATTGTCGCTGCTCCCGTCATCAGTGTGTTTAGGATCATGCGGAGATGATCGGCCGAAGGTTCGTATCGCCGTCGGCGCGATCGTCACTAACGCGCCGTACTCCTGCTTCCAGGCAGAAAACTCGCTTCCTGGAAATGGCGAGTTGCATTCGATCGCCGTCGGTACCGGCAGTGAAAGGCAATACCCGTCGGATAGCTCGAAAACTGCCGAATGGGTGCCATTTGCGAAATGAGTACACGTGACCGTCCAGCCTTGCTTACCGGCGAATCGCTCGACCGCCTCGTGCGGCGAGTTGGCCATCGTACTCATCGGGCTGCAACAGGTATGGATCCTCAACCTGCAAAATTCGATGGGCCTCCTCCCAGCGCCTAGTTGCGACCGTACGAACTGCTCAACGGCATGATCGTCCAAATAAACGGAGGCCTCGTTGCACCTTTGCTTGAGCAGTACAACATCCGTCACCAACAATGGGTCGCTGGGAGGTGAGATCCCGTAAAGAACCAGATTCGCTCGACTTATTCGTCGCAGATAATCGATCTTCGCCCAAGCGTTCGGGCTGAATCGAAGGGAACCGATCTTCATAGGACGAGAATCTGCCTCATCCATCCGCGATCTCTCCCCGCAGAGACTTGGTCAGCTGTCGCATCAACTGACTCCGGCAACAATCGGGAGGACCGCCCCTGTGACAGGGGCTGTCGGTACAGAATGAGTGGTGTAGAAGTCGAATTGTGACGCGCCTTGGAAACCACAAAGGTCATCCGCGGGATTGTTCAATCGGAATACCTGCTTTTCAGGATATCGACGGAGATCTGCGAAGACCGCAACCGTCTTCTCCCAGTGCTGGCTCACCCAGTCAAACGGATAGAGCACCAGGCCAGAATACGACCGGCAAAGACGATTCATCATCTTCTGCGGCGAGGTTCTCGCCCGTGTCGCAGCCCGCTCCAATTCTGGGCCGCTGCCTACGAGCAGTAGCGCATCCTTGGCACGAAACCCTGCCCACAACTTCGGCAGATAGAAGCAGTGGCGCTTCGGATTTTCAACGTAGTACGCTAAGCGATCCAGCTGAAGTCCGAGTCGCAGCAATTTGTCGTTCGCCAAGTCTACGACTGAACCACGGCCACCATAACGCGGCGCCAGGCTAAGGTCTTTGCAGAAGCAATTGTTCTCTGCGCCACCCCATTGGATTCCCCACGGCACACGCGATGCCTTGTAACCGTCGAGGCGGATCTTACGAAAAAGTGGATCCGATGCATCGTCAAATAGCATTGTGACAACGAGATTTTCGACCTCGATGAAGTCGTCCACGACCGGCCCGCAGGTTAGGTAGCCAAATGCTGCCGAACTTCGTGGATGGCGATTGTGAACGTAGTTGCGGCGGCAGGCTACCTGCCGCCGCCATTTTGTAAGTAGTTGGTCAGATGTTGGTTTCATCTTGTTAAACTCCTTTGTTAGTGGATGAAAAGGCTGATCGGACGTGCGAAAGTGGCGACGGAAAGAGAACGTCTCTTTGTGCGTCGAGTGCATCCCAGTCGACGACCAGCGGTGGTCGAAATACCTCAGTTGACGACAGGTCGCTAGAGTCGATGCCTCGCGGGCGATCGACTGCAATTGAAGATGCAAGTGAAGTTGTTTCTTGAGAAGTTGATGGATTCATGAAATGTCCTTTGACTAAGTGGGGGTGATTCGCGTTGTTCGCAAGTCGTGGCGGTCGATGACTTCAACCTGAAGCGACAGCACGAAAAGAAAAGACCCAGGACGCGGCGTACGATTCGCCGCGAGCTGGGTCGGAAGAAGGTTGGGACGTGTTTGCCTTGGTGTTACCGAGGCGGAGGAGGATCGTCTTTGCGATCTCGGTCTTTTAGTTGGCTCACTTCATCGTGCTGCATACGGAGCCAACGCTTGGCCATCAACTGCGCAATGCAGTCGAGGAATTCGTCGACGTGTTGGACATTCGTCGTCTTCTGAATGGTCGTTTTCAAACGTATTTTCGTTTCCATATTCTTGCTTATTGGTGATTAGTCGCGTCCACGCAGGCGTTAATAAGCCCTCACATTGAAATGACATGTTTTCAGGAGTTGTTAAGGTCGTCCGCGTAGCGATCTGGCCTTGTACGATTGAACCTACAGAGCTGATTCTGACGTGCGCGATCGGGCGTCTGCGACCGGAGCGGCTGGCAACTAATGTCGCCTGCCTAGATTACAGTGTCGCCAAGGGCGGGATGCTGTGTGCCTACCGCTGGGACGGCGAAAGTGAAATCGACAACGAAGAAGTTACGGAACCGAAAGAGGAGGTTCGTTTCTCTGGGGTGTACTCTCTCTTCCCTGCCCGCTTTTGATGCTTTCTTGCCCGTATGGGCGGTTTTTATGAAGGGGACGTATCGGCCACCCTCCATACCCTTCTGTAGAGGGTAGCCACAATAGCTTTTTTGGGGGTTTTCGCGTAGATTGGGAAGCTGTGCTCGGTGTCGCCAAACGCTTTTGAGGCAGGGCGTTAGCAATTGCGTTGGTTTCTTAAAATCCGTAACGGCCGGTTAATCTGAAGCGGGGGCTAATGATGCGCAACAGATCGTGGCTTGCTGGTTTGGCCAGCAAGATATTTCCGCGCCGCTTTGCTGCTGCAAAGCGCGTCGCGCGGCGCCGCCCGAGGGCACCTCTGCGTAGCTTTTCTGATGCGCCGCTGGCAACTGAAACGCTCGAACCACGGCACCTGCTCAGTGGCGTGAGCCTCGTTTCGGTCGATGTGCTCGCGCAAGGTAACGAGGCTGACGGTTCGCCCACCGTCTTTGAGTTCACGCGGACCGGTGACACCTCTGCTTTGCTCGATGCCAATGTGATCTTGCAGGGCACTGCGCAGCCGAATGTTGATTACACGGCCCCGGCGGATCTGGGGTTGCACAACACATTCACGGTAACGTTCGATGCGGGGAGTGATACGACCAGCGTTAGCTTGCCGACGCTCAGTGACAGCGTGATCGATCCCTATGACTCGGTCATTGCCATTCTGCAGCCGGGTACCGACTATCAGGCGGCCGCTGCCGGTGATCGGGCAACTGCAGTTATTGCAGCCGATGGCGAGGTGGAAGATTATGCGATTACCAATGCTCCATCCGTGAATCCGGTAATGCTTTATACGTTCGATGCAAATATGAACGGTGATGTCCCCGACTCAGCACCGGCACCACCAGATTACACACTATCGAAGCAGGTCAACGGAGCAAGCTACGCCGCCGCGGATTTGTTTGGTGAATCACCGATTGCGAACAAACTGGGTAACTCCGGACGAATGAGCATACCGGCATCTGGCGACAACAACTTCGGATTCTGGCTACCGAAGACCGCGATTACAGAACTCCCTGCCTGGACCGTTATTTTATGGGCAAATCGGAACGACTTGGAGAAAAATGATTTTCTCTTTTACGTGGGTGCTGGCGACGGGTTCTCAGGAACAGGTTCGGAGACCTACGTCTTTGGGTCCGACTCCCAGGCCCTGCGGGCGACAAATTATTCGGGCAATACTGCCACTTGGGATATCAGTGGTGGCGAAATGGTCGCCAAGCAATGGCACCAAGTGGCATTTTCCTACAGTGGCAGTGATTTTGATCTTTATCTTGACGGGAATTTGGTTGCCAATGCCGACAATGCTTCCTTCGACGGCCTGGGGAAATCTGGGAACAGTGTGATCGTATTTGGGGCCGGCAAGTGGATGCGTCTGGATTACATGCGGGCAAGAATCCTGGATGGTCTGATTGATCAAATCGAGATATACGACTCGGTCCTGGGTCCAACGGAGATTGCCGAACGCTATGATGCTTTTAACGAAAGTCTAGCGGTCGACCTCGGCGATGCACCATTGCCGTATCCGACGACGCTGGCCGAGGGCGGTGCCGAACACGTGATCGGTGGTGCGCTGATGATGGGCGCAACGGTCGATTCCGAATCCGACGGCACACACTCGGCCGCGGCTGACGCGGACGGCGCCGACGAAGACGGCGTGACGTTCGGTGTCATGCAGGTCGGTGCGCTGGATGCACAGGTCACGGTCAACGTGCAAGGCGTTTCGGCAGCCGGCGCGAAACTCGACGCCTGGATCGACTTCAGTGGCGATGGCAACTGGGGTGGACATAGCGAACACGTGTTGATGAATGTCGACGTTACCGAGGGTGACAATCTGCTCACCTTCGATGTGCCGAGCTGGGCGGCGGTCGGCACAACCTATGCCCGCTTCCGGCTCAGCACCGATGGTAACCCCGGCATCGGCGGCTGGGCGGCCGATGGTGAAGTTGAAGATTATGCGGTGAATATTCTTCCGCCTGCACTCGGTTCGGGCATCTTCAGCGAACAAATTGTCATCTCCACTAATATGGATGCGATCCATCATGCGATGCCGGTCGATTTCGACGGCGACGGCGACATGGACATCGTGCAAGGCTCGATTTACACCGACACGGTTTCTTGGTTCGAGAACGATGGTGCTGAGAATTTCTCGGAACGGATTGTCAGCACAAATGCGGAGGGTGTCCGGGGGATCGACGCAGCCGATATCGATGGCGATGGTGATCTCGACGTGCTCAGTGCCTCGTGGGACGACAATAAAATTGCCTGGCATGAAAATCTTGGGGGTGGCAGTTTTACTGAGCACTTTGTTGTCAATGCGCTCAACGCGGTTACCGTCTTTGCCGAGGATGTCGACGGCGATGGCGACTATGACCTGCTCTCTGGCTCAAACGATGGTGATGTCAATTTACATCTCAACAACGGTCAGGGCACCTTCACAAATTTAAGAATCGCTAACCTAACTAAAGTACGAAGCATCCACGCCACAGATATCGATGGCGATGGTGACCTGGATCTGCTTTCAGCGGGAACCGCTTATCACATCCATCGCAATGATGGGAGCCTTAACTTCACCACAGAGTTGGTAATTGATGCATGGTCCAATCACGCCATGACGGCCGACATGGATGGCGACGGTGACCAGGATATTGTTGGGACTTCCGATGGCGAACTTGCTTGGTTTGAGCAAAACAACGGAAACTTTATCGAGCATGTGTTTGCAATGCATTCCTCGGATATTGTCTTTGTTGGCGATATGGACGGCGATGGCGATCCTGATGTTCTCGCAGAGGACAATACCGACGAATTCGATGTTTATCTCTACACGAACAATCCCCAATCCGATCCGCAGGCAGGGAATCCCCCTCGCGAATTCTCGCAGTCGACGATAACTTCCTCAATTTACAGAGGGGCGAGTGTTCATGGCAGCGATATTGATGGCGATGGTGATCTAGATATCGTCAGCACTTCGACTGGCGATGATAAGCTTGCCTGGTATCGGCAAAATGCAGTTCCCACGCTCGATGCCATTGCCGATGCCTCGATCGATGAAGATGGCTCGGTGCAACTTGCGATCACCGGTATTTCGGCCGGTGGCACCGAATCGGAATCGCTGTTGGTGTCTGCCATCAGCAGTGACCCGAGCCTCGTGCCAAACCCGGCGGTGATTTACACAAGCGGAGACGCGACCGGACAGTTGCTGATTGCACCGGCGGGCGATCAGCATGGCACCGTTACCATCACGGTCTTGGCGACCGATGCCGGTTTTGATAATAACCTTGGCACCTCAGCTGATAACGCCACGCTCACGCGAACCTTTACGCTCACTGTTAATCCGCTGCCGGATGCCGGGGTACCGTCATTCGATCCGCAAGCGTTCACTGTGGTCGAGCATGCGGCGGCAGGTACGGTCGTGGGCACGCTCAGTGCAACGGATCCGGATGGCGATCCGATCGCGTTTCTGCTTCCGGCGCTCGATCTTGACGGAGATGGGGTAGCTGCTCTGCGTATTGAGGGCGATTCGCTGATCGTCAACGATCCGGATGACCTTGACTATGAAACCAACCCGATCAACATCTTCCCCGTCGATGCCACCGATGGGCTGACCACGGTCACGGCGACGATCACGCTCACGCTGACCGATGAAAACGAAGTCCCGACAGCCGTTGCCGATGAGAATGCGGGCACGGTGGATGAGGGTGGCGTGTTGGCCGGGCAGGTGAACGTGCTGGCGAATGACACCGATCCGGAAGGCATGGATCTCACGGCGATTCTGGTTTCCGGCCCGTCGAATCACGCGGACTTCAATCTGGCGAGCGATGGCTCGTTCACCTATACGCACGATGGCTCGGAGACCATCTCTGATAGCTTTGTCTATAAAGCTTCTGATGGCGTGAATGATTCGAATGAAGTGACCGTCACGATTAACGTCACACCGCAGAACGATCCGCCGACAGCCGTTGCCGATGAGAATGCGGGCACGGTGGATGAGGGCGGCGTGTTGGCCGGGCAGGTGAATGTGCTGGCTAACGATAGTGATCCTGAAGGCACCGCTTTGACTGCGATTCTTGTTTCCGGTCCGTCGAATGCGGACGATTTCCAATTCAATTCTGATGGAACCTTCACCTATACGCACGATGGCTCGGAGACCATCTCTGATAGCTTTGTCTATAAAGCTTCTGATGGCGTGAATGATTCGAATGAAGTGACCGTCACGATCGCCGTCACACCGCAGAACGATCTTCCGACCATTCATTTGCCTGCGTCGACGAGTTATCACGTGGATGAGGATGCTGTCTTTACTTTCGGCAGCCAGTCAGGGCATGTGATCTCTATTTCTGATCCGGACGCCGGTGCATCTGTGATCCAAGTTGAGTTGCATACCACTGAATCTGATCTTTCCCTGTTCACGCTTTCGACAACCGATGACCTCACATTCGTTGCTGGAAGTGACGCATCTGACTTTATGCGTTTCGAGGGCACGTTGTCTGCCGTCAATGCGGCGCTTGACGGCTTGCAGTTTCAGGGCGTTCCCAATTATTGGGCTGATGGCGTTTACAATGGCACGATGGATATCGGCATTGTAGTCACCGATCTGGTAGCCGCAGATCCCATTCAATATGTCGGTGTCTGGCCCTACATTGCCATGTATATCGATCCGGTCAACGATCCGCCTATCAATGTTTTGCCGGCCGATCAGACGACTGTCGAAGAGACCGATCTAGTATTTAGCACCGCAAACGAGAATGCGATCATACTGAGTGACTCAGATTCTTATTGGTACACATTCTTTGGTCACTCCGGTCCTTATCAACCGCTCGATAACGATGCTGGAATCGACACGCAGATGCGGGTCAGCCTTTCGGTCGATGCGGGTGTTTTAACCCTCGGATCAACGACCGGCATCACTTTTATCGCTGGTGCAGATCAGACTGCAGCGATGACCATGGAGGGTCTGCTTTTCGATTTGAATCCGGCGATCGATGGGCTGGTCTACAGTCCGCCAAGTAATTTTACAGGTGACGCCACACTGACAGTACATACGGACGATCTAGGAAACACGGGCGGTGGTTCGCTCACTGACGTGGACGAACTCACAATAACGGTCAATGTAACGAATGACGCACCCACCGGCGTTGTGTTGGTCAATGAAGTTGCCTCGCTCCCCGAAGATACCGATACCAGCAGCGCCATCCAAGTCGCCGATGTCGTGATCACCGATGACAGTGTGGGCACTAACACGATCAGCCTCACGGGCACCGATGCGACGAGCTTCACAGTCGTCGGAACAGAACTTTATCTTGCTGCGGGTACCGTGCTCGATTACGAGACCAAGACGAGCTATGACGTGACAGTGAGCGTAGAAGACTCCAGTGTCTCTGGCAGCACACCGGTCACGGTCGACTATTTGCTCACGATTAACGATGTGAACGAATCCGATTACGGCGATGCACCGGCACCCTATCCTGTGACGCAGGCTGAAGGTGGCGCAGAACACGTGGCCGTGGGGCCAGCCCTCGGCAGTACGCGCGATGTAGAAGCCGATGGCACGCACAGTGCCGCCGCCGATGCCGACGGTGCGGATGAAGATGGCGTCACGTTCGGTGTCATGCAGGTCGGTGCGCTGGATGCACAGGTCACGGTGAACGTGCAAGGCGTTTCGGCAGCCGGCGCGAAAATTGACGCCTGGATCGACTTCAGTGGCGATGGCAACTGGGGTGGCCATAGCGAACACGTGTTGATGAATGTCGACGTTACCGAGGGTGACAATCTGCTCACCTTCGATGTGCCGAGTTGGGCGGCAGTCGGCACAACCTATGCCCGCTTCCGTGTGAGCACCGATGGCAACCCGGGCATCGGCGGTGCGGCAGCCGATGGCGAAGTGGAAGATTATGCGGTGAGCATGCTGCCGCCTGCACTCGGTTCGGGCATCTTCAGCGAGCAGATTGTCATCTCCACTAATTTGGATGCGATCCACCATGCGATGCCGGTCGATTTCGACGGCGACGGCGACATGGACATCGTACAAGGTTCGATTTACACCGACACGGTTTCTTGGTTCGAGAACGATGGTGCCGAGAATTTCTCGGAGCGGATTATCAGCACAAATGCGGAGGGTGTCAGGCGGATCGATGCGGCTGATATCGATGGCGATGGCGATCTCGACGTGCTGAGTGCCTCCTGGGACGACAATAAAATTGCTTGGCATGAAACGCTTAGTGATGGCAGCTTCACCGAGCATGTGATCTCAACATCGGTCGCGAATGCCTGTCCTGTTCTTGCCGAAGATATAGATGGCGATGGCGACTACGATGTGCTCTCTGGCTCAAACGATGGTGATGTCAATTTGCATCTGAATGATGGCCAGGGCACCTTCACAAACGTCAGAATCGCAAATCTATCTCTCGTCAGAAGTATCCACGCCACCGATATCGATGGCGATGGTGACCTGGACCTGCTTTCAACGGGAACCAGCTACCACATCCATCGTAATGATGGCAGCCTCAACTTTACTACAGAACTTGTAGTTGATGCGTTTTCCAATCACGCGATGACGGCCGACATGGATGGGGATGGCGACCAGGATATAGTGGGAGAGCGGCAGAGTGAGGGGACCTCGATAATTTGGCTCGAACAGAACAGTGGTGTCTTTACCGAGCACACCATCGCGCAACATTCCTCGGATATTGTCTTTGTCGGAGATATGGACGGTGATGGTGATCCTGATATTCTTACGGAGAATAACACCGACAATTCCTATGTTCATCTCTATACGAATAATCCCCAATCCGATCCGCAGACAGGGAGTCCCCCTCGCGAATTCTCGCAGTCGACGATAACTTCCTCAATTTACAGAGGAGCGAGTGTTCATGGCAGCGATATTGATGGCGATGGTGATCTAGATATCGTCAGCACTTCGGTTGGTGATGATAAACTTGCCTGGTATCGGCAGAATGCAGTTCCCACACTCGATGCCATTGCCGGTGCCTCGATCGATGAAGATGGATCGGTGCAACTTGCGATCACCGGTATTTCGGCCGGTGGCACCGAATCGGAATCGCTGCTGGTGTCTGCCATCAGCAATGATCCGAGTCTCGTGCCGAACCCGGCAGTCGTTTACACAAGCGGAGACGCGACCGGGCAGTTGCTGATTGCACCGGCAAGCGATCAGCATGGCACCGTCACCATCACGGTGTTTGTAACGGATGCCGGTTTTGATAATAACCTTGGCACCTCATCCGATAACGCCACGCTCACGCAAACCTTTACGCTCACTGTCAATCCGCTGCCCGATCCGCCGACGTTTGCCGACCAGAGTTTTGCGGTTGCGGAAGATAGTCCAGTTGGGTCGGTGATCGGCTCACCTTCGGCCAGTGATGCAGATGGCGACGCGCTCAGCTTTAGCCTGGTTGCCAATGTTGATCCCGATGGCGATGGCACCCCTGCGGTCCGCCTTGAGAATAATCAGTTTGTGGTCAACGATGCGGATGACTTTAACTTTTACCTCTCGCCCTTGCTGACGGTGACGGCCGAGGTCACTGATGGCACCGCCGCCACGACTGCTGAAATCACCTTCAGTGTGATCGATGTCAATGATACGCCGACGCTCAACCCGATTGGCGATCTGGTGGTTGATGAAGATTTCCCGCAACAAGTCGTGCTGCTTACGGGCATTTCGGCGGGCGCTGGTGAATCGCAAACGATCTCAGTCGTTGCGTCGACCGATGTGCCCGCTTTATTTGCCGAACTCACGGTCGATTACAGTTCGCCCAACGCCCTGGGTGACCTGTTGCTCACGCCGGCTGCGGATCAATTTGGGCAAGCCACTGTCACCGTGACAGTGGAAGATTCCGGTTCCATACCGTTGGTTGAAAACACATATAACCTCTCTGGTGATAACGCGTCGGGCCAGGTCGGTATTTCCGGATACACGATCAACTCGTCCATTGCAGATCGTGTCGGGACCGGCGGAAATAGCCCTGAAGGCCTGGCGTTGATTTATCTGTTTGAGCTTCCCACACTTAGCGCTAGCGTGACGCTCAGCAATGTGGAACTGCAATTCCAATACACTGAAACAACCAATCCGGGCAGTTTAGATTTCAATATCGACCTGTTCGGCATCGATGCTCGTGACGACGCAGCCTTCACTGCGAGTGACTACTACGATGGACCTGCTGCACAGAGCAGCGATACGCTGATTCAACAGGCGATGCTCACACCGTATTCTGCAACCGGTGGCGTAAACGTTTCGGGCGCTGCACTCGACGCTTTTCTCGCATCGCTTTACAACGCCGATGGCACCCCGGTGGGTCGCTATGCCACGTTCCGCGTGAACCCGGATCAGGACTTTCCGCCAGGCAGTGCAAGCGATCCGATCCGCGGCTATTTCCTCGGTCTCGATGGCAATCCGACTGAGGCTTATCGGCCGCAATTCAACTTCGATGCCCAATGGGGCGAAGCCGATGATGCAAGCTTTTCGCGTTCTTTCCAGGTGACCGTCAACTCGGTGCCGGACGCGCCAGCGTTTGCCGACCAGAGTTTTACGGTTGCTGAGGAGAGTTCCGTTGGGACGGTGATCGGCATACCCTCGGCCAGTGATGCAGACGGAGAGCCGCTTAGCTTTAGTCTGGTTGCCAATGTCGATCCCGATGGCGATGGCACCCCTGCGGTCCGCCTTGAGAATAGTCAGTTTGTGATTAATGATGCGGATGATTTTGATTATGAAATCACGCCTTCGCTGACGGTGACGGCCGAGGTGACCGATGGCACCCTAGCCACGTCTGCCGAGATCACAATCAGTTTGATCGATATCAACGAGCCGCCGACGCTTGATCCAATCGGGAATCGGCTGATCGGCGAAGATGCTCCGCAGCAGGTGGTTCCGCTGACGGGCATCGGGCCTGGCGTTGGAAATATTGACGCGGTCACCGTTATCGCCGTGAGCAGCCATCCCGAAATCATTCCACATCCGGCAGTTACTTACAGCGCACCGGACACGACCGGCTCGCTTGCTTTTACGCCTGCTGCCGACCAGTTTGGTTCTGTCGACATCACCGTCACGGTCACCGACCTGCAGGGTGCACAAGCGGTGCAGAGCTTCCGCGTCGATGTGAATGGCACGCCCGATGCGGTTGTCTTTGACGATCAAACGCTCGGGGTGCAGGCAGGCAGTGGCAGCGGCACGATTGTCGGAACACTTGCTGCCAGTGATCCGGATGGCGATTCAATCACCTACACGCTGCTTGCCAGTGGCAATCCCGATGGCGATCAATACCAGCCCTTCCGCATTGAAGGCTCGAATCTGGTGGTCAACGATGCGGGCGATATTGCCGATGCGAATCAATTCCCCATTGACTTGACGATTGAAGCGACCGATGGATCCTCGGTCGATACGGCCCAGGTCACCGTGGTCGATGCCACGCCCTCATTGGTGTCGATTGCCACGACGGCCAGTGGCAGTGAAGCTGATGGCGCAGCCACCGAATTTTTGTTAACCCGAGTGGGACCGACAAATCACCAGCTGACAGTCAATCTAATTTTGCAGGGCACGGCACAACCGGGTGTCGATTACACGGCACCTGCGGGTTTGGGCGTGAACAACACCCTCGCCGTGACCTTTTCGGCTGGCAGTGACACGGCGACGGTCAGTTTGCCGACGCTTAGCGACAGTGTGATTGATTCGTATGAATCGGTGAAAGCCATTCTGCAGCCCGGAATCTTTTATAACGTGCAACCGGGTGCCGATCGGGCTGAAGCCTTTATCACGGCCGAGTCGGTCACCATTCTGCCAGAGACCAATCAGACCCATACTGGTATGGCAGCCAATGCATCACTGCATCCCGGATGCTTTGCAGCACTGCGAGAAGATGGTTCGATTGCCGTTTGGGGCGACAATGCCTATTTGATTGCGCAGGCGCCTAGCGGGCAGGGATACACGGCGATTTTTTCCAATGAATATGCGTTTGCCGCACTGCATGCCGATGGCACCGTCACCGCTTGGGGGGATCCAAGCTATGGCGGTGATGTTACGCAAGCCGGTGTTAATTCGAATCCACTCACGGAAGTGGTGACAATTCATCCGAGTCGTGCGGCGTTTACTGCACTTCGCAGAGACGGCAGTGTGGTGACATGGGGCCACGTGGCAAAGAATAGTTCATCGGGTCCGAAATTTCCTACTCCCGATACTTCGGGTGTTGCAGCACTTTCTAGCAACTTCAACGCAGTGGCTGCCCTCACCATGGAGGGCGAGATCGTAGCCTGGGGACCGAGCTGGTCGGGCGGCTCAACGGGAGCGTATGGTACGGGGCCGCCGACGTCAGGCAATTTCCTGCAAGTGGTTCCAAGTTATTTCGGGTTTGCCGCACTTGACCAGGCGGGTGCCATCTCGGTGTGGGGTGGGGGGAGTGATTCCGGTATTCGGGCGGCACTAACGGACAATGCTCCATCCAGTGATGGTTTTATTCATATCGTCTCTAATGCGGATGGTCATGAAAGCCATCAGCAGTTTGCGGCGTTGCACGCCGATGGCTCGATTGCCAGTTGGGGCCTTTATGGAACGCTTTGGGGCCCATTTACGCATGATCCGCCGGGGCAAGATTATGTGAAAGTCTTTGCCAATAATGACAATTTTGCTGCGTTGCGGAGTGATGGATCGATCTATGGTTGGAATCATGATGGCCAAGTCAGCACACCGGCCGGCACAGGCTTTACGCAGGTGATTGCAAGCAAACACGCATTCACCGCGATTCATGCCGACAATACTGCTGTGAGTTGGGGCGATACAGGCTACGGTGGTGACAGCACGGGGGTGGCAGCTGAGCTGACAAACGTGACGAAAGTGATTTCCAACGAGCGGGCATTTGTAGCCCTTCGAGCCGATGGCAGCTATGTGTCCTGGGGCGACGCAAGTTACGGGGGCAATCATTTGGGCAACAGCGCGACTGAGATTGTTGCCATCGACAATTCGTTTGCAGCGCGGCTGAGCGATGGCTCGATTGCATCGTGGGGTGGCGCGAGTCTTTCAGATCCGGCGGGTAATCAATTTGTCAGTTTTGCAAACCATCACACCCGTGATGCGCTTGCATTCGATTCGTTCCTCACGATCTCGCCCGCCCAAATCAGCGAAGGTGACGGCGCCGGAGCAGCGACCGGCACGGTGACCCGCACCGGTTCGTTAGCGGGTGAGCTAGTCGTGACTCTGGCGAGCAGCGATACGAGTGAAGCGACAGTGCCTGCCACCGTGACAATTCCGGCCGGTCAAGCATCGGTGAGTTTTTCGATCGATGCGGTGAATGACGAGCTTGCGGATTTGATTCAGCCGGCCATTATCACTGCTTCAGTGGCTGGCCAATATTATGGCCGCGTGCTGCTTGAGGTGGCTGACGATGGCGATGGCGCGCTGTTTATCGATGATGGCGATCCGGGATATTCGTCGAACCAGAGTCCGGTGGTTGTGGACACGAAGGGATACGATGGAGACTATCGCTGGATTCTAGGCACCACACCCGACTCTCCCTATTACATTGAGTATGAAGCGACCGATATCGCCCCGGGCGATTATGAAATTGCCACCACGTGGCAGACCGAATCGGAACTCGGCTCTTTTCAGCGTCATGAGGCGGTGCAATACGAGATTTACGACGGCGAAAGTCTCGTTGAGACAGTGACGGTGAATCAGCGGTTGGCCCCGGCAGCGGATTACGTCGAAGGCGGCGAAAACTTTGAAGTAATTTCTTCGGGTGTTCCGGTTGTCTCCGATTCGCTTGCCGTCAAGATTTTGGTGCAGTCGGTGTCGGCTGGCGCTAGCGGTTACCGCACGCTGAGTGCCGATGCTGTGCGAATCTCCATCGCGGGTGGTGTTTCGAATACGGTGCCGGTGATCACACTTTTGGGAGATTCCCCCGATAGTGTTCTGGTGAGCGGCACGGGAAGTTATGTCGATCCGGGTGCGACTGCCAGTGATCCGCAAGACGGCGATCTCACCGGCTCGATCGTGGTTTCTGGTAGCGTTGATGTGACTACGACCGGAACCTATGTGCTTCAGTATGATGTGCAGGATTCTGACGGTAATCAGGCAGCGACGGTAACTCGCACTGTGTACGTAATTGGCAATGCCCCGGTGTTTGATAATCAGGCATTCAGCGCAGCAGAGAACAGCGTGAGCGGAACCGTGGTCGGCACGCTGGTGGCGACCGATGCCGATGGTGATCCGCTCACCTATTCGATTGCTGCAAATGTTGATCCGGACGGCGATGGCAACGCAGCCTTCCGCCTTGAAGGCGATCAGCTACTGGTAAACGACACAGATGATCTGGATTACGAAACCAATCCGCAGTTGGTGATCGTTGCGGAGGCGAATGATGGGAGCCAAAGTGACTTAGCTGACACAGCCGAAATCACCATCAGTATCGGAGACATTAACGAGACGCCCTTGATTACGCTTCTTGGCGATGCTTCGCTGGTATTCGAGGCAGATAACACGACCAGTTACAGCGATCCAGGCGCGACGGCCAGTGACGATGAGGACGGGAATCTCACCGGTTCGATTCTGGTCTCGGGTGATGTGGTTGACCTGAGCGTGCCGGGTACCTACCTGATCGATTACGATGTGCAGGATTCAGCTGGTAACGATGCCGAAACGGTGAGCCGCACGGTGCTGGTGCAGGATACGCTCAAACCAGTCATTTCGCTTGTTGGCGATATGGCTATCACCGTGATTGAAAATGTCAGCGAGGGTTTTATTGACCCCGGATTTACTGCCATTGATTCACTTGATGGCGATCTGGCCGGTAGTGTGGTTGTCTCAGGGGTAGTGGATCGAACACAGGCCGGCACTTACCAGCTCTCGTATGACGTTGCAGACGCAGCGGGGAATACTGCCGAGACGGTGATTCGCACCGTGACGGTGGTTGCGAATCAAGCGTCCGGGCTTGAGATTATCGATGACGGTGATGCGGGTTATTCGTCTAATCAGTCGCCAGTGACAGTGACGGGGCAGGGATACGAAAACGACTATCAGTGGATATTAGGCACCACGCCCGACTCGCCCTATTACATCGAGTATGAAGCGACGGGATTGAACCAAGGTTATTACGAGATTGCCATCACGTGGCAGACGCAAACAGAACTCGGCTCATATCAGCGTCATGAGGCGGTGCAATACGAGATTTACGACGGCGAAAGTCTCGTTGAGACAGTGACGGTGAATCAGCGGTTCGCCCCGGCAGCCGATTACACGGCGAGTGGAATGGGCTTTGAGTTGATTGCTTCGGGTGTTCCGGTTGTCTCCGATTCGCTTGCTGTGAGAATCCTGGTGCAGTCGCCGGGGACCGAGGTAGATTCAAGTTATTATCGAACCATTAGTGCTGATGCGGTTCTGGTTATGGCTGATGATGGTACGCCGCCAGTTTTGGAGGATCAATTGTTCACGGTGGCCGAAAACAGCGTGGCTGCCACGGTGGTCGGTACGCTCGCCGCGACCGATGCCGATGGCGATCCGCTCACTTATTCGATTGCCAGTAACGTCGATCCCGACGGCGATGGTAACGCGGCCTTCCGCGTCGAAGGCGATCAAATTCTAGTTAACGATGCGGGTGATCTGGATTACGAAGCCAATCCGCAGTTGGTGATCATCGCCGAGGCCAGCGACGGCAGTTTTTCCAATTCGGCAACGATTACGATCAACCTCACAAACGTCGATGAACAACCGGTGTTTACCTTGCTGGGGAACTCGCCCCACGTGGTCGAAGCGAGCAGCACGGGCGATTACTCCGATCCGGGTGCGACGGCAATGGACCCGGAGGATGGCGACATTTCTGGCTCGGTCGAAGTCTCCGGCCAAGTGGTCAACCTGAGCGTGCCGGGCAGCTACGTGATCGAATACGATGTTGCAGACTCAGCCGGTAACGATGCCGAGACAGTGACTCGCACCGTGGTGGTGCAGGATACGCTTGCCCCGGTGATTACGCTTACCGGGGAATCGGTGGTGAATGTGACGGTCGACCCGGGCGGCACCTACAGTGATGCGGGCGCGACGGCCGTGGATTCGCTCGATGGCGATCTCACGGGCAGCATCGTAGCCAGTGGCGATGTGGTCGATCTGGCCCAAGCCGGCACTTACACGCTCACCTACAACGTCTCAGACAATGCTGGTAAT
>Ga0114919_10001088_pt1 | contig 21809 bp, 19 predicted proteins | sample BlataG_FD_88682 | JGI IMG/M metagenome (GOLD analysis project Ga0114919, IMG submission 88682) | Deep subsurface microbial communities from Black Sea to uncover new lineages of life (NeLLi) - Black_00105 metaG | ecosystem: Environmental > Aquatic > Marine > Oceanic > Sediment | place: Atlantic... | reverse complement strand
GGTAATGGGATTATGGGTCTTTTTCTTTGCACCGTTAGTCTTCAACCAACTTTTGCAGGAAAATAATAGTATTTGTTAATACCTTTCTGCAACCTCGGTCAACTGTATTAAAAAAGGAATCTCCACTTTTCTATTCATAGCGCAAAGCTTCTACAGGGTCTAAACGAGCGGCCTTTCTTGCTGGATAAATTCCAAAAATAAGTCCTATGCCTACAGAAAATCCAAAAGCAAGAATAATAGAGGAAGGTAGTAAGATAAACGACCAGTTATTAAAATGAGCCACTACTGCTGAAACTATACAGCCAGACAATAACCCTATCACTCCTCCTATAAAACTTACCACCAGAGCCTCTATTAAGAACTGAACTAAAATATCTTTTCTTTTCGCTCCTAGAGCTTTTCTAACGCCTATTTCTCTGGTTCTCTCTACCACCGAGACCAACATAATATTCATTATACCAATGCCCCCCACTAATAGAGAAATAGCGGCTATTCCCGCTAACATAATTATCATTGTTGAAGTTGCTTGTCCAACAGCTTCAATAATTTGTTGTTGACCCATCACTTTAAATGCATTTTCGTCTTTTAATCTTTTGGTTAAAATAAATTCAATCTGTTTAGTTGCCTCCTCTGCCTGTCCCTTCTGTGCCTGGGCATAATATTGACTAACATAACGCACTCCAGTAAGTCGTTTCATTTCTGTAGTTACCGGAATATATATCTGGTTATCGAAATTAAAGAACATCATCTGTCCCTTTTTCTCTAAAATACCAATTACCTCAAAAGTAAATCTTCGATTTCCATACTCAACGATTACTCTTTTCCCTAAAGGGTCTTCTTCAGGAAATAATTCATCAGCTATACTCTGTCCAAAAACAGCTACTTTGCTATACTCATCTAAATCCTGGTTGGAAATAAATCTTCCTCTTTGCGTAGAAAGATCCAACACCTTACTGTACTCCGGGGTAGTAGCCACTACACTGGCCCTCACATTATTTCCTTCATATTTTAAAGAGGCTCCTCCTTGAATAACTGGAATCACATTCTTAACATCGGGCGACAGCCGTTTTAAATCTTCTGCCAATTTTAAAGAAAAAATATCGGTTACTTCAGTGGATGCCTTTCCTCCCTTACCTCCACTAAATCCTGGATAAATAGTAATAAGCTCTGAACCAAGTGCAGAAATTCGCTCAGTGACTTTCTGGGTAGCCCCTTGACCAATAGAAATAATGGCAATTACTGCCGCTACTCCAATGATTATTCCCAGCATTGAAAGGATAAAACGTAGTTTATTTGCTTTTAAGCTCTTAAAGGCTATCTTAATCAGTTCAAGGACCATTTTGACCCTCTATAAGACCATCTCTTAAATGAATAGTACGTCGTGCAAAATCAGCTATATACTTCTCATGAGTTACCAGAATAATTGCCCTCTTCTCTTCGTTTAACTGCGTAAATATCTTCATGAGCTCATCACCGCTATGAGTATCCAAACTCCCCGTAGGCTCGTCAGCCAGGATAATATCGGGATTATTCATTAGAGCTCGGGCAATAGCTACCTTTTGTCTTTGTCCTCCTGATAATTGGTTGGAGTAATGATAAAATCTTTCTTTCTCTAATCCAACTTTCTCTAATGCCTCTTTTGCTCTTTTAATGCGCTCACTTCGCTTTATTCCTGCATAAATACAGGGAGTTTCTACATTTTCCAGAGCAGTCATTCGCGGTAAGAGATTAAACTGTTGAAAGACAAAGCCAATCTTTTGATTTCTAATAGTAGCCAATCTATTGTCTGAAACCTTCAAGACATCCTCTCCATCCAGCAAAAAGCTTCCTTCTGTAGGTCTATCCAAACATCCCATAATACTTAATAAAGTTGATTTACCAGAGCCTGAGTGTCCAATAATCGCCAGAAATTCTCCTTTTTCAATTGTTAGATTTATTCCTCTAAGAGCCGGAACCTCTATATCACCCATTTTATACACTTTCTTTACATTCTTAAAATAAAATAAGGGTCTCTTCATTTTTTTGCCTCTGGTCTTGCCTGCGGTTTCTGCTGTATACTTTGCATTTTCTGCATCATCTGTATTCCTTCAAGTCCGCCCATATCCCTTCCACCTAGCATTCCTCGCCCCTCAACCATTCCTTGAAACTGCTCCATTAATTGATAATTATTAGCTACGATTTCCTGGCCTTCGCTTAAACCATATACAACTTCCACATATTCTTTACTACCTATTCCCAGCTTTATAGGTATAGGCTGTTGTTGCCCTTCGGTAATTACGCTAACAAAACTCTGGCCCTGTCTTTCAGCCACTGCTTCAATAGGAATTATTAAAACATTCTCTGCTTTACCAACAATAATCTCTACTTCCGTAGAAAAACCAGGTTTAATACGCTCATCAAGTTCATTGAGTTCCAGGGTTACCTTAATCACGGTCATTACCCCTTTAGCAGTAGCTATAGGAGAAATCTCGCTAACCTGTGCCATGGAGGTTAACTCGGGATAAGCATCAAAACTGACTATTGCCTCCTGGCCAGGAGCAGCCTTTCTTATATCCACTTCATCTACATCTATATCTACATACATCTTATCTCGATTAATTAAAGAAACAATGGAAGTAGAAGAACCTACAGAATCTCCCTCGTAAACACCAATATCGATAACTTCTCCATCGAAAGGAGCTTTAATAAGTGTTTTCTCGTAATTTTCATAAGCAGATTCATAATTTAACCTTTTCTCTTCTATTTCACTCTTTATGCCCTCTAATTTAGCCTTTTCATAATTATTTTCCGCCTGAAGAAGTTGAGATTGCTGCGCCGAAGACGTTAATGCCGCTAAAACCTGGCCTTTTTTAACTTTTTCTCCTTGTTTTATATTAATTTTCTCCACAATCCCACCAGTCCCAAATTGCAGCGACTCCTCTCTATTGGCTCTTACATGACCAAAAGAAGAAATCGTTATTACAATATTCCCTCTCTCTACTTTCACCGTTCCTAAATTGCCTGCTTTTGTCCCCTTCAGAGAAGAAATACGAGCAGTTTCGCTGGAAACGGAGAAGAACTTCTTGTATGCATAAAAAGTTCCCACGCTAATCAAGATAACTACAATAACCCAGATAATAATTTTCTTCGTTTTCTTCATTTGGCAATCACCTCATTAATATCTAGTTCTAATCCTAATATTTTTCTATATTGAAGATAAGAGATTAAAAGACTATGAATCGCTCGGCGGTAATTTCCTTCAAATTCCATCCTGCTTATTTTGAAATTTTCGAGTTCTTCCCGTGTTTTCATTCCTAAATTGAATTGTTCATTTATTAATTCTTCCTCAATCTCTATTTTCTTTTGTTTTAACTTGTAAATCTCAACCTCATTAAGAGCATCTCTTAGGGCATTTCTACTAAAAATAATACTCTCTTCTCGTGATTTTATCACTTCCCCTAATTCTCTCTGTGTATCTTTTAAGGAATTTTGAGCTATTTTTTCTTTGAGTTTCATTGTTCCTCCATCAAAGAGAGTCCAATTGAAGGTTAAGATTAACTTCCATTTTTCCTCAACTTTAGGAAAATCTCCTTCTGAATTATATCCTATTCCTATAGATAAATCTGGCCTTAAATTCTCCTGAGATTTTTTCAGGAGCAGCTGTTTTTCCTCCACTTCCCACAGAGCTTTTTTTATCTCATGCCCGGCCATAATAACCTTCGGGGAAATTGTTTCCTTGAATATTTTTTGAACTTTTTCTTTCAAATCCTCCTCTTTTATCACCGGAACAACAAGAGAAATATCTTCACTTGCAAGACCCAGGGAGTGTAAGAAACTCATTTTATCCAGAGAAAATTTGTTTTGAAGATTCTGCAAGATTTTTTCATTTTCTGCTAAGCTAACTTCTATTGTGAGAAGATTTAACTCTCCACTTAAGTTTTTTTCTTTCTTCTCACGAATTTTCTCCAATTCCTCTTTGTTTAATTTTATCCTCTCTTCAAGACATTTTAAGGAATTTTCAGATTCCAGAAGAGAAAAAAAACTATTGATAGTATTTATTTCTACTTCCTTTATCTCCTGGTTTAAATTAAGCTTCACCCTTTCTAAAGAAATTTGAGCACTGCGTACATTGAGAGCTTCCGAAGACAATTCAGGGTTCCTTAAAAGAGAATGACTTATTTGGGCACTATAACTATCATTATACTGTCCTTTCTCATAATCATATCCCCCTTGATAATTAACACTTAATTGAGGACCTATGGGAAACCTTACCGTCATTCCTGCTCCTACATCACCCCGAGAGTCTAAAACATCACTCCTGGGATAATAACTTCCCTGAAAAGGAGTTGCCACTACATTGATCTGAGGAGTATAAGAATTTCTTGCGAGTTGAAAGTTTAGTTCTGCTGTATTCAGAGCACTGGTGAATTTTAAGAGTTGAGGATTTTTCTTGAGAGCCTCGTTTATCGCTTCATCCAGAGTTAATGAATTCTTAGCTAATACTGGAGAAGAAACAAATACTATAAGAAAAAAACAGAGGAGAAGATACCTTCCTCCCTTAGTTTCCATTTATGTCCTCAAAATTCAAATTTCCTCCTATGGCTAAAAGGAGATTCTGATAAGCTATAAAATAGTTTACCAGGCTTTTCTCGTAATCAAGTTCTGCTTTTTGATAGCTTATTTCCTGAGATGCTAAATCATCTTCAATGATCATCTTCATTTGAAATTGCTGGCGAGTGTTTTCCAATTCCTCCTTTGACTTTTCTAATTGAATCGTTTGCAGAGAAATTTGGTCCTCTACTGTTTTCAAATTGCAGTACTTGTTCTGGACATCCTCTTTTATATTTTCTTTCTGGCTTTCGAGAGCAATTTGAAATAATTTCAAATCATTCGCTGCCTTATCTATATCTAACGAAGAAGCATTTTCTATCTCTAATTTCTCTAGTTTAAGATTCGCTATTTCTACATCTTTTTGTGCGAATTTCATCTCCTTTCTTTTGTCAAGAGCTTGCTGAATATATTCATCAAGAGAGTTCGTAACCAGGGAACCTTCAAATTTAAATATGGTAACAAAGTCATATTCGAGAGAATCCTCAATTCCGATAGAATAGGCAAAACTTTTGCTTGTCCTTTCCATGTCTCTTTGAGTTTGAGATAATCCTTGCTGTGCTATTCTTAAGTTTATTTCTGCTCCTAATTCTGCCGTTTTTCCAGCTATTCCTGCTTTCACTTTCTCTTTTATCTTTTTAAGATTCCTCTCGGCTATGGCTAAAGTTTTTTCTTGCAAAGGAAATTTAGCCTTCAAATCTTTCAAATTAATGTAGCTAGAAATAACTCCTAACTGAATCTGACTCTTAGTTTTTTCAAAAGTCCACTGAGCTCTCTCCCAATTTAATTTGGTCTGTTCTTCATCAATCTTTGATTCTGTCTGAAGATAACTGGCTAATCCTTTTTGATAAGTAACTTTGGCGTTATCAAGATTGAGAGAAGCCTTTTTAATTTCCAAATTATTCTCTGCGCATTTCTTTAAAACTTCATTAAGAGTTAAAACCTTCTGCTGTTCTTCTGCTTTCTTGCCTTCCTTAACTTCTTCGGCATATACCGGAAGAATAGCTAAAGTTAAAACTAACCCTGCGCATAACATCATAGATAAACTTCTTACCAATCTCATCTTATTCCTCCTCATTCTATTTTTTTATTGCTATTAATATATAAACACACTCTTTTCAAAAAACTTGCGGTCTTAAAATAAATAGAATAACTGAAGTTCAAGCCCACTTTCACACGAAAAAATAAGGATTTTAGGGAACTTAGATGAACAAAATCCTTTATTTTAAAGAAAAGGAAGAAAATTAAAAAAAATTAGGCGATTTAGATTGACAAAGTTCATAATTCATATAACTTTTCCTAAAAAGACTGCGGATATTTTCTTTAAGAAGTAAAAAAGGTAGCGGCAACCTTCAGGTTGCGCATAAACGCAGGCTAAAGCCTGCGGCTACCAATTTTGAGAAAATCTATTCAGTCCCTGATTGTCACGAAAATAAGTAACCAGTAATCAGTAAATTACACATTATATATCACATATTAGGCAAGGAGGAAGAAAGTGAGAAAAGAAAGTCTTGAATTTTTAAAAAAATTGATAGAAACTCCCAGCCCTTCAGGATTTGAACAATTTGTGCAAAAAGAAATTAAAAAAGAGATGGAAAAATTTGCTGATGAGGTGAAAAGCGATGTCCATGGGAATGTTGTGGGAATAAAAAATCCTCAGGGTAGACCTCGCTTGATGTTGTCTGGACACTGTGATGAAATAGGATTTATGGTCAAATATATTGATGAGCAGGGATTTATCTTTTTTTATACTATTGGAGGCATAGACAGCCAGATTGTATCTGGACAGCGAGTACAAATTCATAATAAAAAAAGAACCATATTAGGAGTAGTAGGAAGAAAACCTATTCATATTATGGAAGAAGAGGAAAAAAAGAAGGTAGCTAAAATCTCCGAACAATGGATTGATATAGGAGCAAGCACCAAAGAGAAGGCAGAAAAATTAGTATCTATTGGAGACCCTATCACATTCTCTGCAGGATTTGAAAAACTCGGAGAAAATTTAGCTGTATCTCGAGGATTTGATGATAAAATAGGAAGTTTTGTAGTATGTGAGGTTTTAAAAAATATTGCCCAGGAATCTCCCCAATCGGCCGTATTTGCTACCTCCACTGTCCAGGAAGAGATTGGTCTTAGAGGAGCAAAAACATCTGCCTATAGAATTAATCCTGATATAGGTATAGCTGTAGATGTGGATATAGCTACTGATTTTCCTGGGATAGAAAAGAAAAAAACAGGGGAAGTATCTCTAGGAAAAGGAGTGCTTCTTCACAAAGGAGCAAATATTAATCCCAAGATAGGAGAACTTCTTATCCAGATCGCCAAAGAAAAGAATATCCCCTATCAGCTTAAAGGAGAACCCGGGGGCACAGGGACCGATGCCAATGTAATCCAACTTACTCGAGCTGGGGTAGCTACCGGACTGGTGTCTATTCCTGCAAGATATCTGCATACACCTGTTGAGGTTATATCTTTAAAAGATGTAGAAAATACAATTAAACTATTAACGAGCTTTGTTTTAAGAATAAAACCAAAAATGAACTTTATCCCCTACTAACTAATAATATTCATAAAATAAGGGAGAGAGAAAATTGTTGAGTATTGGCAAGAGACTCATCATAAGAGAAAGCATAATCTAATTTTATACCTTTTACTCCTTCTATTTCTACTTTCGTGGGAAAATAAAAACCTATTCCTGCGGAGAAAATAATCTTTGAAGATTCTTGAAATATTTTTCTTCCTCCCAGGCGAAGAGCTACATTATTTCCTATCCACCACTCACCTCCCAGGTGTATCTCCTCGGGTACATTATTCCGAGAGAGATCAAAATCCAGCGCAAGCATAAGACGTGGACTAAAAATATAGGCCATACCCAATTTTAAATTAAGAGGAAGGGACTCCTTTTTTCCAGTAGTCCAATCAACTTGAGAAAAAATATTTTGAAAATTACCCCCCCAGGAAATTCTTTTTCCTCTAATCAAAAATGCAAGATCAAGACTGTATCCTTTAGCTTCTTCTTTCTCAATAGTCTCTCTTAAATATTTCAGGTTAGTTCCCCAGGAACTAAATACATTTCCAGAAGTAAACTCAGAGGGAGAGAAAAATTGCCCATAAGAATAATAAAATAGATCGTAATCCCATTTTTCTGGTTCCAGATTAGCTGAAAGGTGAGACCAGCTAATTCCTCCTGCTCCCATACCACTATCAGGCTCAACATAAGACAAAATACTATGTGTTAAAAAACCCATCCCATACAAATCAGTATACATTGCTCCTATTTCTTTATGCTTAATTTGAAGAAGACCAGCCGGATTAAAGTAACAGGCTCCATAATCATCAGCAATAGCCACAAAAGCTCCTCCCATTCCTTCAGCCCGGGTATAAGTAACAAGAGTAGTAAATCCACTTTCCCGCACATTAAGATAATTGGCAACTGTCTTGACTGAGGGGAGAATCAATATTCCTGTAAATAATAAAACTATAAATTTTTTAATTTTTTTTACCTTCATTTTGGAGACCTCGTTAAGGTAACGTATATAAAATGCTCCTCCAGGGATAGTCCTTCTGTATTTGTCCAAATCATCTAAAATTCAATAATTTCCTGTAGGGTCAAGAAAAGCTAAGACTATAGATTTTCTATATATCCTTCCAATAATTTCTCATAATTTGAGTCCAGTATTTCAGAAACTTCGGTCCATCTCTTTTTAAATTCAGGCTGGTTTTCTATCTCTATATTAAACCCCAGTTCCTCCAGTGTTTCCCTTGCTTCTCTGAGATGCAATTCTACTTCTGCTTTCATCTTTTCATACTCCTCTTCCTTTTCTTTTTCATAAGTATTAAAAAGAGTTTCTATCTTCTTACAAATCTTTTCTGTCTTTTTCTTATCTTTCCCCAAAATAAGAATCCCTTTTAGTGCTTTTTTATTCTCCTTCTTTATTCTTTCACTTCTAGGAAGAGTTAACTTCATCCGAAGAAGAGATTGTGCTCCTTCTCTCACATATCCTTTAATTTTTCCCTGATATTCTTCAAAAATCTTTCTTAAATCAAAATCTTCTTCTTTTAAATACTTTCCCGCAATCTTTTTCCCTTCAGAAATATAATTTATCTTCTCCAGTTTTTCCGGAGAAACTTTTATCTTTTGAGCTCTTTCCAAAGCTATTTCCAGAGCAGTTTTTATCCGCTTTCCTTCTCCTGCCATAAATTTACCTCTACATTATTCTTAATGTAAATGCAAAATATGTCAATCTTTTATTACAAATATTATTCATAATATGAAAGAAATGTTAAATTTAAACCCAGTTCACATGCCCTTCAAAGAGGAAATCCTCTCCTATTCTTCGTAAGGAATCTATCTTTACCCTGGGACTCTCTTTCAAAAAATTAATCCCCCTACCTTCTACCCAGCCAAGAGCCTTTCTCCCCCCTATTATTCGGGGTGAAAGAAAAAGGAAAAGTTTATCTACAAATTTTTTTTCAAAAAAGGAACCTATCACCTCTCCTCCTCCTTCTACCAGAAGTTTCATTATCTCCAATTCTCCCAATTTTTTTAACACCTCTGAAATATCTACTCTTTTCTCTTCATCTTTTACCATCACTATTTTTACTCCCCTATTATCCAGCTCTTTTATCTTTTGTTTCTCAGCCTTATGAGTAGTAAAAATAAAAGTATCAGATTTATCTTGATCTTTCAAAATTTGAGCTTCAAGGGGAATTCTTAACTTGCTATCAAGGATAATACGAAGACAATGTTTCTGAGAGGGAGGAAGAAGAGAAGGATTGTCTTTGATAACAGTATTTACTCCCACTAAAATAGCATCTACTTTATCCCGGAGACGATGGGCAAAATCACGTGATTTACTTCCAGTTATCCATTTTGACTCACCCAGATGAGTAGCTATCTTCCCATCTAAGCTAGCACCTACCTTTACTATTACAAAAGGAATTCTTTTTTTCATAAATTTTAAATAAGCTTCATTTACTTCTTTAGCCTCTTCTTCGCAAATCCCTATATCAACATCTACCCCTGCCATTCTTAATTCTTCTACCCCCTTCCCTGAAACTAAAGGATTGGGATCTAAAGTAGCTACTACCACTCGACGAATACCACTTTGAATTACCTTCTTTGTACAAGGGGGTGTTTTTCCGTAATGACAACACGGTTCCATAGTAACATAGAGGGTAGCTCCTTTTACCTTATCTTTTGCTTTCTTAATAGCTTCTACCTCAGCATGAGGCCCTCCAAAGTATTGATGGAAACCACTGGCAATCATTTGTCCGTTCCTGGTAATTACTGCTCCTACCATAGGATTGGGAGAAACTTTTTCCTCTCCCTTTTTAGCTATCTTTAAAGCTAACTTCATCCATTTCTCTTCCATAAAATTAATCCCCCTCTTGGGTTATAAGAAACTAAATATTCATCGAGAAATTTCTATCTTCTTGACACGCGTATTAAGATTGACATATTTATCCTCCAGGATAGTTAATCGACGATCCAACTCTGCATAAGAAAACTTTATAGCTGAAAGAATTTCTTGATGAGCCTTTTCATTTTCTTTACTAAGACCTTTAACAGCATGCCACATTTCTTTACGCATCTCCTGATGAGCCTTTTCATTCTCATCACGAAATTCATCTATTTTCCGATTTAATATAGTATGACCTTCGGCTATTACTTTAATATCACCTCTTAAACTTTCCGCCACTACATCAAAATGTCTCTTTATTTCCTCTATTACTTCAGATTCCATCTTATTTCTCCTTGAGAAAAAGCGGGGGACGAGCCCCCGCGCTACTGTAGCGTTGGGGTTTATCCCCAACAGGGAAATGCCCCCAGTAGCGAATTATAGGTATAATTTTCTATAGGGATCGAGAAAAAATTATATCAATTCATCTTTAATCAAGAGCTCAGCAATCTGGATAGCATTCAAAGCTGCTCCTTTTCGTAAATTATCAGCTGCAATCCATAAATTTATACCTTTGGATATAGAAATATCCTCCCTTATTCTACCTACAAAAACCTCATCTTTTCCTGCACACATTAGAGGAAGAGGATAAATATTATCTTTAAGATCATCTCTAACAACTACTCCTGCAGAATTCGAAAGAATTTCTTTTACTTTCTCTACCTCTATCTTTTTTTCTGTTTCCAGAGTAACTACCTCAGAATGAGAATTAAAAACAGGCATATGAACACAGGTTGCTGTCACTGCTATTCTTTCATCCTCCATAATCTTCCGGGTCTCATTAACTAATTTCCATTCTTCCTCAGTATAACCATAAGAAGAAAATTCTCCTATGTGAGGAAGAAGATTAAAAGCTATTTGATAAGGATAAACTTTCCAGGTAATTTTTTCCCCAGACATCCATTGACAAACCTGTTTCTTTAATTCCTCTATAGCTTCCCTCCCCGTTCCTGAAACTGCTTGATAAGTAGAAATAATCACCCGTTTAATTCGAGCAAATTTATGAAGAGGATTGAGAACAACCACTAGCTGAATAGTAGAACAATTTGGATTAGCAATAATCCCTTTGTGATTTCTTAGGGCCCCAGGATTTACTTCAGGAACTACTAAAGGTACATTCTTATCCATCCTGAAAGCACTGCTATTATCTATTACTACTACTCCTTTACTTGCCGCTATTGGAGAAAACTCTTGAGAAATAGAAGCACCTGCTGAAAACAAAGCTATCTCTATTCCCTCAAAAGAGGAAGAGTTTAACTTCTCTACTTCTAATTTTTCTTGGCCAAATTTTAGTTTTTTTCCTTCCGACCTTTCCGATGCTAAAAGTCTTAAGTTTCTCACAGGGAAATCTCTTTCTTCCAATATCTTCAGCATCTCCTCTCCTACAGCGCCTGTTGCTCCAACAATAGCTACATTATATCCTCTACTCAAATTCTCACTCCTTATTTAATTGAAATTCCTGGTGGATAGCTTTTGCTGCTCTTCTGCCATCCCTTCTCTTTACCACACAGGAAATTTTTATCTCAGAGGTACTAATCATATCAATATTTATCTCCTCTTTACCCAGACAAGTAAACATCCTTGCCGCAATTCCTGGATGAGAACGCATTCCTGCTCCCACTAAAGATACTTTGGATATCTCCGCATCATAAATCACTTCTTTAATCCTGATCTTCTGTTTTATCTTTTCCATAACTTCTTCAACTTTTTCCAATTCATCTTCCATTACTGTAAAAGAGATATTACTTTCTCCTTGAATACTACTACTTTGAACAATCATATCTACATTAATTCCTGCTTCAGCTAATTTAGTAAAAATAAATCCAGCAGTTCCCGGTTCATCCTTTACTCCTTCAATAGTTACTTTTGCTTCCTTCTCGATAAGCCCCACTCCCGAGGCTACAAATTGTTCTATAAATTTTTTGTTAATCAATTCTCGTTCCCTCCTCTTCGGTAAAACTTGAATGAATATGCAAAGGAACTTTGTACTTACTGGCTATTTCTACAGCTCGAGAATGAATAACTTTTGCTCCCGAGCCAGCTAACTCTAACATCTCTTCATAAGAAATATATTTAAGTTTCCTTGCCTGAGGAATTATAGAGGGATCAGCAGTATATACCCCCTCCACATCTGTATAAATTTCACATAAGTCGGCTTTTAAGGCAGCGGCTACAGCTACAGCAGTAATATCCGAACCCCCTCTTCCCAGTGTGGTAATAGCATTTTCCGGAGTTATTCCCTGAAATCCAGCCATAACCACAATTTTCCCCTGGTTAAGTTCTTTAAAAATTCTTTTAACTTCAATTTCCTGAATATGAGCTTTAGTATGTAATCTATCAGTAATAATCCCAATTTGAGAACCAGTAAAAGCTATAGTTTTCTCCCCAAAAGAAGAAAGAGAAATACTTACTAAAGCTGAAGAGATAACTTCCCCACTGGATAAAAGTAAATCTAATTCCCTTTTCGGTGGATTAGGATTTAATTGAAGGGCAAGCTTTAATAGTTTATCAGTAGTCTTTCCCATAGCAGAAACTACAATCACTAATTTTTTTCCCTCTTTTTTTGTACGGATTATTCTTTTAGCTACTTCTCTAATCCTTTGAGGAGAAGCAAGAGAACTTCCTCCATATTTTTGCACAATTAAAGACAATTTCTCTCTCCTTTTAGTTGTTCAAGCACATATTCTCTAATTTCTTGAGGAGAAGGAAGATGCTTAGCTATCTTCCCTTCGCTGATAAGAGGTTTAATTAAAGGAATAAATTGTCCTCCACACTTGCATTTTCCTATCTTTTCTTTTACAGGAAGAACACAAGTTGTGTCGCAGGAAGAACATCGCCAGACTTGTTTCTTCCCCGCACACTTTCCTTTCTTGGCAAATGGTCTTCCTTCAATTTCTACTATATCCAGGGAAAAATCTATAACGGGGGCATTGCTTATATAAGTACCTACCCCAAAAGCATCAGCTACCGAACTTAACTTTTGAATATTTTCATCATCCAATCCTCCGGAAACAAAAAGCTTTATTCCTTTAAAACCATGTAAATTCAGTTCCCATCTTACCTCCTTTAGAATCTCCAGAAAGTCACCCCGGCGAGAAACAGGCGTGTCCAATCTCACGGCAAAGAGATTTTTTCCTAAAGCTTTTGCTACTCGCAGAGCTTCAAACTTTTCATCTCCTAAGGTGTCTATTAAAGCCACTCTTTTTACTTTTTTATCAATGATTTTATGAAAGATTTCAGCAGTTTTTAGGGTATCACCAACCAAAAGCACTAAAGCGTGAGGAATTGTCCCCACAGGCTCTTCTTTTATCTCCTGAGCACTTTTCCCTACAGCTACCCCATCGCATCCTCCTATAAAAGAAGCTCTATCTATCATCAGAGTTATCCCTGGATGCATTCTTCTTGCTCCAAAGTGGTAAACAAGTTTATCCCTGGCTGCTTTCTTGCAACGGGCTGCCCGTGTGGCTATCCCTGAAGCCTGGCAGAGAAAACCTAAAAGGGAAGTTTCATACTTAGCGAATTCACTATACTTTCCCTCTATACTTAAAACCGGTTCCCCGGAATGGAAAAAAGTACCCTCAGGCATACTCTGAACCCTAAGTTTTAAACCTTCCAATAGATAAGCCACTTCATCTATTCCTGACAATACCGCCCATTCATAGTTTAAAGGAAGAGTTTGTGCTCTTACCTCCGCTACTACTTGTTTATCCAGATCTTTTTCTTTGAGAATTCTAACCGTTCTTTCAAAATAAACATCGGTAATCTTTCCTTCTTTGATATCTTGAGAATCAGAAATATGAAACATAATATCCTCACTTATTAATAAGATGACAGGCTACATAATGATTATTACCCACATTTATTAAAGGTGGCTCTTCTTCTCTACATTTCTTCATAACATAAGGACATCTTGGATGAAAACGACATCCTGAAGGAGGATTTATAGGTGAAGGAACCTCTCCTTTGAGAATCATTCTTTTTATTTTTATTTCTGGATCGGGAATGGGAATAGCAGAAAGAAGAGCCTGTGTATAAGGATGAAGACTTCTTTTAAATAATTCTTCAGTAAAAGCTATTTCTACCAGTTTTCCTAAATACATAACCCCTACACGATTACTGATATGCTTCACTACTAATAGATGATGGGTAATAAAAAGGTAAGTTAAATTAAAATTCTTCTGTAAATTAGAAAGCAGGTTAAGTATTTGAGCCTGCACGGAAACATCCAGAGCCGATGTAGGCTCATCCAGAACTATAAAATCAGGACTTGTAGCTAAAGCTCTGGCAATAGCAATTCTTTGTCTTTGCCCCCCACTAAATTCATGAGGATAGCGAAAAAAATGGTCCGTGGTTAATCCCACATAATTTAAGAGTTCCCCTACTCTTTCTCTCAGAGCTCTTCCATTGGCAAGTTTATGAACTTTTATAGGTTCAGCTACAATATCTTTTACTAACATCCTTGGATTTAGTGAAGAAGAAGGATCCTGGAAGACTATCTGTATTTTCTTTCTTACATTTTTTAATCTTTTCCCTTTAAAAGTGGAAAGATCGTGCTTTTTCTTAAGCTTTTGAAATTTACGAGAATCTATTTCTTTTCTTATCTTTTCGGGAACACCAAAATAAATACTTCCAGCAGTTATTTCTAACAAACGGAGAATAGTCTTGGCTAAAGTAGTTTTCCCACACCCTGATTCTCCTACCAGACCAAAACACTCATTTTTCTTTATTTTAAGATCAACTCCATCTACCGCTTTTACCTCTCCTATCTTTTTTTTAAAAACACCCCCAAGAATAGGATAATACTTCTTTAATCCCTTTATTTCTAATAAAACATCCATTTTTTACCTCAAGAATATCAGTTATTAGTTTCCAGTTCTTGGTTCTTAGTAAAAAAAACGGTGAATGAACCCTTATCTAACAACTAAGAACCAGGAACTAACCACTTATGAAATTATGGCAGGCTACCCAATGGTTATTTTCTACTTCCTGAATTTTAGGTTTTTCCCGAGAACAAATTTTTAGAGCGTAGTCACACCGAGGATGAAATCTACAACCTCCTGGAGGATTTACTAAATTGGGCACATTCCCCTTTATACTTTCTAAATCCTTCCTCTTCCAGGTAGGAACTGAGTTCATTAAAGCTTTTGTATAAGGATGAAGAGGTTTTTTAAATAATTCTTTTACTTTTGCTATTTCACAAATATTTCCAGCATACATTATAGCCACACGATCACATAATTCCGTCACTACTCCTAAATCATGAGTGATAAAAAGGATAGATAGCCCTAATTTTTCTTTTAACCTGCGTATAATGTCTAAAATTTGTGCCTGGATAGTTACATCTAAATTGGAAGTTGGTTCATCAGCTATCAATAGTCGGGGGTTACAGGCGAGGGCAATGGCAATAACTACTCGCTGCTGCATCCCTCCACTTAACTCGTGTGGATACCTTTCAACCACCCTTTCAGGATCGGGAACTCCTAACTTAGCAAGAATATCAACTACCCTTTTCGTAGCCTCTTTTTTTAGCCAAATTTTATATCTATTAACCAAAGGAAGAATAGAAAGAAATCTTATTCCTAAAGAATTAAAATTATCTAACATTTTTTTATAAATTTTCTTCTGCAGGCGATAAATAAAAATTTTAAGAAAAAAACTATTTTCTTTTATATTTTTTTCAATTTCTTTAATAGCCGCTCTGCATAATTCTTTTTGCTGATGAAGAAGAAAACTTTCGGAAATTTGATCTCCTATAGAGTAGACAGGATTTAAAGAGGAACTTGGCTCCTGAAAAATCATAGAAATTTCATTCCCTCTTACTTCCCTTAAGAAAACCTCCTCTTTACTTAAAAGATCTATACCTGTATCGCGTACAGATAATTTTCTCTTACCCCAGAAAAGAACTTTTCCTTCTTCTACTTTTCCTGGAGGTAAAATAAGTCTTAAAATAGAAAGAGCGGTTACACTCTTCCCACAGCCCGTCTCCCCTACTACTCCTAATGTTTCTCCCTCTTTAATATCTAAGTTTATCCCATCCAGAGCTTTGACCACTCCTTCATAGGTATAAAAGTTTGTCTTCAGATTCTGGATTTCCAATAATTTCTTCATTCCTTATCTCCTTCTCAACTTTGGATCCAGAATATCTCTAAAAGCATCACCTAAAAGATTCCAACCCAGAACAAAGAAAAGAATAAAAAGTCCCGGTATAGTAATAGTATACCAATAAGCTAAAGGATTGCTTGGTGGACCGATAACCCAGTTCCTGGCGAAACTGGTCATTTGTCCCCAGTCTGCATAACCCACAGGTGCACCCAGTCCTAAAAAACTTAATGCCGCGGCTGTAAGAACCACTGCTCCCACATCTAAGGAAGCCATTATAAGAAGAGGATAAATAGCATTAGGAAGAACATGCTTCAAGATAATTCTTAAATTAGAACATCCCACTGCTCTTGCTGCCTGTACATAATCTTCTTCCCGGACAGCGAGGATATCTCCTCGAATTAACCGCGCATAACTTGGCCAGCCGACAATAATTAAAGCCTTCATTACATTATCCAGACTGTGCCCTAAGGCTGATACCAGAGCCATCGCTAAAACCAGGGTAGGTAGGGACATAAAAGTATCCACAATACGCATAATTATCTCATCCACTGCTCCTCCATAATAACCAGAAATACTTCCGAGAATTATTCCAATGACTAAAATGCTTCCTACCACCGTGATCCCTACCCTAAAAGCTGTGCGTGTTCCCCAGATTACTCCATAATAAATATCATACTGACCTTCAGTAGTTCCAAAAGGGTGTTCTGGAGAGGGTGGACGAGGAATAGCACTATATCCATCTCTGGGGATACGATAAGGATTATGAGAATATTTTGGTGGTGCAAGCTGGGGAGCAAATATAGCTATTGCCAGAAAAAAGAGAATTAAAGATAAACCTATTAAAGACAAAGGACTTTTCTTTAAACGATTAAGAGAAAACCCAAGTTCCTTTATGCGGGGATGTAATCTCTCTTTAAATTCGCTCCTTTGAATAACACTCATTTTCATTAATCTCATCCTAATCTTATCCGAGGATCTATGTAAGCGTATAGAAGGTCAACTATGAGATTGGTAAGCACAAAAAGCACTCCATTAAAAAGAACAGCCGCCATAATAGAGGGAATATCTAATTGAACAGCAGATCTCCACCACCACCATCCCAGTCCCTTACGATTGAATATAGTCTCGGTAATAACGACCCCATTCATTAAACCTGCAAAAAGATATCCGGAAACTGTAATCACCGGAATCATAGCGTTTCTTCGGACATGCTTTTTAATAACTGTTTTCTCGCTCGCTCCCTTGGCCCTGGCGGTAGTTACATAACCTCTACCTAATGCTTCCAGCATACTTGAGCGCATAATCCTCATCACTAAAGCGCATTGAACTACAGTTAAGGTAATTACCGGGAGAATTAAATGTCTCAGAGCATCTATAAAAATCCACCACTCTCTATTTAAAAGAGCATCAATAGTATTAATCCGGGTGAATCTCACAAAATTTTCTGAGTTAACATATAAATTAGAACTAAGTCCCAGGGATTCGGGAGGAAAAAGCCCCTTAAAATATCCATAAAAAATCATTAAAAGGACCAATCCAAACCAGAAAGTAGGAAGAGACCAGCCAATAATGGCTGCGGCCCGGGTAATATGGTCAACAAATTTATCTTGATGCACAGCCGCTGTACTTCCTAAATAAATACCTATCAAAATAATAAAAGGAGTAGAGAAAAGACCGAGTTCAACAGTGTTAGGGAGAAAATAAAAAAAAGCTTCCAATACTGGTCTTGAAGCTGTCTTTGACCATCCCAGATTTCCTTTAAAAACTTCTTTTATCCAGGAAAAATACTGAACATACAGGGGGGCATCCAGATGATGCATCCTAATCACTCCCTGAATGTCTCTTAATTGCTTAACATCGGTAATAAAAGTAGCTGCTCTTTGTTCGGGGCTAAATAAAGAAAGAATAACAAAAATAATAATACTCACTCCAAATAAGACTGGAATAACTAATAAAACCCTTCTAATAATATAATTTCTCATCTTCATCGAAAATTTACCCCTGAGACCACTGAAAATTTTAAACAAATAGGGGACAAGCCCCGGGCTACAGTAGCGTTGGGGTTTATCCCCAACAAAAATCTCTTGCTATAACATAAAGCGAATCCTCGAATAAGCGCTACAATCTCACAAGTAGGAGGCGAGGCTATATGAATTGCCCCGCCCCTTCATTTTTTTCTTTCTTTTTTTGATAAAATACAGCCTTACCCCTTGGAAAGAGAATAGAAATATCCTCCTAAACCTGCATTAGGAAGAATAGGATTATAGTACCATCCCTTTACCCAATCTCTCTCATAGTGGCGACCAAGTGGCTGATGAAGACCAATACCAGGAACATCTATGTAATAAATCATTTGAAGTTGTTCATAGTATCTTCTTCTCAATGCCGGATCAACTGCTTCTATTCCTCTCTTTATCAATCCATCCACAATAGGGTTACGATAATGTTGCCATTGAGAGAAAGTGCCGCGGCTATGCATATAAGGATAAACAAAGTTATGAGGGTCAGGATAGTCTGCCAACCAACCAATAATAAACAAGGTTAATTTACCAGTGACAATATCTCCTATATAGTTTGCCCATTCTACCGGTCTTATCTCTATCTTAAATTTGGGATTAAGAGCTTCTATATTGTCTCTAAAGATACTGGCTGCTGTTTCTCTTTGCACATTACCACTATTATAAAGAACGGTAAGTTTAAATCCTTTTTTCCAGAGTTCTCCACCCCAGGCTTTTTTAAAGTGTTCTTCGGCTTTCTTGAGATCATAGTGGTAAGTTTTCTGTTCAGGATTGTAAAATGCTAATCCTTCAATTATGGGTCCCGTGGGTTGAATAGCTTCTCCCATCCAGGCGTCTTTGAGATAGATTTCATAGTCAAAGGAATAAGCAAAGGCGAGGCGAACATCTTTATCAGAGAAGAAATCAGGAGGAATCCCATTTCCATCAAGCTCTCCACTTCCTATATAGGGATTACCCTCGGGATTTATCTCAAAGTTAAAGAAAGCAGAGCCCTGAGAGAGAGAGGGAAGATTTTTATAAACCTTTACCCCTTCTACTCCTTCCAGTTCCTTTATGTATTGCCGGGGGACATATACTGTATCCGCGTCTCCTGCCAGGAACATAAGCTTCCTGGTAGTCCATTCATCCACCATCTTTATAATTACTCTTTTTAACTTTGCTGGTTCTCTCCAGTAATCATCGTTTCTTAGAAATACTATCTCTACTCCTGGATCCCATCTCTCCAGTTTAAATGGACCAGTGCCACAAGCTATTTTATGAAGAACTTCTTTCCCCGGAGCAGGATTATTAAACTCTTTCCAGGTTTCCTCAGTTCCCGGCCAACCTCCATTCTCTGTCACAAACTTCTTGCTGACCACAGAACCCCAGGTATTTGCCAGAATGGAAAGGAAAGGGGGATAAGGGTTCTCTAAATGAAAGACAACACTATCACCTTTAACTTCTACTGCTTTATCTATATCTTCAAACTTGACGACAATATTACCCTCCGCATCCCGGGAACCATCCACACCCAGCAAAGGTTCATAGAACATCCATACCGGACCTCCATCTCTATCCTGAACCATAGCTCTTTCAATGGAATATTCAACATCTTCTGGTGTTAAGGGTTCACCATTCTGAAATTTTACCCCTTTTCTTATGGGGAAAGTATAAGTTAAGCCATCTGAAGAAATCAATCCGTTCTCTACACTGGGAACCTCGGTAGAGAGCATAGGCACAAAACTATCTGTCCGCTCTTTATTCCAGAAAATAAGAGTCTCACAGGCAGTTTGAATAGCTTCACCACTGGCGGTATCATAAGCCCAGGCTGGATCAAGCGAATCTATTGTCCCTGTGGTTGCCTCCACAAATATATCTGGATTTTTTACTTCTTGTGCTGAAGCAAATAGAGACATACTCATTATTATCATCCCTACCATTCCTAATATACACCACTTCTTCACTTTTTTTCCTCCTTTTAAAATTATTATTGACGTATTAAATTAAAATTTTCACCTCCTTCCCGGCACTAATAGAGTTTACTTACGGTGCCTATTATTATACAAATCTCTCTTAAAGTCAATCTTAAAATCATATTTCCAATCTACTGCCCAAGGACATTTCCCTGAAGTTTTTGAATTTTCAGCGGATTCAGTGTCCTCAGTGGTTAACTTTTCTTAAATTTAGAAAAGCCGAGCTTTCAATTCCAGAATAATCTTTTCCGAAGGAAGAGAATAATCTTTTAACAACTCGTAGTTGTTTCGTTGCCATTCCACACTAAATTCTACATCCTTTCCTAAATTTTTCGAAATTCTTAATTTTTCTTTCCAGCCCGAAGGAAGAGTTTCCATTGTATCTTCTCTATAATATCTTTCCCCTATTACCTCCCCCCCCACCTCAATCTTCCAATCATCATTTTCCCACTTTAACCAGAGTTCTCCTTTGCTTCGAGGGTATCCGGGAATCATTTCAGAAATTTCTGTATCCTCCTCAACACTTTTCATCTCCCGATCAGTATAATAGGTAAAAATAATTTCCTGTTGAAAATTATCATTAAAACAATGCCAAAATTTTACCCTGCATCCCTGCAGGAGTATCTTTCTATTAAGGGGGTTAGTCAATGAATCCTTCTGTCTCCAGATAATATCGTTTCCTTCTTTTCTAAATACCTCAAGGTAAATATTCATACGAGAAGAAATTTCATAATCCCAATTTATCTCATAATTCCAGAAATCTCGAGGAGTAGACAAAAATTCTTCTCCCACATTAACCTTAGCATAATCATTCTCCAGATAAAGCTTTTCAAAATCAGGTAAAGAAAATATCCTTTCCCCAATTAGCTGAATTCGCATCCGGGGATTGATTAAATAAAGTATCTTAAGATAAGGTAAAAACTCAGCTTCCTGGTTTTCAACCCACTTTACTCCGGCTCGAGTAGTTAAAATTAAATTCTTTTCCCCACTAAAAGTGATACCCCCACCCCGCAACCAGAGATGAGTTTCATTGTAAGAATTACTATTTAAATTTTCGCCATTAAAATTAAGCCCTATGCTTAGAGAAGTCTGTTTTATCTGGAGCTCTGTCTGGGCTTTTAAAGAACTTCCTTCGTGTCTCTCGTCAGGATACCCTATGCGCAAGTTTCCTATTTCTCCTTCCAGGCGAAAAGTATCTGACCTTTGCCCTCCTCTTATCTTAAATTTTTCTTTATTTATCTTTTCTTGACCAATTAAGCCGATTTCTCCCCGGGATATTTCTAACCTCAAATAATTTTTCTTTTTCTGAGAAAGGTCCCAGTAAGATTCAATCATCATCCCATCGGTATTTTTATCCAGAATCTTTCCTTTATATTCAATGCAGGAAGGAAAATAATCGCGGTGAAGGCTAAGAAGATAACTCGATTCCTCCATACTCCTTCCATAATTTAACTGGTAAGAAAAATTTTTCCGAGTAGTAAAATAAGTATAGAGGTGAAGATAAGGGAGAAGAGACTTTTCTTTCGAAACAGGGAAAACCTTTTCTCCGAGGGAAATCTGGGGAGAAGGAAAACTTAATTCTTTCTCAGAAGATGTAAGAACTTTCTCAGAAGATCTAGAAAGAAGAGCTTCTTTTGGTTCTTCTGGTTCTATAAACCTTTTCTCCTTAAAAGATAAAGAAGGAAGCT
>Ga0114919_10001084_pt1 | contig 21853 bp, 24 predicted proteins | sample BlataG_FD_88682 | JGI IMG/M metagenome (GOLD analysis project Ga0114919, IMG submission 88682) | Deep subsurface microbial communities from Black Sea to uncover new lineages of life (NeLLi) - Black_00105 metaG | ecosystem: Environmental > Aquatic > Marine > Oceanic > Sediment | place: Atlantic... | reverse complement strand
GGCCTGCAGTTTGGCGATCGCCGGGTTGACGCTCATCAGGTAGGTCAAGAGACTTTTTCGTAAGGCATGCGGCCGCCACCGCCGGCAACCGGGCAACTTGCTCTTCTCGACCAGCGCCCGCCGCACTGCGTGGAAATTGCCCATGCTGGTCGGCCAGGGAAACAGCCGCTGGTCGGCTGGTTCCCAAGCTCCAGCTTGGGAACGAGCGCGAATGGATTCGGCCGCCCGCCGGGCGAAAGGATTCATCCAGAACCGGCCGCCCCGCCGGCGGCCCTTCATCAGCTCGGCCGGTACCACCAGCCAGTTTTCGTCGACCATCGGCCAAGTCACGCTCAAGGCCGTCTCGATGCGCAGGCCCGTGTTGTAGAGAAACAGGATCAAGGCCCGCCAGAACTCCGGCGGCTCGATGCCGTCCAGCCGCGGCCGCCGGGCCAGGTAGCAGATCTCCAGCCACTCGGAGATCTCCTCCAGCGAAAGCCCGTCGGTGGCCGGCTTGAATCTCTCCGGCGGCTGGCTGAGCCAGGGCGGCTCGATCAATCCCTTCCCCAAGCGATTGTGCGGGCCCCGCGGCCCGGCCACGTTCAATACGGGCCGCACGTGGCGGCAGTGTTTTCGGACCGTATTTGGCGAGATCGGCCGCTCGCACAAGACTGTGGGAGGCGTCTCTGACGGCGATCCGGAATCCCCCGGTTCTGCGCCCAGGCCCGGGCGCTGGCCCCGCACGAGCCGGCCTGAAAGGCGGCGGACGAACTCGGCGGTCACGAACTCGTCGATCTCTCTCAGCGCGGGATCGCCCGTGTAAAACCCCCAGAGATCCAGCGACTCCTGGTATTGGGCGATCGTGCTGGGCGCCGTGCCGCCGGCCAGCAATCGCACGGGGAGGAAGTATTGCCGGAAGAGATCGCAAAGCGTCATCTCCGGGGAGAGATGAGGGGGTGAGGGGGTGAGGGGGTGAGGGGGTGAGGCTTCTTCGGGACGGAACAACCGCAGTCTGAGTGGAGAATGGAGAGTGGAGACTGGAGAGTGCATCGAATGGCTCCTCGCGGTTGGCGGGGCCCAATCCAAACTGCCAAACGATGACGGCCTCCGTGCGGACCGGCGGCCCGCAGGTGTTTTTTCTAAGCGATTCCGTGCTGCCAGTGCAATAGAACATGTCAGCCCCGGGGTGACCAGCAGTCGTCACCCCGCCTCTATATCGTCGACATACCGCTCCACCTCGGCCGAGTTGGCGAGGTGGTAAAGTTGATCCACGACTTGGTGCTGCTCGTTTAAGAAACCGCTGCTGCTGAGGTCCGAAAGGCCCAGCCCGTGCTCGTTTAAGAGGGCCATCAAGCCGGCGTGTCCCAAGGTGTTGGCCTCGGGATGAGTAACGACCAAGCCGGTGTGCAGTACCAGGCAGCATTGTTGCATCCTGCGATCTCCTCGGCGAACGGCCTAACGCCCTAAAACCCTAACAGCCTTTCGTTGAACAAAACCCCGGCCGCCGGCCGCCAGCACGGCCTTCGCTCGTCGCTGGCGACCGGGGCCCTGGGGGTGCCTTGTGCGGTCGGCCACCTGGTGAGGGAGTTCCGCACGGGCATCAAATCGGGTTCGCGGCCAAACCGACAATGCGGCGACAAAAACGGCCGCGCCGACGAGAAGGCCGACGCGCTAAGGCCGGAACCCAAGTAGGCAGGTCAGAGCGTGCCGAAGAGGCCGAAGTGAATCGGTCACTCGCCGCTTTGTTCTGAGGCCGCACACGGCGGCCAGTTGTTCCAGCGGCAAATAGAGCAGGTTTTCAGAATCCGTCAAGCCGAATCCAGCAGCGGCGAAAACCGGGTGACCAGCGGCCGTTTGTCAAGTACTAGATGTTGTGGTCGCACTGGTTGTCAACCACTAGATAGAGCGTGAACGAATGGACAGCACGACATGTAGTGGTTGACAAGGCTTGTCAAGCCCTACATTTTGTGGTAAAAAAATTCCGCCTTCTCCAAGGCAAAGGGTGCCGACCCGGTAGAAAGGCCCGCCGCCGAAGCGACGGGCCTTTCGCGCGGACCCGGGATTGGAACAACTTGAGAACAAACGGCGAACCGATCGTCAGAAGTTTCCCGGACCCGCTGTTTCCCTTGTCTTGACGCCGATTTCCGCCACCGGACTAACAGTCCGGTGTTCGTTTTGTGGTTTTCCACAACTTCAGCGAGGGCGAAGGGACTCGAACCCTCAACCACCGGATCGACAGTCCCCTAGTTAAAACAGCTTCCTCTGTGAGAAACGCCGAACCTCAGACTGCATCACTTTGCATCACTTTGGATCAGACTGATGCGGGCCGCCCTGGTTGCAGAATCGGGGGATTTTGGTTAGGCTAGTGGGGATCGTGATATGCTTCCCTTGATAACCCTCTCCGGTAGAATGGGTTCAGAAGAAAGACGGCCCCCTTTTCTCTTGTGGGTACGATGCAATGGCTCGCTCTGACTTGCTCATATCCCTGGTGAAGGCCGGTGTATCCGGCGATCAAACGGCGTTCCGCAAGACGGTGGAGTCATTGATTGCAGAGAAGCGAGCCAAACGGCACGAAATCTTGGCCAACCGTCTGGCTGACCAACTGGATCGGGACGGCTCCCCACGCCTCTCTGAGCCTAAGGTGACGACGGACGCCTCGGTTGACGACCTCGTTTACGAACTCGTGCCTAAGCGTAGCTTTGACGACTTGATATTGCCTAAGAACGTTCGTGACGCGTGCCACGATCTTGTCGAGGAGCACAGCCGCGCGGACCTCCTGCGGTCCCACAACCTTGTGCCGCGCAATCGTGTGCTCCTTGCAGGGGCTCCCGGCAACGGAAAAACGTCCCTCGCCGAGGCTTTGGCCAACGCCCTGATGGTTCCTTTCATCGTGGTCCGCTATGACGGCCTGATCGCAAGCTACCTCGGAGAGACTGCATCACGCCTGCGAAAACTCTTCGACTATGTCCATACTCGACAGTGCGTGCTATTCTTTGACGAATTCGACACGATCGGGAAGGAACGCGGCGACATTCACGAAACCGGCGAAATCAAGCGCGTGGTCAGTTCTCTGTTGCTCCAGGTCGATGATCTTCCGCCGTACGTGGTTGTCGTCACGGCCACCAACCACCCCGAGTTGCTGGATCGGGCAGTGTGGCGACGGTTTCAACTTCGACTTGAACTGCCGCCACCTACGCCGTCACAAGCCCAGCAATTCTTCGAAAGCGCGGCGAAAACACTTGATGTCTCGCTGAGCCTCAAGCCCCAAACGCTTGCAGCCAAGTTGGCAGGCCTTAGCTACTCAGAGCTGGAGGATTTCATAGCCCACATTGCTCGGCGGTATGTGCTTTCACTCCCTGACGCCGACCCCAAACAGATCGTCCAAGGAGCCTTCCGAGAGTGGCAAACCCAGTTTTCACTCAAGCACGGCCAGTAGGCCGTCACTATCTCTGAGTCCGTCATGCCCGAACGCCCCCTCCTGATCTTTCCCGAACCCACAGTGGAGGACCGCCGACGACCTCCTGGCGGGGGCGGTCCCTTGTTCAAGCCTTCGGCAGCCCAGCAGCGGAAACGGCTGGACGCTAAGTTCCGGAGCATCGCCCAGAGCTTCCAGAGCCTGCAAACAACCACCGAGGGCGTGGAACCGGAACAGGTGATTGTCTTGGAGACGATAGGGACCTCCGTTGATGGGCTGGCCGGGGCCGCGGAGCAGGTCCCGGGTGCGGAGCTCCGGGGCCCAGCAGTCCAGCAGCCGGACGCGGACCCGCCGGCAGATGGTCACATCGAGCGTGTCCCCGTCGATCACCCGCTCGATCGAGGCCCGGGTGGTCCAGCCCAATGATGGGGTGAGCGGGTGAAGGGGTGACGGGGTGACGGGCTGAGTTTCTGCACTCTCCATTCTGCACTCTCCATTCTGCACTCTGCACTCTGCACTTTCTTCTGCACTCTGCTCAGGTGATCGAGGTCCACGGCGGCAGCTGGATCGTCTTCTTGGTCAGCCCGGTCACGTGGCCGCCGCCGTCGAAGGTCACGTCCGTGACCACGGTCTGGTTTTGAAAATCCTTGTTGTTGGGCTCGACGGCCAGGATCCAATACTTGCTGTTGGTCATGTCCCAGCGGCAGAACACGGCATCGCCGGAGAAGCCGGCGTGCCAGTAGCTGGCGAAGTTGCCGCCGCCGACCGGGTTGAACGCGGTGATGTTCAGTCCGTGATCGTTTCCAAAGACGTTATAATGGCCCAGCACGGTCACGGCCGCCACGCTCACCGAGGCCATCTCCTGGGTGAGAGGGGCGTTGAGGGTGCCGAAAAAATCGGCCGGGGTCTCCATCGTAAGGATTTCCCAATCCGGCTTGTCGTGCGGCTTGATGGCAAAACCCATGGCGCCTTCATCGTCGCCGGGCGTGGCCATCTTGCTGAAGCGGTGCTGAAAGTCATAGGCGGTGAATTCCAGCCAGGGGTCGTCGTCGTAACGCGACACATCCCCGTCCCAGCGGATCCGCGAAACGATGGCGCTCTCGACGTTCGGCGCATAACCCATTGCCAGGGCCGAGAGCATCTCGAACCGCCGGAACTGAAAGGGGATCGGCTCGAACGGCTGCTGGGCGCCGCAGTCTGGACCGCGTCGAAGACGCTCCGTAAAGATCACCGAGCGGGCGATCCGCTTCATGGAGTGTTTTTCGATGCCGTCGTAGAATTCGGCCATTTCGCCCGCCTGATTTTCAGTTCTGGCTGTTGATCTAGATCGCCGACGGCGTCCAGGTCCGGTGTTGGCCGAGCTCCACAGTGACATCTTCCAGGCCGCAGTAGTGCAGGTCGAGCCCGTTGGTCCAGGTCACGGTCGCCGCCGGATCATAGATGGCCGCCCCTTCGTAGGCGTTGAGATTGGTCACGGTTCGCGAGCGGGCGTCCCGGCGGAAATCGAGGATCGTGCCCCCGTCGGCGTCGATCGTGGTGGCCGTGCCGCTGGAGCTGTAATAACAGGTGCCGCCGCGAAGGTTCAGCGCAGTGATCGTGGCGTCCTCGCTCAACGTGAATTCACCCGCGGTTTGCGTGAGGTTGATGAGGTTGCTGCGGGAGTTCAGTTTTCCGCCGTTTTGCAGGATCGCGCCGCCCGCCTTATGCGTGACGCCGGAACCGATCAGGATCTGCGAATCGGAGAGCGGGCTGCTGATATAGCCGATCCGCACGGTCTGGAAATTGGCCGACTCACCGCCGAAGAAGGCGACTGCCAGATCGCCCCGATTGATATTGATCACATTATCTACGTGGGTGCCTTTCCAGAGGATCGCGGGGACGCCGGTTTCGGCCCGGCTGGCCGACTTGTAGACATCGATGGCGGTCTGCACCGTGTGCGTATCGATCTTGATCCGCCCGCTGCCCGCACCCTCGCCTTGACCGATGGCAATGCTGGTGGCGCCGATCTTCAGGTACTGATCCAGGTATTCCACAAAACCCTTGGCATTCGTCCGCGGCCGCCCCAGCGACCCGGTGAAACTGCCCTTGATCATCAGGCTGTTGAGTGTGACCGCGTTCTGATCCAGACCGCAGAGGATATTGACGCCGCTGTTTTCCAGGATCACGTCGTCGCCGTTGGCCGGAATCGTGTCGCTGTCCCAGTTGCCGGCGGCGTTCCAGTCGTGGGGCGACTGGTTGGCGATCACCGAAACCCTGGTCAGGGTCTGCGTGTCCAGGCCGCCGCCATCGGTGGTGGAAGGCGTGACCGTAAAGGGCTCCCCGGCCGTTTTGGCGCTCAGGGTCATGTAGCTGGTCTGATCCTCTGCGGTAAGCGTCTGATGTTCCGGTTCGGCAGAGGCGTTCCAGGCGGCCGTCAATCCGGCCGTGACGTTCTCCACCGTAATGGCGGTGGCCGTAAAATTGACGCTCTTGCCATTCATGGTGAGCGTGAAGATGTCGTCCACTTCCACGGTTGCGGGCGTGAACTTGTCCACCTGGCCGATCGCTGCCAGGTCGCCTTGCCAGATCTTGGTGGCCATGGGGGTCTCTCTTTAGGATGGATTGGGCTCAGGGCAGATTCAGCAGATTGAAATCGGCCTCTTTATACATCGTGAAGTGGATCCAGTGTGGGGCCCCGCCTTTGGGAAGCTTGCCGCCGGCGACGTCCAGCAGCACGTGGCCGCCGTGGGCCACGTCGTGATCGTCTTTGGCCACGATCAGCTTGTCCGCGGCGTCCCGATAGCGGGGCCCCACGCTGAGGATCAGAGTCGGTATCCAGAGTTCGTCGTCGAGCTGGATTTCATAGGTCACCTCCCAGAAGTTTGCCCCGTCCTCAAACATGCTGCGGCCGCCGATATTGGCGATCTTCCCCACGTGCTTGGGAAACACGTACCAGGGGGCCTTGTTGACCTTGTTGGCGTATTGCAGTGCTAGTTGAGCATTATAGCTCGCTTCGTTGCGGGTGATCGTGCAGATCAGGATCGTGCGGTCCATCGCCGGGGGCGGATCGAAAACATCCCCGGCCGTGTTTCTCAGCGGATCGCCGGCGGCGTCGTGGGTGGGAAAGACCTGCCGGTGTTCCATGTTCCAGACGATTACCGGCGGCCGTTCCAGGGGCGGCTTCTGCTGCTGGGGATCAGTGCTCTTCTTGCTCTCATAGGAGCAGTTCACCTCCCAAACGTACTTGCTGGTCTGCTTGGGCCGGAGCTTTGTGCACAGCGACCCGGAATCCTGGGAATCGCCCAGACTATAAGGCGTCCCAATCCGCGGAACTCCCGTGGCCAGGCGGACCAGCCGGGCGTCGTCCTGGGGATCGTCACACTCTACACCGAAGAGCCGCCGGTACCGCCGCGTCTGATCGTCGGCGAAATCGGCCTCCCGCTGCCCCACGATTTCCCAAACGCGAACGACGCTCATATCCCCACAATCTCCGCTATCTGGCCTTCTTGCTTATCGCGGATTTCCTCCAAAACGTCGGTCTGCTCGCGGGCCTCCTTGAGCTGGTCCCGGGCGATCCGCATTTGCGGGCTGGTGGCCCGGGCGATCGCCGAGGCGGCGGCCTGGGATTGATAAGCCATGGCCGCGGCCAACTGGGGCCGCCCGCCGGCAGCCGGCTCACCGCCCGGCACGGCCGGCACCGCGCGGGGCCGAAATTTTTGTTGTACCCGCTCCCATTCCATGGCCGCCCGTTCGCTGGGTGTTTTGCCGAGCAATTTTTTCTGCGCCTTCATCAGATCTTCGTCCGCTGCGGCCCAGATTTCATCGGCCCAGGCGTCCGCGAATTCCGCAGCCTCGGTAAAGGCACCGGCGCCCGTCCGAATCGAAGGCATCTTGATGTTTATGCCGCCCGGGAAACGGGCGGTGCCGCCGCCGATCTGATGAGGAAGCTTTCCGATCAGCCTGAATACGTAGGCTACTCCTTTGACCAATCCACCGATGACTCCAGTTACCACGGTGCGAAGGTATAAGAAGGCGATTTTTATGGTTTGTACCACATCGGCAATCTTACCGATGGTCGTGCCGAACCAGCCCATCTGCCGATCGGCGCTCTTGATTCCGTTCACCAGGTCCTCCGAGAAGATCTTCACGTACACCGAGGCCTCTATGGCGGCCCAGGTGAAAAAGCTCTGCATACCCATTTTCACCCTCAGCCAGGCGTCGTTGGCGGCCTCGACCATGGCCGCGTGTGACCGGGAAAAGGTCATCCCCAACTGCTCGGCCTCCCTGCCCATGTTTTTCAACCCGGCCTTTCCCTGGCTGAGGGTGTTCAACAGCCCCATGTTGGCCTTGCTGAAAAGGTTGGCCGCGATGGCGTTCCGCTGGGCGGCCAGCTCGATCTTCTCCATCGCCCCGGCAATCTCGTAAAACGCTTCGTCGGGCGCCAATTTGATCAGGTCTTTGGCCCGCAGGCCGAGTTCCTCGAGTGCGGGCGCGGCGGCACCGCTTCCCCGGGCGGCCTCTCCTAAGCGTTTGGCCATCGTGGCCAATCCCGCATCGAGACTCTTTGCACCCGCCCCGGTCAGATTGGCCGCGTGGCGCAGCTTGATCAGCCCTTGCGTGGTCACCCCCATTTGGTCGGCCAGCTTGGCGGTCTGGTCAATGGCCTCCATTTGCCGCTTGATCATGTAACCGAAACCGGCTATGCCGGCAATCGCCAACAGCCGCCGGCCGAAACGCATCAGCCCGCCGCCGGCCAACGCCAGTTTGGCGCGCAAGCTCGCCACGTGCCGACCCGACATCCGCATCTTCGCGTCAAAACCTTTCGTCTTCGCGGTCAGCATCGCATACAGATTGCCGACGGGGCTGGCCATGGGATTTCAGGGGTCAGGGGTCAGGGCTGTTTCGAGCTTTTTCCAGACTGCGGCGGCCCGTTCTTGCACCTCTTCCTCGTCCGGCGGTTCCGCCTGATCGTTGCCGGCGTCAAACCAGAGCAGACAGCTCGGCGGCTCGCAGTGCGGATCGCCTTTACCCCGCAGCGAATTGGCCACCAGGCAGGTGAGCTCGTGGACGGCCATTTCCAGGCGCTCTTCGCCCCAGGGCGCCAGGGAGTATTCCGCCTGCCAGGCCGAGAACTCTCGGCTGTCGATCCGCTGCATCGCCTCGCGAACCGAGCAGTGCAAAACGGTGCGGGCTAGGAAGTGCCAGAACCGCCGCTCGGTCCGCCCTCTGAGTTTCCCGCCAGGTCCTCAATGTCTTCCTCGCTGATGGCGCTTAGCCGGGCGGCCACCCGATACACGCGGTTCAACGCGGCGGCCGACTTTTCGCCCAGCCTCTCGGCGTCACCGTCCCGAAACACTCGCCGGCCCCGCTCATCGCAGACGGCCATCACCACCAGCCGGGCGCAGACGTTTCGCAGCGAGAACCGGCGGTTGCGGCCGCGGCCCTTGATGCTGGCGTCCTCAAAGGCGTCCCGCTCCGCGCCGGTGAGCGTGCGGACGTAAACGAAACCGCCCCACTCCGGCACGTCCATCCGCTCCATGGGCAGGTCCTCGGCATTGAGGATCGCCTGGCGGTCGAGCTCTACGGGCTGGATCTCTACTGCGGTGCGAGCGCTGCCAGCGGCCGGCTGCTCGAGATCCTGCTCCTCGAGGACGTCCGGCGGCTCCGGTGGAACCTGGTTGACAGCCATGTTGGTTTCCTCCCGTTAGGGGTGAAAGGAATGCAGAATGCAGAATGCAGAATGCAGAATCAAAACTCTTTCATTCTGCATTCTGCATTCTGCATTCTGCATTTTCTTCTGCTTTCATCAGGCCGCCCAATTGGGCTCACCGGTGAGTTTGAACGTGAGGGACTCGGTCATCTTCTCGCCCAGACCGGCGGAGACCTCGCGGCGCTTCTGCAGGTTGGCCGAACAAGAAAAACCCTTGGTGGCCCCGGCCGGCCAGGTGATCCCCAGCGTGCCGTTGGTTCCCACGTTCGGCACCACGGCGTCGGGGTCGAAGTGCAGCAAGAGGCTCACCTCGCCGGCGTCCTTTAGCGCGGAGATGAATTCCCGCCAGTCGTTGCTCGAACCCTGGTGGGTGACGTCGATTTGTTCGGCCTCCTCGCCGCCGGGATTGACGTCCAGCAGTTCCCCGCTGAGCGTGCTGAAGGTCACCGCGATCCCGGTGCTCACGTAAGGTGCAACCATGATTGATTCTCCCTAAAAAAATGATCAGTGCAGCATTTTGCACTCTGCACTGCGTCACTAGCCAGTGACGATCTCGATCTCCAACTTTTGGGCCCCCGTGCCGGCCAGGTCGATATCCTTGGCGGCGGCGCCGATCGCCGGCGTATCGCCGTCCCCGTAGAACAGGAACTCCTGGCCGGGCTGGAGGATCATCTTCCAGGCGTTGCCGGCCAGCTCGTAGCCGTTGGCCGCCCCCTCGCCGATGGTGATCGGGTTGGCGTTGGTCGCCGGCGCCTTGGCCTTAAAAACCTGCACCTTCTGGCCGGTGCCGTCGACGGTGGCCCCGTTGGTGCCGGTCAAGGCGGTCAGATCGATGGTGGCCGAACCGGCCGTCAGTGCCTGCTCGAAGCAGGCCACCTTGTGCACCGCCGGCGTGGAGGATGCGTTCAAGGTCTTGCTGGTATTAAAACCATCGTGGGTCACCGTCTTGTCGGCGTCGGAGACGGCCGGCATGTTGGTCTCGGGCGTCTCAACCACGGTGGCCAGGCTCTTTAGAGTCACTTCGACTGACATGATTTCTCCTCGTGTAGGGGGGTGAAAGGAATGCAGAATGCAGAGTGCAGAATGCAGAATCAAAAACTCTTAAGTCTGCATTCTTCATTCTGCATTCTTCATTCTACATTCTTCATTCTGCATTCTGCATTTCTTTCAAAAACTGGGCACCGGCTGGCGGTGCCAGATATTCAGATCGATGGCCACCTCGTTGATCCCTCCCGGTCCGCCGCTGCGGTCGGCCTCGAAACCGTCGTAGTCGCCGGCGTGTTCGATCATCAGCACGGCCACCTGGCCGCCCGGCGGCCCGAGATTTCCCTGGAAGCCGACCAGCGAGAGCCGCACCGCCTCCTTGACGGCCTCTGCCTCCTTGGGGCTTTTGGACCAGCAGGAGACCTGTATCCGGCTCGAGGCCGCGCTGGCCGCCCCACCCTGGTGCGCGGTGGGCGTCCCGCCCACCTTCTCGCAGGTGATCGCCGGCGAGGCCTGCCCCTGCGGCAGCTGCCCCCAAAAGATCCGCGTGCCCACGTGACGCTTGACGGCGGCTTGGCTGAGCAGGTAGTGCACCAGCGCGATTTTGATGCTCATAATATTGTCACCCCGTCACCCGATCACCCCGTCACCCGATCACCCCGTCACCCGATCACCCCGTCACCCGATCACCCCGTCACCTTTTCCCGGCCAGTTTGCGGGCCTCGCGTTCGATTCCCGCGGCCAACTCCCGTTTGTAGATCGCCAGGGCGGGGCCCTTCTGCGACTCGAATGCCGGCCGCAGAAACGGGTGCGCCGGCACGTGCCCGACTACATTGCCGCCGATCGCCAGCACGTGGCCGTGCTCAACCAGGTGGGCGATCTTGGCCGGGTCCTCGTAAATCGCCTTGCCAGCGCCGGTCCTGCCCACCTCCTGCTTAAAACCCCAGCGCGGGCCGATCACGGTGACAATCGTCTGCGTCGCCGTATAGCTCTTGCTCCTCTGGCCGATACTCTTGGCCAGCAGCTTCCGGCCCGTCTTGGTCCGCCGGGCGTTGGCCTTGGCCGCCTTGACGATCGGCCGGGCCGCCTTCGTGGACGCAGTCCGCATCACCCGCCGCTGGATCCGATCGGGAAGCAGCTTCAAGGCCCGCTCGAGCTCCTTAAAACCCGCGGTGATGATGCCCGTGTTTGCCATCACTATTGCGGGTCCTTTTCCTTGCAGAGCATCTCCAGTTCCACGTTGCCCTCGCCGATGTTCCGCGGCGGGCCCAAAACCTCCAGCAGGCGATTGCCCAGCTTGATCTGCAACTTGCCGCTGATCCCGCTCCGCCAGCGGATCCGCACCCGGTGCGTGATCTCGGCGTGTACCTGGGCCGCTTGGTAGTATTCCCGGCCGGTGAGCGGCTTGACCTCCGCCCACACGGTGGCCAGGTCCACCGGCGAGTAGGTCACCTCGCCGTCGGCGTGGCTCTCGGCCAGCCTTTGAATCGTAACCCGCTTATTTAGGTCCCCGGCGTTCAGCATGCTTTCAGGAATGCAGAATGCAGAATGCAGAAGGCTGAATCCTCATTCTGCATTCTGCATTCTGCATTCTGTCTTCCTTCAACTGTAGCCGCCCCAACCCTCGGCCAGCAGCAGCGATTCGGCACTCAGCGGGATTTTGGCGGCGGTCGTGCCGGTCACGACCGGCTCCCGCAGCTTGAACCAGTGGCCGGCGAGCTGCTCGATGGCCGTCTTGATCGTCTGCGGCACCTGGTGGGAGCCGCCGTAGCCAGCCACATAATTGATCTCTACCGCGTCGAGCTGCTTCCGGCAAACCGGCCAGCTCCGGCCGTAGGCCGGCGTGATCCGGCCCGGCTCGCCGTGGGTATCTACCAGGTAGCGGCCGCTGGCGAGCGTTTGTTCCACCCCGGCCGCGTCGATGTACTTGATCCAATTCACTGCCTGCAGGGGCGGCCGGGGCAGCTCGATCACCGCCGCCGGAAAGGCGTCCAGCTTCAACTGCCAGGTGGCCGTCATCAACTGCCGGGCGGTGGCGATCTCGGCGTAGGTACGGGCGCTGACAATCAGCGCGTCGATGTAAGCGTCCTCGTGGCTGCCGTCGACCCGCAGCGCCGTTTTGGCCTCTTCCCGCGAGACCGGTTCTCCACTGGGCGGTACGGTTTGGGTGAGCGACATGAGGCGGTGAGTGCAGAATGCAGAATGCAGAATGCAGAATAAAAGACTTTTGATTCTGCATTCTGCATTCTGCACTCTGCACTCCTTCTTTGGTTACTCGGTTGTTTCCCGGTCGTCCCAGGCGTTTAGTGCGTTCTCCACTTCCGCCTCATAGGCCTCGCCGATCCCGTCGATCAATCTCAGATCGCCGAATCCGCGGAGTGCCGAGTAGGTCAGCAGGTCCTCGTCCTCGAGCATCTCGGCCAGGTGGCCCGTGATGCCCAGTTCCTCCAGCGTGGGATCGTGATCGGCAGCCGCGGGTTCGTCCGGCTCGGGCTCTTCATCCGGTTCCGACTCTTCGATCGCCTCGGGCTCTTCGATCGCCTCGGGCTCTTCGTCCGGCTCGGGCTCTTCGTCCGGCTCCGGCTCTTCGTCCGGTTCCGGCTCTTCGTCCGGTTCCGGCTCTTCGATCGGCTCGGGCTCTTCGTCCGGCTCGGGCTCTTCGTCCGGCTCGGGCTCTTCGTCCGGCTCGGGCTCTTCCACCGGCTCCGGCTCTTCGAACAGTTTCGGCTCTTCGATCGCCTCGGGTTCTTCGATCGGTTCCGGCTCTTCGATGGGTTCGGGCTGTTCGGCCGGCTGCCGCTGGAGCTCGTCTTTGAGATCCTGCGGCATTGCGTCGATCGGCTCGGGATCCGGGACGTCCCGGAGGAACGGTTTGCGGCGCCCGGCGCCCACCGGGCGAGCAGTGGCAGCCGGGGGTTTGGCCCTTTGGCCATTGCCGGATTTGGCGGCCAACACCTCGAAGGCCTCAGTCGGCCCGATATACTCGGCCTCGCCGGCGGCAATCCGCAATCGGCCCTCGGCGTGCAGCACCTCCACGATCTCGCCGGTCTCTTGGATCACAATGTGCACAATTGGTTTCCTTTTTTCTCTACATGGGAATCGCGGTGACTGCGAAGGTAAATGACTGGTTGGCGTCGCCGCTGTCCACGATGGCGTGCACCACCCGCCACTCGTCGCCCAGCAGGTTCCGCACGCTGCCGGCGGCCAAAACCGTATCGGCGAACATCGCCTCCGCGGCCCCGCAGGCGATTTTTGCCACGTGCCGCTTGGCCCCGCCGTTGCCCAGCACCTTGGTGAAGGCGGCCACGTCCAGCCAGTTGGTGCCGTCGAGCTTGGTCTGGACCTTCACGTCCAGGGTGTCGCCGACGTCGGTGGCCGCGGCGGTAACGTCCAGGATCAGGCACAAGGCAGCCAGCGGCCGGGGCAGCCGGATCGCGGCCTCGTTGACCGTGCCCGCCGCGGTTCTGGCGGCGGACGCCAACAGGCAGGCGGCGTCGTGGCTCTTCTTGGCTTCCATCGATCCCTCTTAAAAGTGAGGGGGTGAGGGGGTGAAAGGAATGCAGAATGCAGAATGCAGAATCAAAAGTCTTTCATTCTGCATTCTGCATTCTGCATTCTGCATTCATCCGTCACCCCCTCGTGTTTACGTGGCAATCGGTTCCAAAATGCCTTGCAGATCCTCGGCGATCACGGAGCCGTAGTTTTCAGCGACCGTGCTTGCTCCCGAGGTGATCTTGTCGGTGGCGTGGGCGTTGCCGACCAGATTGCGGACCACAACCCCCGTCGAGCCGACGGCCAGGTTGATGCAAGAATCCGCGGCGGCGGCCGCGTTGTAGATCAGGTTGTTCTCGATCACCACATTCGTGACCACTCCAACCGTGGCGATGGCCGCGGTGCCCCAATCGCCGCAGAAGACGTTGTTGCGGATGATGCAGGCGTCCTGGGCGGCGTCGAAACTGATCGCATTGGTGTTGGCGGCGTCCGGACACTGGAACCAGCAATCCTCGACCAGCAGCCCGTCACATTGGTTGGCGGTGCCCGTGTCGATAACGATCAGGAAGTTCATGTTGCCGGTGGATTCCACGAACCGGCAGCCCCGGAGGGTACACCCTTTGCCGGTGATATCCAAGCACGCTGTGATGTCCGCGAAGTGCGCCTCGAACCAAATGTTCTCGATCGTGACTTCGGCGGCCGAGATATCGATGTCGGTAGTGACCGCCGTATCCAGCGTCAGCTTGGGCATCGTGGCGTAGCCGCCCAGACCGCGGATCGTCACCCCGGCCACGTCGCAGGCGATCGCCCCGGCGGCCGAGAGCGTCTCGGCGTGGCCAGGCATCACCATGATCACGTCGCCGGCGTTGGCGGTGCATTTCCCGATGGCGTAATCGATCGTCGCCAGCGGCTTGTCCGGGTTGCCGCCGAAACCGGCCGAGTCGCTGGCCGCGGCGTGGCCCGAATCGACCCACCAGATCGTGCCCGAGGGAAAAAACTCCCGGTCGATGATGGCGAACATCCCGCCGGCCTGCCGGCGGACGAAGAGCTTGGTGTCCATTTCAGGGTTCCCTCTCTAGTTCTGAGTTGACCTGTGTGATGGAAGGGTGAAGGGGTGATGGGGTGAAGGGGTGACGGGGTGAGGGGGTGACAGGGTGACGGGGTGAGGGGGTGACGGGGTGAGCGATCGTCATCTTTTCACCCCGTCACCCCGTCACCCTGTCACCCCGTCACTTTTTGCTCCTAGTCGGTGATCGCCGTGGGCGGCGTGGCCTGCGGGTAGCGGTTCTGCAGATAAGCGGTGACGCTCCAGAAGTTGGTGGCCTGGCTGGAGTCGGCCGCCACAATCTGCACGCAGTCGAAGCCGCCCGCCTGGTCCAGGGCCGCGGGATCGATCTGAAAAACCACCTGCTTGTCCTTGATGGTAGCCGCCACCGTGAAATTCTTGGCGGCCGTCTGGGCCACTAAGGTGTCGGAGGCGCCGCAATCCTCGTTGGCCCAGATGGGCGTATTTTGCGACAGCGCCTTGGCCCCGGCGGGCAAGATGCCCGTGCACTGCTGGGGCGTCAGCAGCGTGGCGTGGCCCACGGCCTGGGTCAGCTCGACCACGATCCAGCATCTCAAGGCGTCCCGCAGCGAGATGCAGTCGCTGGTCTTGCCGCCGTTGGTGGTCTCGGGTGACGCCAACTGGACGATCTTGAGATTTTCCGGCAAACAAAGCATGTCTTTTGTTCTCCTTTAGGTCAAAGTGCAGAATTCATCATTCTGCACTCTGCATTCTGCATTCTCTTCTGCACTCTGCATTCTGCACTCCTTCTACGCCCGGACCTTTAAGGTCACGAAGGGCGAGACCGTGTTGGTCCCTTGGGCCGGCGTGAGCGGCGAGGCCCAGGTGGGTTGGCCATCCACGCGTAGCACGAAGCGGTAGACGGACTCATCATTAACGAAACGAACGTGAATGCTCACGGCGGATTTGATCCCCCCCTTGTCGATCAGCTTGTACTGCGAGAAGTCGCAGAGCATGATATCGCCCTCGGTGCCGAGGGTGGCGGCCTGTTCGATGGGCAGGATCGGCCGGCCCAGCAGGGTTCCGAAGGGAGTTTGGTTGATACCGCCGGCGGGAATGAACATCGGCACCCCGCCGGTGCCGATTACGTGGTGGAGCTGAAAGATCTGCGGCCAGCAGTCCTGGTTGATGGTCCACACGGCGTTGGCCATCCCTTTGGCCCACATCCGCGCATACATCTTCTCGACGTTCTCGGCCACGATGGTTTTGGCCGCCTGGCCGGTTTCCTTCGAAACCTGCACCTTGGGCCCGGTGCTCAGAATCCCCTTAAGCTGTCCGGCGCCCGTTCCGCGGATGATGCCGTCGTCGATCTTGAAACCAAAAACATTGGGGAAGGCCTCGCGGATGATTGCCTCCAGGGCAACCGCGTCCTCGATCAATTCGTCCGTGGCGTAGCACAGCCCAATCAGCTTCTGCAGCTTCAGCTTGACCCTTCTGAACTTCGGTTTGCTCGCGGTCTTCTCCGCTGCTTCCGATTCCCAGTACGCGACAACTCCACCCCACTGCGAGCCGTCGGCGCGGCTGGTCTCGTCGATGCCGTTGATTTCCAGGCTGTTCTTGCCGGCGCCGATCGGGGTGCGGGAACAGCGTGAGGCCAGGATGCCCGTGTCGTAGATCGCCTTGAGCAGCTCGTTGGTGGTTTCGCTGCCCACCAGAAAGCCGCCCTCCGAGGGAACGCCCTCGGAAAGTCCCGTCGCCGCTTGGGGTGCCAGCAGCCGCGGATCGAGGCTGCCGTCCTGCATCCCGGCCCGGGCCACGGCCTGGAGCATCTGGCCAAAACTCTCGAAACCCGGCTGGCCCGATCCTTCAGCCGCCGAGCCGCTCAATAGCTGCGAGGCCTGCGAGCTGCCATCGGTGGGGATTTCGCGGACCGGCGTGAGGTTGCGTTCGCGTTCTTGGAGCTTTCGTTCCCGGGCCAGGCCGGCCTCGACCTGGTCCAGCTCCTTCTCCAGGACGTCGTACTGGGCCTGCTCCTCTTCGGTCAGTTCCAGCCGATCTTCTTCGGCCAGGGTATCGTTTTGGGCCTGCATCGTGCGGACGATCTCCGCGGCCCGATCCTGCAGCTTCATCAGTTGGGTGGGCATTTCAAAGAGCCTCCAAAGAGGGTATCGCTGAGCAATGCTCGCGACCCGCTGCCGCGTGGAGGCAAGAGCACGTTCGATTTCAACTTGGATTTCGGCCGCCGCCCGCTGCCGCGTGACGGCTTGCCAAAGTGATCGTTCAGTCTAGCGGATGGGAAAAGCGCTATTCAAGGGAGATTTTTGACCACCGCGAGACTTGGCGAGCAGAGCTCGACCGCGGATTGCTCTAACTGACGGCCTCTCAACGAGTTAGGCCGCGCAATCCCAGCTCCCGGTTCCGCAGTTTTGCGGCCCGCATTGCAGCCGCCCTTTGGCGGCGGCCGTCGCGGCTGAGGTCGTCCAACACCTCTTCCAGGCTGGCCACCCGGTCGGCCATGCCCAGCGAGATCGCCTCCTTTGGCCCAATCAATCGGCCCTCGCCGAAATCCGCCTTGACGATCTTGGCCGTGACGTTGCGGCCCTTGGCCACGTCGGCCACGAACATCTCGTAGTACCGGTCGACGTCCTCCTGCCAGGCGGTTTTGGCCTCGTCGCCCAGCGGCTCGAAGGGATTGCCTTCCGTCTTGTAACGGCCGGCCTCTATGAAGGTCATTTTGATCCCTTCGGACTTAAGCGCTTCCGAGACGTCCATGTGCAGCATGAACACGCCGATCGATCCGACCTCGCCGCCCGGGGTGACCACCAGGCGGTCGGCGGCCGAGGCGATCCAATAGGCGGCCGAGGCCGCCAGGCTGTTGGCGACCGCCACGATCGGCTTCTTGCCGCGGGCCCGGCGGATGTGCCGGGCCAGTTCAGCCACGCCGTAGACCACGCCTCCCGGGCTGTCGATGTCCAGCACGATCGCCCGCACATTTTCCTTTTGGATAAGTTCATCAAACGCCTTGGCGTAGCTGTCGGTCGAGATCCCCCACCAATCATCGTGCTGGGCGATCAGGCCCCGCAGGGGCAATACAGCGATGCTGCCGACCAGCTTCTCGGGGCCATTGAGCCGGGATTCGGCCCCCGTGAATTCATTGCTGTCCGACTCGGTTTCCACGACGATGCTCTGAAATCGCTCCCGGAACCTTTTCAGGTCCAGGCTCCAGATTCGCGCGTGGGCGGCCATTCTGGCGTACAGCTGCCGCTCGTTGATTTCGCGATTGATTGGCACCGAATCCTCCCTTACGGTTGTGATCCATTTGACTGTTTCAATTCGTACTCTATGAGGGCCGCGATTTCTGCCGCGGCGTCCTGCTGCCACCCGGCTAGCAGAACCTGCGGTCGCACCGCTCGCAGCGGATTGCAGCCGGGCCGGCCGAGACGTTTTACGCGGACGTTCCAAGCACTGCGGCTCTGTTCGATCACCCCATCGGCGATCGCCTGGGGATCGATCGGTAAGTTAGGAGTGCTATGAAAACTCTTCCAAGCGCGGACAAGCGGATCGAGGCTGCGGGTGACGTAGCCGTGGTGATCTTTGTAAAACGATTCCAGCCACTCCACGAACCGCTCGGGGTCCTCGGCGGCGTGCTTCAGCCGCTTGCCGGCCTCGCCGTATTCGGCGCGGGCGATCCGCCCGGCGGCGTCGGCGGCCAGGATCTGGAAGGCCAGCTCGTGCTGCTCCGCCGCTCGCCCTTTGCCTTCGGAGCTTTCTTGTTCCTGGCCCTCCTTCATGTTCAGCGGCGTGAGAAAGTCGTCCAGCCCGGAGCCCGGCGGTGCCGGGTTGAGATTTTCCAGCACGCGAACCTCGTTTCTGGTCATCCAGCCGCTGAGGATTGCCAATTGGTAAAACGCGCTGCGGGCCTTGCTGTCGCCCCGCAGCAGGCCGTCGATGAGGAATTCCGCAAAGAAAGTGCGCGGTGCTATCAACAACCCCCGCAGACGCTGCTCGATCCGTACCAGCCACGGCCGGATCGTATGCTTGGTGAAATCCAATCCCTGATGTTCGATGTTCGAGAACGTGGCCCGGTCGAGAATTCCGACCATGTGCGGCGGCACTCGGAAAATGCGGGCGATTTCCTTATCTTGGAATCCTCGCGACTCCAGCCATTGCGAATCCTCGTTGGTTAGTCCGAGTTGGTTCGCCTTCATCCCCTCTTCCAATACGGCCGTTCGATGAGCGTTGTCCGAGCCGGCGTGCATGTGTTCCCATTGCTTGCGAAGCTCGATCTTGCTTTCGGGTTTCATCTTGCCCGGATGTTCCAATACCACGCCCGGCCGGGCGTTGTTCTTGAAAAACCTGGCCCCGTGACGCTCCTGGGCCACCGCCAGGCCGATCGTCTCGCGGGCCAGGGCGATCGGCGAGAGCCCCACGTAGCCATCGCTGGAGAGGCCACGGATGTGCAGGATCTCGTCTTGGGTGTACGAAACGGGCGGCCCCTGCTGCGGCCGGTGCTCGTAGCGGAGCCGGGCATCTTCGACCAGGTAGATCTTGATCCGGTCGGGGTGCAGGGGGATCAACTGGTCGACCCAGCCGCGCCGGCCCGGAACGATTCGGCTGTAGGCGTTCCCCCGCAGGCAGAGGTGACCGATCATCATCTCCCGCCACTCGAAGCTGGTCTGCCATGCATTGGGTGCAGAGTGCAGCAGGTCGTAGAGCGGATGGTTCGGCTCCCGCTGCTTGCCGCCGTTCGGGAGGCGGCGGTAAACGTGCAGCGGCAGCGAGGCCACGGTCTCGGCCAGGACCCGCACGCAGGCCAGCACGGTCGGCACCTGCAGGGCCGAATCGGGCGTGACCTCGATCCCGCTGGCCGAGGGTGTTCCCAGCGGCCCGTACCAGTAGTCGTCGGCCGGACCGGGCAGGCTGCGTCCGGCGGCAATAAACATTCCCTTGATTCGATTCCACATGCTCATAATACAAAAAGCTCTCCCGCGTCGTAAACGCTTTCCTGGTCCTCGCCCAGCCAACCCCAGAGGGCCATGATGGCGGCCTGGATCCCGTCGACTCTCTTGGGGTCCTGGTGCTTCGGCTTGACCGGACGCACGTTGCCCGAGCTGTCGGTGATCACCGTGACGTTGGCGGCGTTCCAGTTGAGCACGGGATGGTTGCCGTGGTGCAGCCGGCCGAGTTGGAGCAGGCGTTCAAACTCCAGGGTCGGCTCGTTGTAGTGCCGAATTGTCTGGGGGAATTCAAGCATCTCGATTCCGTAGTTTTTCAGATTGGTGGCCGTCTGCTGAGCGTTCCAGGGATCGAAGGCAATCTGGCGGATCAGAAATTCCTCGTCGTCCCGTTGGATCGCCTGCTCGATGTAGTTGTAATCGACCACGTTCCCGGGTGTCATTTCGACAAGACCCTGCTGGACCCAGTGGCGATAGGGCACTCTGTCTTCCCGTTCCCGCTGGGCGGCGGTCTCCTCGGGGATCCAGAATTTAGGTTTGAGTTTGATTGCCCCGTCGATTCGAAAGGCCAGCACCAACGCCGTGAGATCCAAACGGCTGGCCAGGTCCAGGCCGCCGCAGCATTCGCAGCGGTAGAGCTCACTCCGGACGATCACCCCCGGCGATCGCCGCCAGACCTCCATGTCCAGCCAGCGGCTTTCCCGCTCGGTCCACTCGTTCAGGTGCAAGCGCCGAAAAGTGTTTTGGAACCGGGGTGAAGTTTGGGCCTTATTGCACTGGACCCGCAGGTTGTCGAGTTTGACCGAAAGGCCAAGGTTGGGATTGGCCTTGATCCAATTGGCCTCGTCCGACCAGTCGTCGCCTTCGTCCAGCGCGGCGATGAGTGCAAAGAGCGTATCGTCGAAACCGGCGTCGCTCTCAGACGCGGCCTCGAGTGCCTTTAGGCAGCGATCGTGAATCTCCCAGCAAATAGTGGTCTTGTCGTAGCCGGCGGTGGAGATTGCCAGCAGCAGCGGTTGGCGGCGGGCCCCCATCGCGGTGTCCAGGGCGTCCCAAAGTTCCCCGTTGGGATGCGCGTGAAGTTCATCGACCAACACGCCGTGCGGATTTAGCCCCCATTCGCCCATCGATTCGCCGCCGAGGGGCTCATATTTGCAGTCCGCCGCCGGAACGTTCAGATTGTCCTTATAGATTTCGATCAGCTCCTGCAGGTCGGGCGACTTGTTGACCATCCGCGTGGCCTCGCCGTGAATAATCCGGGCTTGCTCCCGCTTGGTAGCGGCGGTGTAGATCTCCGCACCCGGCTCGCCGTCGGCGACCAGCAGATACAAGCCAAGGGCGGCCGCGAACGTGCTCTTACCGTTTTTGCGGGCCACCTCGATATACGCGGTGCGGAAACGTCGCATGCCGTCACTGGATCGTTTCCAGCCAAATAACACCCAGACGATGAACGTCTGCCAGGCCGCCAGCACAAAGGGTTTTCCCGCCCATTCCCCCTTGCTGTGCTTGAGGAACCCAAAAAACTCTACCGCCCGGCCGGCGGCGGTTTCGTCGAAATACAGTCCCCGCTTGCCGGCCTGTTTCAGGTCGCGGACGTGGCGGCGGACGGCGCGGCGCGCGAGCTTGCCGGTGACGATCTCGCCGGTCCGCACGCCGCGGACGTAGGCCTCGACGATTTTCTTAGTTGGGGTTGCTCGTTTGGCCATTGAGAAAATCCAGAAGTGCAGAGCCGGTTGTGGTCTTTGCCGCCTTGACCCGGGAGCGGGAACTGGGGGTCATCCCCAACTCCGCGGCGAAGCGAACCATGTCCTTCATGGCCGCGGTCATTTGGTTCAGATAGGGGCTTTGATAGGGTTGTTTGTTTTTGGAAATGAATATCGATCCGTACTGTTGCACCGCCTGGTCCGCTTTGACGTACAGGCTCCAGGCCCGGCAGTAGGCGGCGAACACGGCCCGGTCGATCTCGGTGAGGATCCCCGCCTCGGCGAGCTGTTTGGCCAGCCGCCGCCATTCCTTGCGGGCTTCTTTGTCCAGGTGCCGCGGGCAGCTCGGCAGCTTCTTGGATTTGATCTGCGGTTCGTTTTCGTTCAGTCGCCGCCGGCCGGGATTGCCGGCCAGCCGCTTGGCGGCGGTGGGTTTGGGTTTGCGTCCCCGCATGACCATCACTTCACTATCTCCGGTTTCAATCCCATGTCCTTCATCCGCTGCAAAGCCACTGCCACGTATTTCGGTCAGACCCGGCCTAACTGTTCGGCGGCCATCATCGTGGTGCCGCAGTCACCCAGCCCTGCCGGCGACCCCCCCCTCTAATTTCGCGCCCGAAAACGCGCGAG
>Ga0114919_10001082_pt1 | contig 21865 bp, 20 predicted proteins | sample BlataG_FD_88682 | JGI IMG/M metagenome (GOLD analysis project Ga0114919, IMG submission 88682) | Deep subsurface microbial communities from Black Sea to uncover new lineages of life (NeLLi) - Black_00105 metaG | ecosystem: Environmental > Aquatic > Marine > Oceanic > Sediment | place: Atlantic... | reverse complement strand
CTCGATGATATCATGGTCTGATGATTATCATTGAAAGTGGTCTATGGTATTATCATGCACGTCGTGCACATGATATTACCAATTTGGGGAGGGGGGGGAGGGGGGGGGGGGGGGGGGGTTGTGGGGTCATCGTCAATGGGCCTCTTCTTGCTTGTCTATAAAGACAGCTAGGGGTATCAGTTTGCGGGATGGTATATAAACTTATGCTGTATTATCTTATTATCTTGTTAGAACGGCAAATGTAGGGCTGATTTAAAGTAAAATATCATGCAGACAAGCAACGTCTGGGTGTTTGGGTTTTCTGAGGATTCTAATTGTATTATACCGAGTATTATACTCCCGCAAGCTTCGTCCATTGTAAGTGGCTTGAACGTGTACTTGTATGCTCAAGATTAGATCAGCAATCTTTCAAAGCATTCTGTCAACACAACTTCCTACTCAACAAAATGTCACTGACACAAATTTCTTCCTCCGCCACAGCCTCTAGCCATTAACTTGGGCAGCTTAGCAAACTATAGGACACAGAAATTCTCAATACATAACTACGGAGACCATGCAGCAGTCGTCGAACTAGCAAGGGATCAACTCAACCCCGCTCTCTCGGTCGTTTGCCTCGACACCACTGACCCTCTTGCAACCGTCTTCACCATCCCCCCTTCCTCCGATAAAACCTTCCTTTTGACAGCAACCAACCCTCACAATGGATCTGCTATGATTCACGAAGAAGTACTCTTCCAGGTTGAAGGAGCAAAGCCAGCTAGACTTGCCATCACTGCCAAGTTGCTCAAGGCGTCAGGCAAAGGGCTGGGAGGAGGCAAAGCTAAACGAGTCTTGGTCACAGATCAACCTCAGCAACAACAACAGCAACAACAAGAAGGAAGAGGAGGAGACAAAAACATCCGATATTCAATAGAAGAAGACATCAACATCACCAATAACAAAAGCATTTATCTCCCAGAGAGCTCCGTCCTCACAGCCAGCGACCATTCCAAGCGCTCAAGAGATGAAGTTGAGGAGGAGGAACATGAAGAAGGGCAGGGTGGGCAGGCTTTCATTCAAATGCATTCATCGTCATACGTAGGCTCCACCCCCTACCACATCCCACATCATATTTCCAAAAAGACAAAGCCATCTAATGAGGATGAGACGTATAACAACGACAATAATAATAGCATTAGGAGCAGCAGCATTAATATTGTTGTTGCTGAAATAATAGCACCTGATCCTGAGACGCCGCCATACATTAAAACACAGCATGACAGACCTACACATTATAAAAGTAGTAACACAACTACCAAGAAGAAGCAAGATGGTAGGTTGATGGGCTTTAACAGTAGAGTTGAGGAAGCAGTACCGACAGCAGCAGCAGCAGCAGCAAACACAGAAGTGACTGCAGCTCTGAGGGTATTCATGCGTTCGTTATCGAGCCATGGAGCAGAACATGGTTGGACTGGTAAACAAGAACATGCATTCTGCAGCTGGATCAACTATATGCTCAACCCAGCTGGCTATGGTACTGCAGAGCAACAAGCAAAATACAAGGGTAAGATGCACTCACTGTTGACCCATATCAATCAAAATGGTAGTGATGGAAATGTCCTCTTTAAAAGCAGGGAGATAGTAGATGAGAAGCAGTTGGGGCTGACTGATGCACAAAGAGCGCTTAAAGATGTATCCACACGCCAAGCAATGTTGTCGGTTGTGATGTCTTACCATCCATTATGGTTGGCAGCTGGAATGGAAGTTGTTCTGAGTAGAAATTGTAGTGGTGGTGGTGGTGGAGGAGGAGTGTTAGCAAGAGAAGAAGTGCCAGTAGAGGCTCTTAGCAACAAGAAAGTCATGGAGACATTTGTGAGGGATGTGTTTCTGAGTCCTCATTCATCATCAGCTAGAAATCAGCAGCACCAACCAAAAACAGATAAAGATTGGGGAGCAGCACAAAAGGTAGTAGTTGGGAGATTCCTGCACCTGGCTGCCTTGCTAGACCTGGCTGCTGATAGTTATCATGATGATTATGAGAATAATGATGCACTTCCTGCTGCTACTATGCCTCCACTGTTCCGCCCTACTTCCACCATTAAATCATCCATGGAAGCAGTGAAGAAGTTCATCTCTCTTCACAGAGGAGGCAGCCAGGATCTAAAACGTCCGCTTGCTCGCCTTGGGCTGTCATTCAAATATATCCAGTCACCTCTCACTGATTTGTTTACAACTCCAGTGAGGAATGTGGCTGTAGACTTCCGTAATGGTTTCCATCTAGCAAGACTAGCTGAGCTTCTCATTCCTGGTAGTGGTGGTAGTAGTGGATCTGACAATTTGACGTATAGACTGAGCTTCCCCGCCACAAGACGTCCAGTCAGACTGGCCAATATCAAACTAATACTCCATGCATTTAAACAAGCAGGTGTGCCTGTCCACGAAGACAACGCAGCTGCTATTATAGATGGTGATCAAAAGGAAACACTTGTGCTGATGTGGCAAATCATGGAGCATTTCCAGATTGCCCAGGCGTTGGTCGATCCCAGATCAGTGGCGCTGGAAACTGAAAGACTTGGTGGTAAAGCTGCTAGTAGTAGAAGACGCCACTCATCAACATCACTAGAGGAAAGCTTGTTGCAGTGGACTAATGCAGTATGTAGAAGCCATGGAGTTGCACCAGTATCAAGTTTCAACAGCAAAGATTGGGCAACGGGGAAGATTCCATGTCTCTTATTGCATCATTACCTTGGTCCTGCAATGATGCCCTGCCCAGACTTAGGACTGTCCAATCATGATGCTCCATTTGTCAACTATGAACAACTGAGAAGAGCTGTGATGGGACGTCAGCAGCAACAAGAGGATGAGGATGGAGGTATGACTTTTAAAAATAGTTTGATGCATATTCCACTAGTGTCAGCTACTGACGTAGCTGTGTGTGGAGGTCTAGACAGCAAGATTGCAATGTTGCTGGCAGCTCAGCTGTGCTCCACCTGCATGGAGGTGACTGCAAGAGAGCGGGCTGCTTTGAGGTTGCAAAGATGGTGGAGAGCTCAGCGTATCAAACAGCCAGGTGGAGCATTAAACAACCTGAAAAGGTGGATCCAAGCTGCGTCTATGGTTCAGAGATGCTATAGATCATGGAAGATGAGAAATGGAGTGAAACAATTTAGTCAAGACAGGCAGAAGTTTATAGGCGCGGTGGTAAAGTTGCAATCACACTGGAGGAGACAACAAGCTCAACAGCAGTATAGATTGATAAAATTAGCAGCTGTTGTTATTCAATCATACGAGAGACGCAGAGCAGTTGCCAAACAGATGCATGAACAGTTGGTTTTGGTCCCCGTCTTGGAGAAAGGCCTTGCCAAGCATGCAGAGCTAGTGGCCTGGAGACGGCATGTCAAGGCAAAGAGAGCTGGATGTGCAATTGTTATTCAGTCTCACTGGAGAGGTTGTGTGCAAAGAAGAAGCTTTTCGAAACAAAAGGCAGCTGCTGTGTGCATTCAATCTCACTGGAGAGGTGGCTCAGCACGCAAAATTTATACGCAACTACTGGCAGATGCTATGGAACGTCGCCGTCGTCGTCGTGTGAATGAAATTAAGAGACACATGGCCAGGTTTGGAGGCGTGGTTGAGGAATATATCGACTGTTACTTGGGTGCAGTGAAGATTCAGTCTTGCTGGAGAGGTGCACTGGCAAGGAGAGAGGTTGCTGTGAGAAGAGAAAGAAGGGCAGAGGAGATGAGGATTCAACGAGCCAGAGAGGAGGCGGCCATGACAGCCATCTCCAGATGGGTGCCAGCAATAAGGCAACGCCGATTGTTTAAAAAGCAGCAACATGCGGTGGTGATATTGCAGCAGTGGTGGAAGCAACAATATACTGGAAGAACACAAGCAGCAATCTTGATTCAGGCAGCAGGAAGAGGCTTCTTGGTGAGGAGGTATGTGATACATGCCACTGCAGCAGCTGTTATTATTCAAACAGTGTGGAGAGGTCATGCAGAGAGAATGATTGATAGCGCTACAGCAACAGTACCAGGATCCAATTACAAAATGAAGATTCAGCTGGCTGACATTCGACATAGATTAAGGCTAGCTACATCAATTGCTAAACATACACCAGGCTTGACTATAGGAGAGAAAATGCATGCAGCAGTAGCTGCTCTGATTGCTGCAGCAGCCAGACACTGTCCAGAATCAGTCTTACCTGCACTTGCTACCATACAACTCTACACAAAAACAACAACAATATGTTGTCACATACTTGTAGTGGAGCTCAAAGGACTGCCAGCTCTGTTGGCAACTGTACAAAAACGTATTGGTACCAGTAGCTGTACTGACACGACCCCAGCTCAGCAAGCTCTCTCCCACTCTATGTGTATACTGGGCAATATTTATACAGCAGCAACAACGATGCCACACCGTCGCTCTTCTTCCTCCACCGCCCTATCCTCATCCGCTCCTAAACACCAGGAGCGGGCTTTCAGAGCAGAGCTGATGAAGGCATCTCAACCGCTCCTCCTGGCTGTTGGAGAAGTATTACAAAGGTTCCGAGATGCAGGTAATGAAGGGCCATTTATGACTGCTGTGTCCCTGGCCATGGCTATTGTCAAGTTGATGAATAGTGTTGGTATCGTGCCTGATGGCAATGATGATGATAAACAACAACAGCAGCAGCAGAGTAGAGTTGTAGTAATAACGAGTAAATATGAAGGTGTGAGGAGAATGCTGGGACATAAGAAGCTGGCAGATGAGAGATACCTGGCAAAACTAGAGAGAGAAAAGGGTAGTGACAAGTCTGCAAAGGCAGCTACTGCCAGCTACATGGCTGTCACAAGGAAGATTGAAAAGATGCAAGAATTGCTGGATATATTTGGGGGTGGTAATGGTGAAGGAAAGGGTGTAGTAGTAGTAAAGCCATCAGAGTCGACTACTACTACTACTACTACTACTACTAATAATAATAATAATGAATTGGCATCACAAAGCAATGCAGATGTTGGCCAAGATATGGCTGCTGTCAAGCAGGCATTACCATTAGGAAAGAACATATTGGTCAGAGTCGCACTCAAGGAGCTTAACTATAATAACACTAGTAGTAGAGTATAAATCTACAAGTTTTTTTTTTAAATTTTACATTCTACAATCAGTCACTGTGTAAATTCATCCCATAAAAAACATACTAGGTAGGTAGATTAATTTTAGGAAGTTTCATGGTACTACTAGGATCCCTAGTGCTGTACTCGATTCTCAACTCCTCACTGGCTGGCCTCTTCCATATCCACTTTTTCACTGCAGCCAGACTAAAGTCCCATGGTACGACTATATCATTGCAGGTAAGGTGGAGGACTGGATTAGTAGAGCCACTGCTATTACCATTATTGTTGCTGTCATTATCATTGTCATTGCCATTACCACTGCTGGATCCAAGACTGTTTTGTCGAGCCAATGAAGCTGCTGTGGAGGTCTTTTGGTAGAGGTTTTTCAATCCACCGACAATGCCCACACCCATGGCTGTAGGTGACGGTAAAGGTGATGATTTGGTTTTACCACTAGCTTTGTTTGTATGACGAGACTGCTGTTGATGATGTTGATGATGTATTGGATCATCAGTAGACATCATACCGTTATCACCATGTTGCTCCCGGCCTACCATTTCAAACCACTGTTGTTGCTTGGTAGCACTCCAAAACAAAGGCTCCTCTTTCATTTTAATCCCTTTCTCTGCTAATTTCTTCACCACATAATCAGCCGCTTTGCTGATGGTCAACACTTTGGGAGCGTTGAGTTTGCTCTGTTGCAAGGTGGGGAGGTTGCTGCCTTGTGCTGGTACTAGATGGAATGTCAGCTTCATGTCTTTGGGAACCGGAAATGTATTGCTTATAATGCAATCCAGGACCCAAGACGGTATATCTCTTTCAGATAATGCATTTCCAAGTTGATCCACTGGAAGTCTGAGTGGAGGAGGAGAAGAAGGAACGTTGATCACAGCTGATGACTGGGCGCATTGTTGCTGTTCTTGTCGACCTGCTGCTGCTGTTGGTGAACTTGCTACTGTCTTGGGTTGTTTTGGATGCACAATGATTATTATTGGCTTAGGAGTGGCACTTCCTAGTGTAAATCTGAATGACTGATTTGGTTCTGTAGCTGTTGAAGATGCCTCTGCTGATGTAGATGATATGGGTGTATTTACACCTCCTCCCCCTCCTCCTTCATCCAGTAGTTGCTGTCCTGGTTCTTCTCCCTGTGCTGCGGTTCCTAATCCTTTTGGACTGCTAGGGATGCTGGTGTTGTGAATAACAACAAGATCTGCCATCTCTTCATCACTATCCTTCTTACCACCATCACTCATCTGCTTCCCCTCCTCTCCCTCATCTTGTTGTACGTATTGCTGTTCCTGAGGCCCATCTATCCAAGGTTGAAATAAAGCTTTCAGCATTTTTTCTCCATAATTAATCTTCAAATCTGAAGGTGCATTGGGCTGCCCCAATTCTTGGGCATACACCTCTGCTTGAAAACATTGAGGTGGCTTTAGATGCAGAGCCAGGCAGCCTAATTTTGTGTCAAAAGAAAACCATGGCTCAATGGAATATGCTGGGTTGAAGAGGCTTCTCTCATAGCTCTTGATGTCCTTTCTTTTTGGTCTACTACTGTCATCTATAATGTCACCAGTGCTATCCATACTATTGTGATGGTAATGATGGCGGTCATTATTATTATTACCTGTATTAACCAGTGGCTCAGCTAGATCCTCTTCGACTATGCATCCAGCTGTGACATCCCACAATTGAGCCTTCTCTTCTTCATCTAAAGTAATAATATGCCGTTTATCAGTGCATACAGCTGCTTCTTTCAAGGCAGGGGCTCCTTGTAGTATAATCCAGGGCTCTAGTTGCTGTGGAGCAGGGTGATGTGTGCTCCTGGTGATGATTGATATAGGTTGTCTTGGTGGTTTTGTGTTGTTATTTTGGCGGCCAGTCACTGGTGGTGGCGGTGATGAGGATGCAAAGGTTAGCCTGGCTCTTGCTGCAGGGTGATGTCCTGCAGTGAAAGTTCTTCCTACCAAAGGAACAGTTGCACCACCAGTAGGTATTGTCAATTGAGAAGAAGAAGATGACAACGACGGCAAGGATGGGTTGATTCTCCATCCCTGTATGGAAGAAGAAGCTGTCGCAGTCCACAATGCTTTTCCATCATTAGTCACAGCCAGTGCTGTTATTCCCACTCCAGCAGAAGAAGAGGATGGAGATGGAGATGGTGAAGAATTTCCTTTCATTTCACTACCACTGCCACCACCACTACTACTATCATGCTTATCTAGTGTCACCAGGAGTTCACTGACTCTTGTAGACAACTGCGTACTATACACACACCCATCCTTCCCTCCAGAATACACTACATTGCCAGAAGGATCAACATCCAGGGCCCATACACTATCTGTATGAACAGCAAATGTCTGGATACACCTCCTGGTGCCTAGATCCCACAACTTTATTGCATTGTCTGATGATCCAGACAATAAAGAACTATTATCATTGCCACTAACGGATACCAGGGCACGCACCATATCACCATGTCCTCTCAATTCTCCTACTTTCTTACCAGATCGTGGATCCAGCAGTGCAATGAGACCATCAACCAACCCTGCTGCTATCAACGAAGATGAAGATTCAGTGGCCAGAGAATACACACTGGGTAAATGTTGGTGGTGTGTGGCTGTTGAATCACCACTAATTGACGCACTACTTGTTGTAGCAGACCATGTATGATGAGGAGAGATGATGGCAGTGCCAGTGGATACATCCCATACTCCCAGCTGACCTCCCAGCCCACCGGAAACCAGCTGATGAGAAATGGCGGGGAAAGAGGTGAGTCTCATAACATACTCAGTGTGGCCTTGTAAACATGCAATTGAAGTCATGTGTGTAGAAGATGACTTGGTGTCCCAAAGACGCACTGTGGTGTCGTTAGAGCAAGTGGCAAGAAGAGCGGCACTGGCATTATTATCAAAGGAGGAGAAGAGGGCTAGGTCGTTCACCCAGTCAATGTGGCCTTCTAAACTGGCTTGTAATGAAGGAGGTTTCCTGTTATTGTTGTGGTTCAATGACCAGTGCTTGACAGTGGAATCTCTAGATGCAGTGTATATGGAGTTGCCATACTTTTTGTCTAATAGCAAGGCGTTAATCCCATTGTAATGCTGGGGGGATGGGATGGGGCGGTGAGAAGAGATGTGTTGGGGAGTGGTCAGAATTACGGTTTGGGAGGGGAATGGTGATGGAACATACCTCTGGACCGTCGGTACGACGCAGCAAAATGGATATTGTAGGCTGTGATTTGTTGTTCGACATTTTAGGTCGATAAATCCAACACGATTACTCGAGTGTGATTGAGTTCAGCTGCTGACATGTTAAACTTTGTGATATCAAGGATCATCATGTTCGTGAACAGGGGAATATTCGATGAATTTCTTCCAGGCTGCAGCTGACGTCGCAATAAACACTGAGCATCCCCTCGCTACTGAGGGCTCCGTCGTGGTTTGATGAACGTCCTCGCTTGTGCTGCTTGACACTCATTGTTTCACATCTCTTGTCATAAACCATTCGCATTGCTCTAATCTTAGACTACCATTGCTAGAATCTTTATTGTGTGAGCCTCCTACAATAAGGAAATGGAGCATATATACAGCTCTCGACCCAACCTGCCAATCTGTCCAAGTCACTGAGTGAGTGAGGTGCTCGCCAAGCCAGGCGTCATTGTTGTTAGGTGGAGGAGGGAAATTTTTGTTCTCAGCTACAAATAGAGAGATGACGCAACTGGTGATCTACTAGTTTTCTATCTATACCAATTTAACTCAAGATCTGAGGGATTGAAAAGCTTTGGGCACGCATATACCGATCACTTTGCCATCCAAACTTCATTTTCATCACCTCCTTGACGACACAGCACGTAAATATTTCTAAGGCTTCTTTTCATGCACACACATCATATCTACTGTTCTTAAACGCGCATACATAATCTACCGCAGCAAGTTTCCATCTCTGCTCCACATACAGCTGTAGACCACTATGTTTTGGAGGGTACGTTTTTTTTCACTCGCATTCTATACTGTCGACAATCAGGTGACTAGTTTGTCTAGTTGGACAATGCACCATGCATTTTAATTCCCTTAAAGACCGAGCAAGATTACCCAACCTCATCTCATCGACAACCACACCAGCTTTTTCCTCCCCAACCGTCTCCAACCCCACCCCTCTTCCCTCTCTCTCTAATCCCCCCTAATCCACCCCCCACATTCCTTCTTTGTATCATAACAGGTTAGCGGTCTCAACGCATCCAGTCCTGTAGACACCATCCTCGACAAGGACAATTTCACCTTGGAAGAACTCCTAGACGAAGATGACCTCATCCAAGAATGCAAATCCCTCAACACCCGCCTCAACACCTTCCTATCAAAAAGAGAATCAGTAGAACTGCTAGTAGAATACCTAGTACAAGAGCCTCCTGAGGATGCAGAACCCAAGAGGGCTTATAAATTCCCATTTGCATCATGTGAGATTTTCTGCTGTGAAGTGGAAGCTATCTTCAACGCCTTGCTGGAAGACGATGATCTAATGGACAAACTCTTCTCAATACTGGATAGAGAAGAGCCTCCTAATGTCATGCTGGCTGGGTACTTTAGTAGAGTGACTGGTGCACTACTATTGCGTAGAACAGCTGATATATCAGCGTATATACAACGGAAACCAGAGTTGTTGCAACAAATGGTGAAGCATGTCGACACTACCTCTATTGCAGAGGTCATCGTCAGGCTGGCTGGAGCAGATGATCAGCGAGCCTTCATGCCAACCACTGCATTAGACTGGCTGGCAGATACGCAGTTGTTAAACTTATTGTCAGAGGCATTAGGCCATGAATCTCCTCCTGAAGCCCAAGCCAACGCTGCTGAGATCTTGGCTGCCATTGCTCGGTCCCCGGCTTCCCCCTTGACCGCCAGTCTTGCCAGCAGCGATTTCTTGGATGGGTTGGTCTGTAGAGCTCTGGAACCCAGTGACCAAGGTGCCCTAACCCACGCTCTCAATCTCTGTATAGCTCTGTTGGAACCCATCCATTCATTAACAGAAGCCCATCATCATCAGTATGGGGGCGGGGATCCGGTAAGCCAGGACATTTTGGACCTTCAAATGCAGCTGAGACACGGAGCGGTGAGATGTGTTGCCAAGTCAGTCAACAAACTAGTAGCCATGCTGGATGACCAGAAAGACCTGGAAATGAGAACCAGTTATGGTGTTATAAGGCCACCAGTAGGACAGTCAAGATTGAAGGCAGTAGAGCTGCTGGCAGCGCTGCTCCGAGCAGGAGAAGAAGAAGCAGAAGTGGCAGTGATTGAAAGCAACGGTGTGCAACGATGCATGGAGCTTTTTATAGCTTATCCATTTAATAATGTTTTGCATAACTCTTGTGTGCAGTTGCTCATAGCTTTTGATGGGGGAAGTGAGCAGGTGATTAGGTATCTGTTGACAGAATGCAATTTGCCCAAATGGCTGGCAGAAGCTCCAGAGGCCATCACCCCCATTTCTTTCACCAAGGATGGTACTACTACTACTGCTACTACTGCTACTGCTGCTACTACTACTACTACTGCTGCTACTGCTACTACTGCTACTGAGGATGCAGAGGAGAGTGACAATACTGGCACTAAGGATGATGATACAGCTAATGAACATGGAGAGGGTACAACAACCACTCCAAGCAAAACACCAGCAGCAGGGTCCCCGTCAAAGAAAAAGGGAAAGAAAAAGGAGAAGAAGAAGAGACAACGCTCTCCTCTAAGAGCCGGCTACCTTGGCCACATATCCCAGCTGGGCTCTAAATTAAACGAAGTAGCAGCTCATAGTGACCTGGTCCTTGAGATATTAGACAAGTGCAAAGAATGGAGTCAATTCTATACCAACACCCTAGAGCCCCGCCTGGCTGAATCTAATATTTTTGCATGGAAGTGTGGTAGACCAGGAATTGGTGGAATGGTGATGAGTGGGAGCGGTGAGGGTGATGATCTTCAAGCAGGAGGAGGAGGAGGAGGAGGAGGAGGAAATGTTTTACATCATGTGGATTCTGCAGAGCTTGATAATAGTTCATTCAGAAATGCAGTTTACCAAAGGTATTCCGCTTTCGATGATGATGATGATGACGACGACGACAAAGAGGAGGAAGGTGAAGGTGGAGAGCAGGGAGAAGAGAAGGTGGGGGGGTCACCAGCCAAGAAACAGCAAACTAAAGAAGAAGAAGAAGAAGAAGAAGCATCTGGTGACAGCAGTCAGACAAAAGAGGACAGCTCCAGCAGTGATGACGACGATCATGATGATAATCAAATGGGATCTTGGCAATCTGCAATGAGCACAGGCTCCTCAAAACCTTCACCATTTGATTCAAATGAAGAAGAACATAATAGCGGCAACAAGGAGAAAGGGGATGAAGGAGGTGAAGGAGAAGAAGAAGGAGGGGCAATTGTTGTTGGCGATGAACTTGCTGACTTGGACAGTGACGCAGTGCTCATGGAAGATGATGAAGAGGAGGTCGAGGTGGCAGAGCAGTTGTTGGAATTGAAAGATCAGTTTAGCAGTGGCTTGAAGATAACCAGTGGAAGTGATGAGAAGGAAAAAGGTAGTGGCAGTTAATGGAGATGAATCTTCATCATCATCTACGACATAACAAGGCAGCAGTTTCTTTTCATTTTACTTGTAGTTGTAAGAAGTATCTATCTATAGATCTATCTAGCCACCTACCCAGGCACTTATTGACAAACAATTACACAAATATTGATCAATAGCAATGCACCTATCTAGATAAAAACTCTTTGACAAATTGTTGTTGCTCAGCAGTTTCAGGAGACTTCCTCCCCCCATCTCTCCTCGTATCAAAAGCCCTCTGAACCCTCTCCAGCGCCTCTTCAGCACTCATACCATACATTTTTCTCAACAAACAAGCTCCCACAGTGCCTGCCCTCCCCCTACCTCCCCAGCAATGGAGGTAAATCTTCTCTCCATTCTGGGTGATCCTGGTTTCTAGCTCAGAGACAAAGGTGTGTAGACCTTGTTTTGAACCTGGTGTTGACAGATCTTGAATGGCAAAGTGCATGAAATCTAACTCGATCCTCCGTCTTGACTGATTTGGTCCTGATGCGCTGGCATCATAGTTGCTAGTCTTCTTCCTCCTAGGGGGTAAGAACTTGTCTAGCTCTGGTGTCCTCAGTGCTCCAATTTCTTCAAGCGAAGGGGGATCGGATAATGCAGCTGCCAATAGGGTGGCGGTAGGGCGATATGGGAGGAATCCTTCTGCACCACCAACCTTCATATTGATTTGCGGGGGTAGTTCTCCCTGGAGACAGGCGAACACCGTGATGTCTGCTTCTAATATGGTCCTGAGCTGTTCTTCTCCTTGTTCTCTTGATCTGCAACGAGCTGGTTCCACATAAGGGTAGCGTCCCAGCATGAGTGCGTCTGGAATGAGCCAGTTGGAGTAACTGGTGAAGGTGCATTTTGACTCGTAGGAGGGGTCTAGAGAGTGTAAAGCTGGGGGTGCGGAGGCTTGTTCAGAGGAGGCGACGGAGGAGAGACGAAGACCGGAGCGGTGATGAGATTTGGGTAAAGATAGGCGCAGTGATTTTGAAATGAAGCGGGTTTCTCGATTTGTCTGATTGCACTGCACGTTATGAGAGATTATTGCATTCATTTTGACGAAAGGATAACTATATTTATGATGCCGAATTTGCAGGCAATGATGGGGGAACTGCAGTGTTTTGAGGGTAAATTTTAGATATGAAGAAATATCTGTTTATTTGGTGTATGTTTCTGAAAGAAGGAGCTACATGTATATCTGGAATCTGAATCCTAGATGCTTTCTCCCTTCCTGGCTTAGCAACTTGCAGAGCTGGTCGGCACGATTGCAGTCCCCAGCCTGTTTTCATCCACAAACCGGCCATTTGTGCCGATAAATTCAACGTGTAGTTTGTAGATCATACAATGTACCAGATGAAAGTTATGGAATATCTATGGAATATATATTCAGCCACTTTAAAGTGCAACTTTTGAGAGATCAGATTATAATAATCTTCAGGCCTTAGTCCCAGAATAACAACAACCCCACACACCATTCGTAACCACTATGACTCTTTGATAGCTCCTAACTTCTACCATCACTCACTCCCTTAGTTTAAATGGCGAATTACCGCCAAAGACAGTCATCCTTCACCACCACCGACACCCATCCTCTGCCTCATTCAAGATCATCTACACGCTCCCTCATTCTCAAGCTCTGGCCTATTCTTGTCACGCATCTCACCCAAGGCATCCAAGTCACTCTCCCTTTTACACTATCTGCCTACATGGTCAGAGAATTCCTTTCTTCACAATCCTCTGATGGAACCAACCAACCACCAAATGAAGGTCAAGTTGGCAGACTGACTGGCCTCCTGGGTGGGGCCTTCAACTTGGCCCAGCTCATCACCTCCTTTGCTCTGGGCATGCTTTCAGATAAGATTGGAAGAAAACCAATACTGGTCTTGGGAAATGCAGCATGCTTTCTATCTATATGCATGTACGGCCTAGCAAGCAAGTACTGGCATGCAGTGGCAGCTAGGTTGTTTGGTGGCATTCTCAACGGTATCATTGGCGCTGAAAAGGCTGCTATTGGGGAAGCGTTTCACAAGAAGGACCAGTCTGAAGCATTTACATACTTTGCTCTGGTTTGGGGAATAGGAACACTAACTGGTCCTTTAATGGGGGGACTGTTGTCTAGTCCATGTGCTCCAGGTGGACTTTTGAGTGGAACTGATGCAATATCAGAAGGAGAAGTATCATCATCATCATCGCTGTCATCATTATGCCAGGCAGGGAGCCTGATGGTGATGAAGCCATTCTTTCTACCGTGCCTAGTCACTGGATGTATATCTCTTATAGCTCTAGTAGTTATAATAACATCATTTGAGGAGACGCTACCTGGTAAAATGAGGAGAGGAGGGAGTGGTTTGAAATCAAAGAGTTCTGATGCTGCCTTGTCTGTTATTGAATATAATCTTGTAGAAAATGGAGAGGATTATGATGCTGCTACTAGTACTACTGGTAATGAAATAGAAATGATAGAAACAACAACAACGCAGAAGCAACAACAGCAGCACTATGGTGATCAAGAAGAAGCTTCTCCTTTTGTCATAGATGATAGCACAATCGACATTCACTCCCCACCACCGCCAACGCTACAGGCCACTAGTCAGTGGTGGCAAATCCCTTCGGTTTATCTCTCTCTCATAGGTTATGCACTCATCTGTCTTCTTTTCATCATGATCGATGAGCTCACCCCCATCTTTGCCAGCGCAGACATCCGACAAGGTGGTCTAGGCTTCTCCACCAAGCAACTCACCCCTTCCCTGTCTATCAGCGGTCTTTCTCTCATTATCTGGACACTCACTGGCTTCCCTTACTTGATGAACTACCACGGAGCAGTATTTACCACCAGAATAGGGCTATGGCTCACTATTCCAAATGCCCTCCTCATCCCTGCTGCCACGCTAGGGCGGGGGGACAACAACATCTCTGGTATTAGTAGTCTGACTGCTCAAGTGACAATGATTCTCGCATTGTTTGCAAAGAGTATTAACGCAACTAATGCATTCACTGCATGCATTGTGCTGGTTAATGTAGCTGCACCTAAACAGTATCTAGGAACGATCAATGGAGTTGGGCAAACTTTGGCTTCGTTGATGAGGGGGACTGGTCCTCTGATAGGAGGGTGGTTGTGGGCAGTGGCGGTCAATTTGGCATCACCTGGGCATCAGTACATTCCTTTTGCTGTGGCTGCTGTTATTGCATTGCTTACTGATAGAATTTATGCTAAACTGAGATCTTTTATATAGAGAGGAGGAGGAGGAGGAGGAGGTGCTCCCATGCAAGCATTAAATATTCATCGCAAACATATGTATTGTAGATACACCGGCACTGTCTTTAACTTCTAATTCAATGCATCAACTTCTTCTTACTCCTTACAACGTGTTCTTAGGGTTTTGCAGCAATACATACCGTACCTTGCTGCACTTGTCCCAAGTCAACCAAGGAATATAAAAGGCTCTAGCCCAAGCAGGACTGTGTTGGTTCTCCACAAATGAATATTCCGCAACTACATTATCTATCCACCTTGTGGTAGTACCACTACCATTACTATTAGTGCTGTGTTCATCATTGGTATCTATTTTATTCTCGTTCAACACTATAGGGTCCCCAGCCTCCACTACTTCTATACCATCACCCCCCTGATCACCATTATTATTATTATTACTATTCTTCAAGGTGGTGATGAAGTAATCACACTCATTTAAAGAAGTCCAATAGTTCCTAGGTTCTTCTATATTTCTATCATTCAGTTCATCAGGAGACGCAGCTGCTCCACCTAGCTTTGTATCAAATGGTCTAGGTAGCAGCCCTCCAAATCCTCCGCTCTTTACAAACTGAAGAGGACCATACCCATGAGCAGGAAGGAAGAAAGAAGATGGGTACCTGTGCCACTCTGACCCTACACATACTACTACTGCTGCTTCTACTCTTTCTGATGATGATATTGATAAAGGAGGAGGAGGAGGAGGAGGAGGGAGATGGATGTATAGCTCCATTGGAGCTCCATAATACAACTTCATTGCTATTGATCTGGATACTCCCATTAAGATGATTACTATTAGCACCGCACTTCTCATGCCAGTATACATTACCAGCGTCACATTCAATGGCTTCCTCTTCATACCTCTAGGCATGGCATTGTTTATAATACCGCTCAATACTTCAAAGACGGCAGATAATCCAATTGCACCGGAGATGCAGAGCATAGGGTAGACGACATAAAGGAATCTTTCTTCCTTGTGTGGTAGGAGAGAGATGGCAAGAAGCCAGATATAGCCTGGACTCAGCCACCACAGCATCATCAGTCCATCATACCACTTTCTTTCTTTTCTAGGTATTATTGCCGTTGTTGCTGTTGCTCTTGTTGTTGTAACAGCACTGGTAGTATCAGAGCCTTTCTTTCTACTTCTGCTGCTATTAGAAGTATCAGTACTCATGTTTTTTAGTGAATTTCTAGTGAAGAGTGACCCAAAAAGAGCCAGCCATGGAGTTATGCATAAAGCCAAAGGTAGAACCAATTGCAGATTATTAAATCCGTTTCTCAGGTAGTAAGACCAGCTCTCTACACCATATAATGCAGAGTCGCCACCTCCGGCTATATTGTATTTGAAAAAATTGATGAGGGAAGATGTCCATTTGCCGTAGTACCATCTGTCAATAAGAGTTAGGGGTGCCAATGTGCCTACTGCACTGATCAGACCAGTCAGTAGACTATCTAGCAATAATGAGAAAGACGTTGCTTTTGCTGTGCTACTACTACCAATTACACAATTACTCCTACCACTACTTCCATGTTCATTGCCTGGAAACATGGTGCGATATAAGATGTATGGTGCATATGGTAAAAAAGCAATACCAGCAACGCTCCAGCCCCATATAACACCAATAAACGCTGCAATAATCACAACTCTTGGCTTGTTATGAAGCAGAGCAGCTGCTGCGGTGGTGAGTGCATACATAGAAAAGGAGGATGGAAGGAGGGCCGTGGACGCTGCAAACATGCCACTGCTGAAGATCAACATTAACAGAAAGATGCTGCTTACAGATGATTGGAAATGTTTCTTGGCGCCTGTGTAAAGCCAGCATTCTGATAGTGCGGAGAGCAGACCTAGTACAGCTTTGATGGTGTAGAAGACCAGGACTTTGGGGGGAGGGAGGAGAGCAGCAGTGGTGGGGAGGAGGGTAGTCAATGTTGATGAGAAAGTTGTCAAAGGCCATGCAATTATTGCATGGAGGATAATGTATAACCAGGGTCTAAGAGCATATTGGGAGCTGTATTCCCAAGTCTGCATGCCAGTGCCATACAGAGCAAAGTGAAGAGGCTCCCAGTAATTGTAGACTTCATCGCAATCAGAGATGACATTGAGGCGGGCGGACATGAGACGGGCAAGGATGAGTGCGAGGAGTGCTGCTTTAGATGAGTTGTGCAATGTGGATCTAGTACGTGTAAGATGCGCTTTGCCAGTCTTGTTCGTGGGTTTTGTGGTTTTGTTTTGTGAATCGTCTTGATTTTGATCGGTTTTTATTCCGTCCTCATTAGCCGAGTGTTGATACCTTCTACTCATTTCCATCCTACTCATATTGTTCACAACACATTCAACTCGTCCATTATGCGAGAATTTGACTTCCAGAGCAGTTGTATACGAGTTGCCAGTCTTGACCAGTCTGGCGCCTCTCACGAATGAGAACACTTCAGGTGGTTACCAGCATGATGCATCTTTCATCACTTTTATAAGTAGTTATATACCTTACTATGACTGGTACATTATTTTGCTGTGATAAATGTATGGATTGCATATATATTAAAATGTGTAAAAACATCACCCAACACCCAACAGCCAACTTTCTCCCTCGTTTCTTCTCTCATCGTCCTAGAGGCACCATGTGTCTTGGTGGAGTTTCTTGGCAATACCATCAGCATCAACGTGTTTAAAAGTGGTTGAAACGCGTGATGGACTGTTACTCACTATATTTTAATCATTTTAATAATTGATCCATCGGCTATATACCCGGATTAAGGCTAAATGATTATGAAGAAGGCAGTCTCTCTCCTCTTGGTGCTCATCATCTCTGCTACAGCTGGTCAGTTTTCTGAGGAATTTTCAACAATATAATTTTTATGTACCATTACCTTGCTCTTGACAAGTATATCATATATTGGGACGTATCTAGGCTAAATATATCAATATAATCCACATTCTAACATTTCACAGGTTGTCCAGCACTTGGCCGTCTTCTGCTCCGAGACGATCGTCCCACCGACAAGTTTGGTCGTCAGATTGGGGTTCCCGTCTACAAAGACAACCAGCCTATTTTCACCTCTACAACTACTGCAAATGGACTAATGTGGGATTTTGAGTCCAAGACTGAAGCTTACCTTGATATTGACTGCTCTAAAGAGAAGAACAAAGACAAAGAGCCATGTATCATTTCGCTGGATGTGGGGAAGGGAAAAGCTCTGGCTGTCGGCATCAAACCAGATGCCTCTGTTGCCATATCTCAAAAGAAGAACACCAGTAAGAAGGGAGGAAAAAAGGAAACTTCCATTCAAGTTACATCTTTGACAGACAGCTTAGTTCCACTCATCAGTGATACAGTTGCAGATGCTTTCAGTTCCAAAAACACCATCGGTTCGTTCAACGGTCAAGGCATCGAGGCTGGAGCAAGAGGTGAAGCATCTGCCAAGTCCAAAAAACAAAAGAAGAAGAATGCAGGCGTTCAGGCAGGGGCCATCTCATCAGCTGCAATTGAAGGCAATGAAGATGATAGTGTTGATCTTGATCTTGATGGTGCTGGCATTGCAGAGGTTGTGCTGTTGGACGAAGGGCAAACGGGAAAAGTTGATGCTAATGGGGCCACGTTCATGGGCGGTGATGAGTGAAACTTATTCTTGTTGATTTATATTTCCCATTCTATTATCTCATATATGTATGTTTTACAGATGACAAAGTGAAAGAAAGCTATATGCATTCATTTTATAAACTTCACTTCATATACCGAAATAATCCAAAAACAGCCACTTTTGGCTATCAAAATACAAAAGGGCTGACTGACAGTTTTCGCAGACAGGTTTATTATTTCAGACTTTTTTTCATTATAACAGCAACAACATATCTCCCCTCCAGTTTCATTTTCTCTTTATTATTATTAAACATTAAAAGCATTACGGTTCTATCAACTCAGGTCCATATGCCTCTTCAGGGAAGTCCCAATCGAGTCTGGCAGACGCCATCGCCACCACCTGCATCATAGCCTCCTCCTCCTCCATAGTTCCCTGCCAGTTGGGATAAGGAGTCAGTACCGCACTGATTCCCTGCACTATAGAAGCCGCACCTGGGCATGGCAGCTGATCAGTAGCAGTATGCAGTGTTGCTATTTGTCTGCTGGTTGCCACGAATCCAGGAGCGCCATTGGGTCCTTTGAAAACCATGATAGGCTGATCAATTAGCAATGTTGGTAGCTCGTACATGTACGATGGATCTTCTGGGGGCTCACCCTGGGGGCCTCTACCCAATTGGTTGAAGTCTGCAACTGTCCATTTACCTTTTAGAATAAGGTAACGTGCCACCATCATCAATGCATTGCCGTTCTCAGGGCTGAAGAATCTCTCTCTTGTCCAACCCTGTGGTTGGAGAGCAAGGAAGAGAAGGTCCCAGGCTCTGTTGGTAGGTGCTAGGACTGTGATGGGCTCTAAATCAGGGTTGGTGACAAGGTCTATGATGCCTGGCTGGCTGAATACTTGAGCACTAAAGGTGAGGTTTGGGTGGCGATTCAAGCCGTTGATGACGAGGCAAGAACCATCAGAGGGAAGAGGTACTGGTGGTGATGAGGAGGGAATTGGGTTGATTGTGACACCTCCAAAAAGGCCTGATAATGGAGGAGACAGTGCAGGAGGGGTGGGAGAAAGAGGACGGGGAGCTTGAGTACGAGGAGGAGGAGAAGCTGTGTTGAGAGGTGGCGGTGGAGGAAGAGGAGTTGGACCGAAAAAGAAATCTCCAAAGCCACCAAAGCCGCCAAAATCAAATCCCGGTTGGCCACGAGTGGTGTTTAAGAGGTGTGTGGATATAAAAAGAAGAACAAGAAGAAGCCTCGATAGGAGGCATCTCGATTCAAACATCTTTCTCAGGAAGCCAATACTCTCTTAGAAAGAGAGTCCAATTGGCGATAAAAAGCACCAAGGCTGAAACTATGCGCTTCACTTATATTGAATCAGAACTCTTTTTGGATCAACACGCATGTCTTCTTGGCATTTTGTACCCTCCCAGACTGCCTCGGACTGCTGGTCTTACTTACCCCCCCCCCCACCCCCCCACCCCCCAAACACCCTTGTTTCTTCAGCATCAGCATCTTTTATTACATCCTGGCTACTACTACTACACACATCTAAATACTAACTCCATCTACATCCAGTATCTTAAGGACAATCACCACCAATATCGCAATCACCGTCAGCAACAGTAGTGACATTATACATTTATCAGTTGCCAGCCCCCTGGTCATATCTCTCAACACCTGCCTAGCCTTCTTCATAGTGAAATGAATCTCATCTAGGTCATCCATCACCTTTTCTAATTGTTTACCTTGTCCTTGCAGTGTCTCAGCTGTTTGGACCCCTATTGCTACTGTATCGTTGACCAGTCGTTCTGATCGGACCAGGGAATCGTCAATGGTTTTGATGTCTCTTTTTCCCATTGTCATTAGCTCTGTTGTTGCCATACCTGTTGTTGTTTTTTGAATAAAATAGGAAAGTAGATGGTGGTCATCAATTTATACCATATTTCATATAATGGTCTTTATTATAATACAATTACCATGTATATATCTGCCTTACCTTGGAGACGTTCAGCTTCTTCTGCTTGCTGGTTGCTGCCTGATTCTGCCAGCAACTCTCCTCTTTGAGTCAAGTTGGTGGTATAGGCCTTCTTTAGAGAGATGTATCCATTAAGTTCTTGTACCAATGCACGCTTCCTGGTGTTGAGTTCATTAAGAGGCATGTTGTCCAGCCTTGCTTCTCTTTCAAAGTCTCTAATAAGGCTGCAATGGAAGGGGGAGGGGGTGGGAGAGAGACGGGAGGGTTGAGGGTCGATTGCAGTTGGGAGGGGGAAATGGGTTTATTGTTTAGGTATAGGGAGTACAAACGTACGATTTCGCCTCTTGCATTAATCCGGTGAGTTTCTTGAGTTGATCTTGCTGCTTGCTGGTGTTTGAGACTCCTTCTAAGCTTTGGAAACCAGTAGAAAGGGAATTGAAAATGGCGTCCAACTCCGCTTCCTGAGGGTAGACAATTTCTCCTATTCCTCCGTCCATGATGATATGTTTCGTGATCTACCGAAAGTAATTAATTTTCAGAGCCCAACTTGGAGACTAGAATTAAGTTGACGCGTAATTGCTAAAAGAAGGGGTGATGGAGTGTGTTTGAGAAAGTAAATGTACGATTCAGGCGTATGATCACGTATTTATTTGGTAAAAATGTTGCCCTTGCTACCAAACCTGGACTGTTTGGTCTGCTTTTGAGAATGAGGTGCCGACTCGACGACCGGATCGTCCCGACAATGAATGTCAACAATCAACGGATAGGTTTGTTTCTTCATTCAAGCCAAGACCAACAGACTTTGGAATGGTGAGGATACAATGAACACCTTGTTAAGGTTAGAACCAGCACACTTGTAGCTAGATTTATGCATCCTGACTTGCCAGAATGATTGACGGGCTCCCTCTGGCGGCGGCGAGACTACTAATTGCCAATGTGGCGTATTCAATAGACGCTTTAAATAAAAATAGATACATCTGCGACCAACTAGCAATGGTTGGTGCAGGATCACAGAAGAATAAGGTAAGAATTGCACTGAAATCCACACATGCATATGAAAACCGGATTCTAGTCAAGTATTTATAGAGCTCCTCGCTATTATTGCGCTGATCTTGCCATACATAACTGCTGGTTCCCTCTGTTTTCATTCAAATCACATACTCACAAGGACCTTCATTCTCCATCTTTCCTGCAGGCTCACAAGGCCGGCCGACGAGCTGGTCGAAGCGCCCGTGAGAAGCACAAAGCTCGCAAAGGTACGCCTAATTGTCTCTTTTCTACATCTCAATTCTTTCCTCACTTTGAATTGAAGGATCCGCATGAGCCAATGATAGCTACAGAATTTTTTCACAGTTTGTCTGACTCCTCTTGATGCCAATTATTAATGTACTATTAATTCATACTGAGGCTCCCACTT
>Ga0114919_10001080_pt1 | contig 21893 bp, 34 predicted proteins | sample BlataG_FD_88682 | JGI IMG/M metagenome (GOLD analysis project Ga0114919, IMG submission 88682) | Deep subsurface microbial communities from Black Sea to uncover new lineages of life (NeLLi) - Black_00105 metaG | ecosystem: Environmental > Aquatic > Marine > Oceanic > Sediment | place: Atlantic... | reverse complement strand
TCAGATAACCATTGAGAACAATGGAAAGATTGTCGGAAAGATGTATCCAAGCGCCGAAAATAAAGATATGATATATTGGGATTTCGGCAAAAATGGAAGAGCAGATAAACTTTCCGAAATGGTAGAAGAAGATGGGATTGTGCTTTATGAAGATAAAGAGTAAACGCTTTTTGTGTTTACTTTGGCTAACGCCAACTTTTTCCTACGGAAAAAGGAACATAATATCGGTTAAAAGGAAATGCTACGCATTTCCCAAATCGGCTACGCCGACTTCTTTTAACCTCGATATTATGTTCAATAAAAGCGAGGGCTTGAAGCTATGAAATCAAAACAAGAGTTAAATGGAATAAGAACCACATATGTTAGGAGAATTGCAGAAGAAACAAAAGAAGCAAAAAACTGCAAGCATGAATGGAAAATTCATGAGGTTAAGAGATGGTGGATGCACGCAGTTTATTTGTATTGTCCTAAATGTGGTTCTTGGAAGGAGATACTATGAACGCCCTCAAATTTACTCAAGCCGACTTCGTCGGTCGTTTAATAGGAATTTACAGGTTACGCCTTCGGCTTCACCCAAATTCCTTACAGGAAAAAGTATTTAAATGGTGTTTATCTTTTAAGATAAAGAAGTAATTATAAAATGTTTGACAAAGGGGAAACACAAAAAAAAGAAATGAAACGTTTATCTTTAAAGCCAATTAAAGAGAAAGAAGGATTATTTATTGGAGTAAAGTCCGACGGAGTAGAATATACTGTCAGAAAAGATAGACACAGAGTTTTCTTTCCAAATGAATGGATAAAGTTTATGGACAAGGTTAAAGAAGATAGAAAGATTATTTTTGAAACGCTTTTACAAACAGGAGCAAGAATAGAGGAAGCATTACATATTCGACCAAAAGATTTTGATTGGGTGAGAAATAATTTAACTCTCTATGTAACTAAATCAAAATCTTCAAAAGGAGAATCAAAGTCAATAGGTGGAAAGCAAAGAGGATTTGGAGTATCATCGCAATTTATTAGAAAAGTAAGAAAGCACATAAAAAACAATAATATCAAAGACAAAGATTTTTTATTTAATATGACTAAGCAAGGAGTTTCACAATTATTTAAAAGATGTTTGAAAAAAGCTGGATTAAATGAATGGGAGTTCTCACTTCATAATATAAGAAAAACTTCTGGTATGTGGTTAAAGACAGTTCAGCGTCGAGGAGTAGACTTAGATGTAAGCGAAATCTGTATGAGATTAGGACACGATCACAATACCTTCTTAAAACATTATGGTTCTCCATCTATATTTAACGACAAAGATAGAGATATGATTGTAGAAATTTTAGGAGACGTTTATAATTTACGATGAAATTAGCAAAAACTAAAAACTTTATAATAAAAGTATTGAAGTTCTTTAATTACAGAGTTGTCAATGGAGAAATAACAAAATTAACTTTTTCAAGACCAATGCTTCAAGCAGTGTATGAGAAGTTTGGGGATAAACCTCTTGTTGGTATAGAAGTTGGTGTTTGGAGAGGACATACTTCTGAGAAGATTATGAAAAAGCTAAATATGGAGAGGTTGCATTTAGTAGACCCTTGGAAAGAAATGAAAGGGAGTAAAGTTACACAAAAACAATTTGACTATGCTTTTAAAGAAGTTTTAAATAGATGGAGATATAATCCTTATATAAACATTCTAATAATGGATTCAATTACTGCATTAAACAAAATTAGGGGTAATGTTAATTTTGTCTACTTAGACAGCGACCACGAATATCCAAACACTCTTCACGAGATAGAAGGATGTTGGAAACTTATAAGGAAAGGGGGAATTCTCGGAGGGGATGACATCAACAACAGAAACAATCCTAACGGAGTTTTTAGAGCTGTGAGTGAATTTGCAGTAAAAAATAATTTAAAAGTAAATATTCAGGATAATGATTGGTGGATTGAAAAATGAAAACAATAGATAAAAACAAAGAAATCCTTGCATTGGATGCGAAACAGAGAATACTTGAATTAGTAAGAAAGAAAGCACCAGAATATCTCATAGACTTTCATCAGAATAGACATTATCTTTTAATAGGGGAGTATGTTAATTTAGAAAAAAAGGAGGTAAAGAAAGATGGTGACTCTTAAAATTATTTGTATAATTTTTATAACTCTCTCTTTGTTTGAAGCATTTATAATTTCTCATCTTTATATTAAACTAAATGAATATAAAAAAAAGGTGAAATGAGATTTAAAAGAATTTGTATAAAATGTTTCAATGATTTTAGACCCGATGGAAGGTTTCAGAAGATTTGCAACAATTGTCAGAAAAGGGTTAGGCATGAAAATTTTATAAAGATGATTTCCCAAAGAAATAATATTAAATATAAACTGAAAGGAGGTAATTAAATTGTTTAAGAAAAAGAAAAAAATAACCAAACAGGACACACAATTTGATGAAGAAGAAATAGACGACGAGGATTTATACGAGGACGATATTTTGGAAGAAAAAGACAACCAAGATATTGAGTACAAGGAACTTCATGAGTTACAAAAGAAAGACAATAAAAAGCAACTGAAACATGAAGAAGAGAAGTTAAAAAAAGTAGAAGAAGATCTTGAGCAAGAGGTTTTAAATACTATACAAATCCACGAGAATACCCTAGGTGTTTTGATACAGAGATTTGAACTTATAGAAGAAAGAATTAAATCTCTTGAATCATCGTTGTTCAGGATAAAGAATATCTAAGATGGATTATTTTTCAGCAATTATTATTTTCATTTTAGTTTTATTCATTGCCTTTTTGTGTAAAAAGGCTTATGATTGTAAGGAGATGGATTAATGGGAAAAGAAATAAGATTTAGTCAAAAAAACCCACAATTTGGGGAAGTGAATGGGATTTTAAGAATAATTGGAAGAGAATTATTTTTAAAAGTTAATTCAAATCAATATGCAAAACAATTCATAGATAAACTTAAACAAGCAGGGGCATCTGTTATTGAATCAAGGAATTGGATTAAAATCGACTTATTTACTATAAATCCAGTAATAAAGTTAGGAAATTTTGAAGTAGATTGTGAAGAAGACTCCCTTGAAGATATAGAAGAGAATTTATATAAATTTTATATGATTCAATATTCTAAGGCAGGAATGAAAGTTGATGGGGGAGATATATGAAATCCCCAATAGAAGGATTTTTTAGCTTGGGAAACAGAGTAACAAAAGGAGATCCATTAAATAAAGCAAGATTTGATTATTATCTTTATTGGATATTAGCTTTAGCTTTTTTCTTCTTGATGTGCAATTATATTTATTTGTATTATCAGAGTGGATTTACACACCACATGTATTTAGCTTGGGGGTTGGTGATGTTAGTGATTACTTGGTTTAATTACCATACTCTTGGGTCTTTTTATGGGGTATACACTAATTTAAGTAGAGTTTATGATACCCTGGGTAATAAAACCAATAAAAAGGTGGAAAAAATAGAAAGTGAGAGTTCCATTAAAGATATGATGGGGGAATTCAAATAAAATGAGTGTTTTTGAAGATTCTGCAAAACAAATGGGAGATAATTTTAGTAAAATACCACACATAGTTATAGGGGGGTCACAGAAACAACAGAAAAAACAAGATAATTCGCCTTTTAAGGCTTGGAAACAGGAAAAAAACAAGGAATATTTCCATAATGATTCTCTTGATGACAAGATTGCAAAATTTAAAAAATGGGGGCTAATTATTTGTGTTTTGTTAATTGCTATTTATTCTGCCTACCGAATAATTAGTGTTTTTATCTAAAATGAAAAAAAGGTTAAAAATAAAGTACGTAAACTATGGAATAGCCTGTAGAGTTGGAAATAACATTTATATTAATAATAAATTAAGGGGGGATAAACATCTTCATGATGCAATATTAAAACATGAAAAAGCACATTCATCTGGTTTTATTTGGAATGATTTGGTAATGGACTTTAATGTAAAAGAACTAAAATACCTAAAAAAAGAGTATTATAGATTTATTTTAAATAATCCTTCTTCTTGGACAGAGTTTTTTCCTTTTTGGTGGTATGATAAAAAATTTGTTATAAATCCCTTAGTAAGTTTTATATATTTATTTTCTTTAATATTGGCAAGATTTATCATTGTGAGGATAATTTAAAGATGATACTAAAACATAAAATTTATTTTAAATTAGTCTTAATTCTGATTTTAATAATAATTTGTATTTCTCTATTTGTTTATCATTCAGAAAATGTATGTAGTAAATGTGATGTGAGTTTTACTTCAAGAATGAATGATTTGGAAGTAAATAATTTTAAAGTTCCTATATCAAATATTTATGAGGATTATCTTAATGGAAAATGCACTGTAATAAAAAGAAATGGAGGATATACCCAAAGTGGAATATATGCAATCAATAAAAATTAATAGGATACTTAATTTAATAATTTTAATTTTATTAATTACTTTTTTGTGCCTATTCCTTGCATATGGAACGAGTCCCTGCGGGGATTGTAGGTTTTATGTTGATGGAGAAGATTTAAGGATTAACCAATTTTTTGAATTATTTAGGGATAAATGTTTAGTTGAGCAAGTTAAGTATAATTCTCAATCATCATCATTAGACATTTCTAATATATCTTTCATCTCAGATTCATTAAACTGAAGGTATTGTTCTGTTATGCCTAAGTTAGCATGTTCAAGCATCATCTGTAGTTTTCTAAGATCTGCTGGAGTCTTTAAATTCTTAGCTATATCAATTGCTATGCTATGCCTAAAATGATGGGGATGGGGTTTCTTTTCTCCAACAAAGTCTATTCCACATTTTTTACATAATCTTCTAATTATCTGAAAGACTCTCTGTCTTGTTATGGGTCTATTCTTTTTAAAGGGGCTTGGAAATAAATATCCTTCAACATTTATTCCTTCTTTTATTATGTAGTGCTTTATTAAACGTAAAGTAAAATCATCTACAGGTTTCCATTTTCTTAAATCTTTCTTAATTCTAATTCCGTCTTTCTTCTCACTCTTCTTTTTTATATGCCATAAGATAGAAGACCTATCAAAATCTATGTCCTTAATTTTAACAAGTAATACTTCACTTACTCTTCTACCAGATTTCCAAAGTAATCTAATTAGGGTTCTATCTCTTGTACTCTCACAAGTATTATATATTGCCTTTCTTTCTCCTGGTTTAAAGTAACCAGAAAGGTCACGCATTATTTCATATTGTTTTTCTGTCATATTATTTAACCCTATTCTCCTTGGAGGAGGTCTTTACTTTTCTTATATTTTGTTAAACTCCTCATCTTCTCCCATTGAAGTATCATTATCTAATCTATTAAATATAATGTTACTCTCTTTATTCCCCACACTAACCTTCCCCTCAACCAACTCAGAGTAGGCTCTCATTTCTCTAAAATAAACTTTAACCGTTCTTCCAGAAACCTTCATAACCGCACCTATTTGTTCCATAGTTAATCCTTGGTTCTTTAGTTTGGTTGCAGTCTCCCACTTCTCAAACTTCTCTCTTTGTTGTCTGTCTCTATGGTTCTCTGCATCCATCTCTGGTTCTTTCTCTCTTGCATCAATACGACTCTGCTTCTTTAACATCTGGTACTCCTCCCAAATGTCTTCAGGGATTGCAGGGACTTCACAATAAAACCAATAACATTCTGTTTTCTGTTCAACTCCAATTCTTTCTCCTATACTTCTTTCAAAGACTCTTTTACCCCTCCACTTAGATTTCTTCATCTTATAACTCTCATCCATATGCCAAGGATCTTTAACATCTTTATCTTCGTCTTTAACATAAAAAACCATCAATCCTTTTCTAGGAATATCAATCCAATATTTAATCATGAAGTTTCTAAAGTTCTCTGTAAAATTGTTAAACCTTGGCATTAATAAAAATGTACATAGAAAATGCCCCTCTCTATCAGTGTTTTTATGAAGTATATCATTACTTAAAAATCTATGTACCCCTTCTATGGATAAGTCATAAACATGTCCTTCATAATTTTTTACCTCCTCAATATTTTTAATCGCAAGACAAATGCTATCTCCTTTAATATATTTTTTTTTCCTTTTAGAGACCATAAACCCCTTACTAGGAACAAATTTCTTAAGTATTTCATAATTTTTTTTATTTATATCAAAGAATTTGATATAAGTTTTATGAAACATTGTAGGAATATCTAAATAATATTGATATCTCCCTTTTTTATTATTATAAGAATTTTTTACTCTGCTCTTAAAAATTCTTGACACTAAACCAAGACTATTTAGGATTATCTGCATTTGTCTAAGTAAAAAATAATTTATTGATGATGCCCTGCATCTTCCATCTCTATTTATTGATCCATCCCCCATAAAATATCCTTTTAAGAAAGAAATTTTATTCTCTTTTGTTGTATTAAAAACCCACGAAGGAATAATTTTATTGTGTGAATTACCAACAAAACCACAATCTTTCATTTTTTTAACAAGTTTTCTATTACTAAAAACATAATCAACTTTATTATAAACATTATAAGAACTGGCTAATCTATTTTTAAATTTAATAGAAACTTCCTTCATAATTAAACTATGTTCTTTTCCAGAAAGTTGTACTGAATCTTCTTTCCTATAATTTCCATCGGCTAACCATGCACCACATAATTGCATAAAAGAGTTATCCTCTTCAATATTTTCGAGAAGAGGGATTATTAATGGAGAAATTAATTTATCTCCTTTTTTTAAATCCTTTGGGGAAATCTCTTCTATTTTCTCGCCCCTATTTTTTAACATAAAAAGAGAATGATCTTCAGTAACAATAGTCTCTCTATTGAGTTCTGTTTTTATCTTAAACATTTTCTTTTGTGGCTTTCGTATTGGTCTTTGTAGAATCTTATTTACTTTTTTAAGAGAAACACTAAATTTATCATCAATAACATAAACACTTAAATTTTTTGGTTTATCTCCATAGATAGAATACATCTTTTCAATTGGCATTATTTTTAATTCTTCCCCATCATAAAAAATAATTTCATTATCTTTAGACACACTATCATAAAGTTCATTTAATTTCTGTTGAACTCTTTCATGCCACTTATGTTTGTGCATACTTTTAGATGCTTCATCAATATGTAAAACAGAATACATAGGTAATGAAAGATATAAATCACTTATCTCTTTAGCGGTGGGAATAAAACAAATATTTTTTTCAAAGGAATAATGTTCATCAATCATTGCAGCACAAACAGAAGTATCGTTACTTTTACCCCTTCCAGGATAACCTGTTACACCAATTACTACATGACCTTCTTCTCTTAAATCTTTTCTAATTTCTCTAGCAAATAGTTTTAAGTTAGAGTTAAGTTCTTTAAAAAAATTAGGATATTTTTCCAAAATCATTTTCCTCAAAGGAATAATTTTTTCTGGTTTTTCTTTTTCTTTTGGTTCCTCTTTTTTTAATTCTTGTTCCATTATGCCTCAGGGAGATTCCCTAAATTGCCATGACCTCTTATTCCTTTTTTAATTCTCTCTGCAACACTCATATTTCTTTTTACAACAATACCTAATCCAACAACTTGCTTAACATAATAAAGCCTTCTTTTAATTGCATTACACAAATCAACAAATTCTATTATCTTAACTTTATTCATTTGAATATTTACTTTCTTTATATTTTCCCATGTTCTTTTTAATTTGATTGCTTCATTGACCATCGCATCTATTTCGTCTGCAACAGTGGCAATAGAAATTAAGGGTCTCCAATTATCATAAATGTTCATTAGTGAAGAGATATAATCTTGCATCATAGGTAATGTTGGAACATCTGTAGAATTTACAATCCCGCTTATCTCATCAATTTTTTGTAATGTTTTATCATAACGATTAAAATCTAATTGCCCCATAGAGAATTCTGAAACAAATCTTGGCTTCCATCCAGGTTTATTTATTTCGTCTACATTAACAGTCATTTTAAATCTAAGATAAATAGAAAACAAAGTTTATAAATTTTTCATATAAAAGAAATACCGAATATTTAAAAAAGGCGGTATCTTAGATTAATTAATAGGGACGCACAATGACAAATGCAAAACTATGTTGGATTAATTGCTCCAGTAAACAAAGAAGATTTTGATAAAAAAATTTCTAAAAAAAACATCTCCCACAAACAATTTCTTTCAAATCAAAATTTAATTTTCTCGAATGGTTTTTTTAGAGATAGCGATAAAGACGGAGTTAAAAATTATAAAGATTGTTTTCCTTTTGATCCAAAAAAACAAGATGTTCAACAAGGAGATGTTAAAGTTGTTTCTCCAACAACAGTAAAAGTTCTTGGTTCAAGTGGATATAAAGAATACCAAGTTCAAGATTATAATAAGGCACAAGAATACATCCAATCAAAAAGTCAAGGAAAACAAATAAGTTTGAATGAAGATTCTCTTCGTGCACAAGGAATTAATCAACAAAAAGTAAGGGATATAATAAATGATTTATTACTTAACCCTCAAACAAGAGTGGAGTGGGATAAAGGATCTGAAATTTCTGCTTCTAGAATTGCTTCTAAATATGGAAAACAAATAGGAACTTCTGCACCAATAACAACCTATGTTACTCAGACTGGTCAAAAGATTCCTATAGGAGAAGCAATACAAAAAGGACTATTTGTTGGGAAAGGAATGAATATAAGCCCTCCTCAACAACTATCGCCAATAACACAACCCTCCAAACAACAAATGACTTCACAACAATTTGTAGAAAAGTTTGGTGGACAGAATATGGTTTCAACTCCTCTTGGTGTCATGTCACAATCACAACTTTTAAATAGGCAAAAAACTTCTAAACAATATGTCGCTAATGGGATTACTGGGAACGCTGTCAGGGAAAGCAGTAAATTTTTTAGCAAATTGGGGACTGGAATTCGTAACCTTGTTGGTGATGCTTCTGATTATAAGGAAAATTATGAGAAAGAAAGGGAAGTCTACAACCCACAAACAGGATTCTACGAAAAAGTTAGTGCAACAGGATGGAAAGGAACTCCCGAAGTAAGACCACCAACTCCTGAACAAAAAAAAGTAATTGAACAAAAGCAATATGAAGGTGATTTATATGGTAGAGCAATTACAGGGGTTCCCTCACAAATGTTGGGGGGTATCTTTACAACCCCAACAACAGAAGAAGAGAAAGAATCTGTAACAGGATTTAGTTTTTTAAATCCAAAGAAACAATATGAAATTTTTAAAGGAACTTATGATTATGAAAAAGATATTTCTCAAACAAATAAAATTTCTACACAATTAGAAAAATTAAATAAAGATTATGAAGAAGAGAAAATAGACTATTCAAAATATTCTGCAAAGTGGACAACTTTATCTCAAGACCCAGCATATCAAAGAGTTGTTACTTCTCCAGAGAGAACAACAATTTATCAAGATATTTCTAAATCAAAATTAACTTCAACTCAAAAAAATCTTTTAACTGGGGGAGTTGCATTAACTGAATTTGGAACTTTTGCTGCAGCACCAGTTAGAGTTATTCGTGGAGCAGAATCTTTAGTTGGTGGTTTTGAAAGATATGGACAGGCAGAAACAAAAGCAGAAAAGGTTGGTGCTGGTGTTGAAGTTGGTGTTGGTGGTTTATTAGTTGGTTCTGGTTTAGGTGGAGGGACTTCTCTCTTTGGGGGATTAAAAGGATATGGTGGAAGGGCTGTTGGAGGATTAGCACGAGTTGAAACAAGGGCTGGAATAACTGGAGGTATTGGACAAAGATTAGTTCAATTTGGAGGAACCAAGACTGGAAGAATTACTGGTGCTGTTGTAGGAGAAACACCTGCAGTTGGATTTTCAGGATTATATGGTGCTGGGGTTTATGAACAAACAGGAGATATTGGAATGGGTATTAGTGCTGGTGTTGGAGCTTATGGGGGAATTAGAATACCTGAGTCTGCAAGTAAATTCAGAAAAGACCCCTTAACAAAAAAAGAAGTTGAATTATTAGAAAAGGATTTAAAGAAATTAGAACAAACAGAGATTACAGATACTACAATAATAAAAGTTGGTGAAGGAACAAAAATTAATTCAGATAAAGTTGAAGTAGTTGGAACACAGAAGTATGGAGACTTTGAAAGGAAAATAAAAGTTACAGGAGACTTAGTACGTGATGCAAAAGGCAATTACTTTTTTCCAGAAGGAGAAGGAACTTCTATAATAACTGGAAAATTTAAAGCACCAAAACAAACAGAAAGGTTATTTACAAATGTACAATCATTTGAAGTTGGTGCAAAAGGAAAAGGAATTAACCTGAATCAGATCGGAAGAGTTACTGTTGGAACTTCTGTTGGTAGTTCAACTTATATTCCTAAAACTTCCATAACGCAAACAATAAAAAATCCTAAAAATTTCTTTGGGCAATTAAAAGAGAATATTAGAATAAAAGTTAAACCAGCAATAAAAGAATATGGGGGAACAATAAGAAAAGAAGTAGATATAGATACAAGCCCAAAGACATTAAGTATGAAAGTGGATAAAGAAGGTTCACCATTAACAACATTAGGAGTATCAAAAACTCTTGGAAGAAAAGGAACATTCTTTGAAATTAAAAGACCCCCTGAAGCAACAACTAAATTTAAAGTTCCTTCAAGAATAAAGAAAACTTCATTCAGTAAAACCTTTGGAGAAACTGAACCAGTTAAATCTCAAGTTGATTTAGTCTCCCCACGAATAAGAGAATCAAGAATACAACCACAAAGAGCAGAACCCTCACAAGAAATTTCATTATTAAATAGAGATATGTCTCCAAGACAATCTTCAGATGTTCAAGGTCTATCAGAAAGCATATTTAAAACAACAAGAAAGATAGACTTGAATCTGGGAAAATTATCTGAAGGAAGATTAATGTCTGAAAGAACTTTCACAAAAGGAATTACAAGGTTAGAACAACAACCTAAATTAAAAGAACCACAAAAGGAAAAACAGAGACAAGATACTTTTTCTTTGTTAAGTAGTAACTTATCTGAAGGAATAAAACAAGAAGAAGAATTACAATCTAAGACAATTCAAATAGTTACTCCCGTTCAAAGTTTAATAACTAAACAGGTAACACAACAAACACAACCACCAACATTTTACTTTGGGGAACAACCTCTTCCAAGACCAGAACCAGAAAAACCATTTGGTTTATTCCCCGATTTAGATAGAGAGAAGCCAGAGTTTGTAAAGGCAAAAGGTTATATTCCTTTGGTTAAAGTTGAGGGAACAAAGAAACCACGATACGAACAACTATCAGATACTCCTCTAACAAGAGAATCTGCATTAAGTAGTGTTGCTCGTAGAGTTGACCAAGGAATAGAAGCTATGGGGAAAATAGTTGGAGCAAAACCAAAGACCGATAAAAAGACAGGAAAGGAAATTAAGGCAAGAGTATTAAATACCAAGGATAAATATTTTAAACAGAATGCTTACAAGTTTAGAGGTTGGACACAAAGGAAAGGAGCTAAGATTGGATTGAAGAATACTTTGATTGAGAAGAGGAAGTATAGATTAGATTCTCCAAGAGAAGTAAGAACCATAATTAAATCTAAGAAGAAGAGAACACCATTCGGATTCTAATATAAATAATAAGGAGGTGAAAATAATATGGCTAAAAAGAAAGGTAAAAGAAAGTAATAGGATTTTAGTTAAATCTAAAATATATACTTTTATTTCTTAATCTTTATAAACTCCATTGTCTTTTCTCTTTTACAAGGGAGGATATAATTGTGGTTCGAGCAAGCCCTAAATTGCTCTTTTCTTTTTCTATTATTTATGTAAATTTTATAAAGACTATTTACTTATATGTTCAATGCAAACTCAACAACAACCACAACAAAATTATTATAATCCAAACCCAAATTATATTCCTCCGTCGCAGGTTTCTGATTTATCAGATACTATGGCTTCATTAACTAAATTACTTCTTGAAGTTTCAAATACTCTAATTGCTGTTCGTAGAGAACTTAGGGGGGATTCATTATACCAAGCAGAAGATGGTTCAACACATTGGATACAAGTTTCAAAGCCTGTATTTATTAAGATAAATCAACTAACAGGAAATCCGTATAGAAGAAAAATAAAGATGCCGTGGGGAGAAGAGAAATATGTTTATATTCCTAATGATGAAGCAATAGAAGAAATATTATCTATGATGAAGTTCGCAGGAGTAAATCAAATAACATCAATAGCAGGAATAGATTTTGATAATTATATGGATGACTTAAGAGAATTTGAATGTAAACTTGCAGCAGTGCTTGCACTAAAACAAAAAGAGTGGGGATTAGATAAAGAATTACTTCCAATGTTACAATTTAAGATAAAGACTATTGTTCAAGATGCAAGGAGTATGGCTTTAGATGGGAGAGTATTAAAGTCATTACAGACATCAGTTCAAAGAGTAGAACAGATGATTCAAGACGATAGAGTTAAAAAAGGAATGGGAGGTTTATACGGATAATGGCAGGAGTCGATACTATCTTTGCACTATACCAGGGATTTTATTTCTTTATGTTTTGGTTCTGGTGGACTCTTCCTTTACTTCTTTTAGTAGTTTGGAAATTAATCTGGAAAAAGTGGAAAGTAGAAGTAGTGATTATTGAAAAGAGGGGGGACAACCTTATAAAATCAAATGATAGGGCTTGTAGATATACAGATCCCTATACTGGAGTAACAGGATACAAACTTCAAAAGTCTAAAGATACAATCCCTATTGTCAATTACGATTGGGTTTTGCATAATGCAGCAGTTCCTACAACCCTTTTAGATAAAATAATGAATCTCCTTCGAGGGAATGTTGGAACTATATTTTTATTTAGGTATGGTTCAAAGCAATATAAACCAATTAAGATAGAAACTAAAGAAGGGGCAAAGATGTCTTATGAAATGGTAAAAGACAAGCAAGGAAAACCAATCTACATTAATGTTTACAAACCATTAGATCCAAGAGACATTTTTGGTGAATTAAATTTCGAGGTGGTTGATTGGGATAATATGAACTTTATGGTTCAGGAACAGAGAGCATCTATTGAAAGAAGAAAAAAGAAAGGAGATTTTTGGAAAGCCATAGTTATGCCTTTAATGATTTTAGCAGTAACAGCTTTGGTTTGTATTATAATGATTAAGTTCTCATTTGATTATGCCTCATCAATTAGGGGGGCTGAAATACAACAACCAGCAACAACCCCCAACATTCCTGTAATAGGGAATGCCTTTTCAGGAAATACTGCTCCAATGCCAACAGATTCAAATCCAACCCCTGGGACTTAGCTCATAATTATGAAAAAGAATACTAAATTACATATCCCTATATCAACAGAACAAAAAGATATAATAAAAAAAAGAGCAAGTGATTGTGGAATGAACATAACTCAATATTGCTTATTCATTTTAATAAATGCAAAACCAAAAATAGATAAGGCGTTTAGTAATCTCTAAATTTTCTATAAATAGAGAATACCTATTAAATCCCTTTTATTTAAAAACTAAGTAAGAGTATTATGTCTATGGTTAAAAAGTCAAAGATACTTCGAATAAGCTTTGAAGATATAATTCTTGTGCATCCACCAGAAATAAAAAAAATTGAGGAATGTTTCAAACAAAAAAAGAAACAAAAAAAACAAAATGAATAAGAAAACAGATTTTAATTTAAGTAGATTCCTTATAGCGAGTATTATTTTATTATCTATTTATTTTACAACGGGTTTTGTATCTGCCTCAAATTATAATCTTGGAAGCTTTGACCAATATGAATGCGTTGACTTAATTCAAACATGTTCTAATTGTTCTTATGTAAATATAACCCAAATAACTTACCAACCAACTTCAACAAATTTTCTAATACAAGAACAAGGAATGACTAAACAAGGAACAAGGTATAATTATACTTTTTGTAATACTTCTCTTTATGGCGTATATGTTTATGATACTCAAGGAGATGAAAATGGAGAAATAGAAATTGCCTCAGTGGATTTTAAGATAGGTGAGGAATTAGATATTACTCAAGGATTTGTTTTAGTTGGACAAATTGCTATGATTTGTTTATTCTTAGTCTTAGGATTTAGTTTTTCAAAAGAAAGGTGGAAATTAAAAAGTTTTTTCTTTATGATGGCTACAGGGATGGGTGTTGTTTTATTAAACTCAACAAGAATAATTGCATCACAATCTGGAAGATTAAATGTGATGGGTAATGTTGGATTATATATCGGAATTATCACCCTACTCTTCATGACATGTATTCTATTAGTTTATTTCACTATTGATGTAATAGATTCATTCAAGAAAAAGAAGGATCGTAAGTGGGTTTAAATAAAATGAAATTAAGAAGACTAACACAAACACGAGTTAAGAAATCTCAAGGATTTATAGAGATGTTACTTGTAGTTGTATTCCTTTTAGCTGTTGGATTATTTATTTTAATATTAAATAACTCTGTGGATAAAATTAAAGATCCTTTTGATACTGCAATAAGTTCGGCTCTTCCAGACGATACTACATTTAATGTTACAAAGACTATGAATCAAACAACTGGAGCAACTAGAAGCTTTGATAAACTATTACCTTTCTTAATAATAGGTCTATTTGCATTCTTAATGATTTCTGCTGGAGCTTATATGCAACATCCAATAATGATATTTGTTGGGATAATAATGTTTGGAATTGTTATCTTGGTTGCAGTAATATACTCAAATGTTTATCAAGACATTGCAGAAAGTTCTGCATTTACGGATGCCAATGATAACCTTCCTGTCCAAAGTAAATTTATGCAATGGCTCCCAGTTATAGGAACACTTATGGTTGCAGGAGTTATACTTGCATTAATTTGGAGTAGAAGAGGATATGGGGGTGGAGGACTGTAAAATGAACAAAACTACAAAAAAAACACGAATAGAAACATACCTACAATCGAAGATTTATATGTTAGTAATGATAATGTTCATCTCAATTTTATGTATAAATTTAGTTTCAGCGTCGGATTGGTTTGGGTATGATAATTATAAAAAGTTTGAAAAAACTGGAGAACAAAGATACGGAACAATAAAAGTTTATGACAAAGATACTTTTAGCGAAGATGATTTACTATCTTCCACAACATTAGAATATAATACAGACGCTTGTTTAATTAATTGTGAAGCAAGAGGGACAACAACTTTCTATGAGGATTCTGATTTAATTGATGAATTAAAAATATATCTTGCAGAAGATACTTCTAAATTAACAAATATTCAAGAAAAAGTTGTTTGGATTAAAACTGGAGAAGAAGATGTTGAAGTAGATGATTATAAAGAAATTTGTAAAGATATAGATGGAAAACAAGAATGTCAAAAGATTAGAGATGGAAAGGTTTTACAAAGAAGAAATATTTATGAAGTTTATGATGGAAATAAAGTTAAGGCAGGAACTTATGAATGGAAAATAACTGGTAAAAAAAGTTCTTCACAGAGTGTTGATTGGATTGTAGATGTAAATGGGATAACACTAAATGAATGGGCAAGTTGGAATTCAACTTATAATACTAATCTTGAAGATTATTTTAATATGAGTTCAAATGAAAACTCAAGAAATAAATCAAGAAATATGAGTGTACTTAATGGACAAATAGAATTTAATGTTACTGCAATAAATGGATTAAGTGGTAAATTTTCAAATACTGCAACTATGAATGTAACACAATCAACCGAAGCAACAATATGGAGTTTTTCTCCAACTGGAACTTTAAACTTTTGGATATATATTCAAGTAGATGGAGCAACAGAAGTATTATTTGATAAACGTGCGTCAGGAAATAACTTTTTATTAACCAAAAATGCAGCAGAGCAATTAGCAAATAGTAATGGAGGTTTAGTTTCTTCATCATTATCTATTGGAAGTTGGCACATGGGAACTTATGTTATAAATAGTAGTGGGCAATTCTTTTATACAGATGGAGTATTAGATGGATCTTATGAAACTGCATATGGGGGAACAGGGGCAGTATCTTTAGAGATAGGAGATGGTTCAAGAACAGCACAATTAAACTTTAAAGGAAACCTAGATGAAATTGGGTATTGGAATAGACAGCTTTCAGCGATAGAAATAAACGATTTATATAATGGAGGAACTGGAATATTTTATGAAGACACGACTCCCACAGCAATATCAACTACATTGCATAGTCCACCAAATTATTTTAATACCTCATCAACATCAGTAGCATTTAATTGTTCGGCAACAGCGACATCATCAACAATAGTAAACATCTCTTTAGAAATAGATGGAGTTAAAAAAACAACAACCACTGGAACAGGAACATACCTACAAATAAATTCAACACAAGTTTCAACAGAGGGCTCTCATAACTGGACTTGCCGAGCATCTAATAATAATTCAAATGAAGATGTTGCAGACCAGAGGAAATTTACAATTGACTTAACAGCACCATCGATAAACATAACAGCACCAAATGGAACAGGTGGTGTTGGAAGTCCAGCAAAGAATATGACTGTCACTTGGCAATTAGGAGAATTAACACCACAAGCTTGTCTAATGCAATATGGAGGTGTAAATTACACCTTAAGATGTACAGATTATAATTCTTCTTTTATATACGGAACAGACAAATTCTTAATTATATTTGCTAATGATACATTTGGCAATCAAGCAAGTTCATTGAGTAATTTTGATTTTTCTATAACTGTAAATAATGTAACTTATAATCCAACAGCACTGACAACCTCAACACAATCTTTTGTTTTAAATTTGAGTATAACAAATCCTTCGTCTGTATCTGGGAAATTAGTTTATAATAATACAGAATATTCTTCAACAGTCCTTTCCGGGGATAATTATATTTTTACAAACAACATAAGTATCCCAAGTGTAACATTGCAAACAAACAAATCTTTTTATTGGTCTATAACTCTTGGGGGTTCTCAAATAGTAAATACTTCATTATATAACCAAACAATCAATCCTATTTCTTTTAGTATTTGTAATAGTGATAACAATGTTTCTTTAATTAAGTTTGATTCTAAGAGTGCAGAAAATCCATTTGCAACAATAAATGCTACTTTAAAATCTGCTTGGAAAATAAGTACAACACAAGGAGGAAGTTATTCTTCTTACTCTCATGAAGATATAACTGAAACAAATTCGTCGTGGGAGTTTTGTACAAATGATGCAAGCAATACTTTTTATGTTGATTCAGATATAGAATATGATGCAACTGGGTATTCATTAAATAACTATTTCTTAGATGATGCAACATTGACAAATATTTCTCAGAATATAACTTTATATCTCCTTAATGATAGTAAAGCAACATTGACTATTTTAAAAGTTGTAGATAAATCTCAACTACCACAAGAGAATGTTACAATTCAAATACAATTATATGATGTTGGAACAGATACATTTTATACAATAGCTATGGCAAAGACAGCATTTAATGGAGAAGATATTGCTTATTTAAATTGGTATGACTCATTATATAAAATGATATTTACAAAGGATGGAATTGTTGTAAAGTCAGTTAATCCTTATAGAATAACTGAAACTCCCCAAATATTTACATTAGATGAAGCAAGCACATTTGTTTATGATAAGTTTTTAAAAATGTCTTATGACCTATACTATAACAATATAACGGGTAATTTTGTTTTAACTTTTACAAAGCCAAGTGGTGAAGTTGAGAAAGGTTGTTTAAGAGTTCTTAAAAGAGGAGCAACAGATGACCAACAGATATGCGATGTTTGTGAAACCTCTTCTTCTGCAACAGTCTATTGTAATATTGGAACTTATGGAAATGGAACTTATATAGCTTCATTTTATGCAACAGGTTCGTATTGGATTTTTGGATCAATAATACAAACTATTGGTGGAAACTTTGCAGAAACTATTTATGACTTACTTGGAAATGATGATGCTACATTTTATGCTTTAATGTTCTCAGGAGTTTGTGTAACTTTAATGTTTGTAAGTTTACCTTTAGGAATATTAGGAATCTTATTAGGTATGCTTGGTGGAGCAGCATTAGGATTCCAAGTAGTTTCATGGGGAGCATTCTTATCTATAGTAATAATCGGGGGTGCAATCATATGGTTCGTAAAAAAATAATAAACAAAAATATTAAAAAGAGTTCAACAATCTTTGGACTAATCGTTGGTATTGTTTTAATTATTGGTTTCTTTGCAATAATGTATACTTGGTTATTTACAAACACAGCCCAAGCAGGATTATCTTTTAATCAAACAGGTAATTACAATTCAAGTTATAATAGATTGCTACAGCAACAAGGGGCATTAAATGAAACAATAAGTGATTTACAAACTAATCTTGATGGAATAACCGAAGCTACAGAAAGTTATCAAGTAGCATGGAATGGATTATTACTTTTAGGAATAGCCATATTATCTTTAACAGATTTAGTAGGAATAACAACTGGAACTTATGGTGCAATTACAGAATTTGCGAGTACTGCTGGAGTTTCATCTTTTGTTATATTACTTGCAACAGGAATTGTTATTGCTTTTGTAGTCTTATTAGTCTTGGCAAATTTAAAAGGAGAACCAAAGATGGTAAACTAAAATGGAGATAATAAAAAATGACTGATTGGTGGTCAATGCCTACAAACTTTTCGAACGGTTCAATAGTGGATACTCCGTCGGAGATGTTCATAAAGTATCCTTCAGCAATATTAAGTAATCATTTAGGAAGTTTTTTAATTGTTATCATGTGGAGTGTGTTCTTTATGATTGGGATGGTTTCAGGAGTTAGAAAATCTATGATGGTTGCAAGTTTTATTACATTCTTATTTTCTGTTTACTTAGTAAGACTTGGAGAATTAAATCCAATAATTTCAATTGTACTAATTGTTCTTACCTTAATAGGGGCTATAGGAAGTAAAGAAGAAGGAGGATATTTTTAATGGCAAATGGAAGTGATCGAGTTTATGTAGATCCAATTATGAAATTTTATATTGAACAGGAAACAAAAAAACTCACAGAACAAATTAAAAAACAACATGGATTAAAAACTTTGAAAGTTCCTTTTATAACTGGAAGCCAATGGTTAGGGAATATGTTAATGGGAAAAAAAGCCATGGTAAAATATAAAATAAGAAAAGTCTCATTAAATGAGGGGGTATTAGAATTCTTATAGAAAGGTATAGGATACCTCTATCCCATTAAATATATAATGTAATTTATTGTTGTTAAATTAGGAACGCAAGAGATATGTTCGCGTTCCAATATTTCTTGCGTCCATAATTAAATTGTTGAGGACAAAAATGCAAAAATTAGAGTACAAAAAATCTGCGGTTGATTTAACTGATTTAGCAATTGGTATAGTTGTTCTTGGAATTGTTGTATCTATCGGTGCTACAATTTTATTGAATGTAAGAGATACTAATACAGCTAGTGATACTGCTTACAATTTGTCTAACTCTGCTGCAACTGGACTTGCTGAATACGGTAACTGGTTTACAATTATCGTTATAGTAGGTGTAGCTTCTGTTATCCTAAGCTTGATCTTTATGGCTTTTGGTGGTAACCGAGGAAGCGGTGGCGTGACATACTAGGATTTATTTATTTTTTATTTTTTATTTTAATAGAAGTAATTAGAATATCCTGCTTAGTAGGATAAAAATTAAATTAGGTAAAAAAAATGCAAAAATTAGAATACAAAAAATCAGCGGTTGATTTAACTGATTTAGCCTTAGGCATAATTGTATTGGGAGTAGTTGTATCTATTGGTGCTACAATTCTTTTCAATTATCGTGATAGTAGAGTTACCTCTTTAGACACTGCTTCAGTAGTAAATGAAAGTGCTACTGCAACAGATGGGGGAGATGCTCTTGCTCAAACATATTTCAAAAGTGTTACTAGTGTTGTTAATGCTACTGGAGGACAATTAGTTCAGCCAGCAAACTATTCAACAAGTTTAGATACTGCTACTGGAACAGGGACACTTACATTTAATGGAGCTTCAAGTTACAACGGATCATCTGTTAAAGTTACCTACGATTACTACAATCTTAGTAGCCCAGAGTATGCTTTATCAAATAATGCCTCTGTAGGTCTTGGGGAGTACGGTAACTGGTTTACAATTATCGTTATAGTAGGTGTAGCTTCTGTTATCCTAAGCTTGATCTTTATGGCTTTTGGTGGTAACCGAGGGCAATCTTCAAGTATGAATTATTAAATTTTTATTTTTTTATTCTAATCTAAGGATAATTAGAAATGGGAGAAAAAAAATTAGAAAATAAAGAATCTGAGAAAGAAGATAAAAGGATTTCTATTAAACCTATTTCTAAGTTATTAAAACCAATAGACAAATTGTCTAAACAGTCTTCTAGAATTGGTTCTACCGTAGTTATTAGACCAAGTATAACCCCGCAACAAAGATTTCTCAAAACATTCTTTGGTGGTCAACGAACATTTGGAACAGGTCAAAATCTTCCTGTAATAAATAAAGCCCTAACATCAGGATATGGATTACTTAAACATCCATTACAAGACGAAACAGGGAGGTTATTTGGATTTTAAAATGGTAAATAAAAAGAAAAATCCAGAAAAAGTTTTACTTTCAGAGATCAAAGGATTAACTCTCGGAGGTGTTGGATTAGGTGTTGGTAGCCAAGTAATCAACAAACTTCCTGCAACGGGGGCAACTGCAGGAATAAATAAGGGGATGACTACTTTTGGAAATTTCTTTCCAACATTTGCGAATATCTCTTCCGGGGGATATATAATAAAAAAATTAAAGAACTTAAAAGGAGGTAAGGAATAAATGGGATTTAGAGTCAAGGAAGGTAGACTTACTTACAAAACAAAGGTATCAAGGATCAACCCTATTAATGATGATGTTAAAGATTCTTTTAAGAGTAAAAAAAGGAAAAGGGGAAAAGTATAATGCCAACCTACCAGGCATTTAATTCAAGAATAAATTCTGGGGTTAAGTATGAGTCGAGAAGTAAAGGATTTAAAGTTTTAGATGTAAAATAAAAAATCCCTATAATTTATAAATATTTTTTTATTGGATTATTAAAGGTTAACTAATGAAAATGCCAAATAAAAATATATTCTTTATTCTAATAATAATCATTTCTCTAAACTTTGTATCCTCTTCATTAGGATATGATAATCCAAACTTACCAAGATTAGAGGGTGAAGAAGAAGTAACAGCTGGAAATACAACAAATAACTACTATGGAAATACAACAAACATCTACAACAATTACACCTTCAATGCAACACAGTTCGACGAGACAGGGGGGAATGTAAATCTTCTTGAAAGTTGGGTAATTGCTCTTGGAAATGGTTTGTGGTGTTCTATTGGTGCTTGTGGAAATACCTCGTGGAATCAAACTACTGCTGAATTATTATTTACTAACAAAAGTTATGTTGATGAAACTAATGCAAGTTTAGCTACTTATATAAATTCGATACTTAATGAAACAATAATAAATGTTGGAAATACTTTATGGTGTTCCTTATCTGGTTGTAATTTCACTGGAAGTATAATCGTCGACGGAAATGTTACTGCGGATTATTTTATTGGTGATGGTTCATATTTAACAGGGATTCAAGCAGAAGAGTCAGATTTCGAAACTTATATAAATGGAAGCATCTTTAATGATATACACTATAACCTGACAGCAGGGGATGTCGACGATGTTGAAAGAACTATTGAACCTGGAAAGCAATTCATATTTGGGGGTGAATTCACTTGAAAAAATTAATTTTAATTTTATTACTACTTAGTCTCTTTCCTTTAATAAGTGGTGCTGGAAACAATTGGCTTCTTCATTTTAGCGACGGAACAACAACAATTAATGGAACTGATATTTGTTTAAATGATGGGACTTGTTTTTCGGATTTGAATGGGACGAGTGTTGCAGGAGCTGATGGCAATGCT
>Ga0114919_10001078_pt1 | contig 21918 bp, 22 predicted proteins | sample BlataG_FD_88682 | JGI IMG/M metagenome (GOLD analysis project Ga0114919, IMG submission 88682) | Deep subsurface microbial communities from Black Sea to uncover new lineages of life (NeLLi) - Black_00105 metaG | ecosystem: Environmental > Aquatic > Marine > Oceanic > Sediment | place: Atlantic... | reverse complement strand
GACCCGGTCAGTGGTAACCGCACGATCGTTTCGAATAACAGCACCGGCACTGGCCCTGGCTTTGAGGGAACTTGGGACAGACCTAATGGCATCGCCGTAGAGGCTGATGGCAGTCTGGTGGTGACGGTTGCTGGTCTCGAGGCGCTGGTGCGCATCGACCCCGTCAATGGTAACCGCACCATCATTTCGGCCGCCAGCAGCGGGCAGTAACCGCTGCTGTGCAGAACCTATTGGCGTCACCTCGGAGCCGAAGGGCTGGTCACCGGCAGCAGATCCTGCTCTGTGCGCGGTGTTGTGTGCGCACAATTACCCTTCAGGAAGTCCTGAACCCAGCGATAATGACAAACAAGTGAGCCAAGATCTGGTCTCTGCCGCGAATACTATACAAATCAGAGTCCTGGATCACACAATAATACGTGACAATCGTTACTTCACCGTTGCCGACGCGGGACTGATTGAAGAGTATAACCTGCACTTTCTGAGCCTGAAGGGCAAAAGGCACTGGCAGAGGAACGGTTAGGTAACCTGATTTGTCGGAATACGCAGGATTGGGCTTCTTCTTCGAAAACGTGGAGGCGGAAAAACAGGGAGCTCTTTTGTGAGCTGAATAGATTTGGCTATACGTAGGATAGAGAGGGGGAAGCAAAGCAACAAGGAGCGACACTTAAGAAGCTAAAGGATTTCAGGTGGAGGAAAGTAACAAGAAACTCGTGGACTACTGGCTGAAGACAGCCGAAGAGGACTTCAAAGTCGTTGTGTACCAGTTCTGATAGCGCGTGATAGTCGGAGTGGCCTTAGCACGCTGTTTCCTTTTGTGGCTGTCGGCCTCGGATGTAAGTATATCAATGCCCTCATTTATGAGTTGTGCGAGGTCGGTTCTAATACGTTCTATTGAACTCCCCCCTGAAATTGCCTTCTATGTTACGAAAAGATTCACACTACCGTAGGAGTACCGATTCATGAACTGGTGTCGAACTTGAGCAATCCGTTACAACATCCCCACGTGTGTAACAGAAGCAGGGTAGTTATGCGAGTAATTGTTTCATCGGATTGTTAGTTCTGCTATCCATGAAAGGGGTAAGGTTCCTCTTCTTCTAAGAGCCAAGACCTATTCCTTCAAATCCTAGGGGGAACCTCAGCACTTGAAGCAGCTCTAGACGACGAATGAAGCTATATTGAAATTCTTGGGCAGAGCGTTCACGATAGACGGAATGATCAACAGATTCATGGGATGGCATAACAACTATGCTGCGTTGTGAATGGTCATCGGAATCGCATAATGGCACCTGAAGACAAATAACGCGCAAACGAAACATCCTTGACAGGCGTATACAATAAGTATACTATTGACTGCAAAAAGTATACAGACAGGCTTTGAATGTTACAGGAATTGTTCTCTTCACAGGCCAGAGTTGCTATCTTGGGACTCTTTTTGTTAAACCCAAGCGACCGCTTTTACATGCGCGAGGTTGCCACTCGCAGCAGTCAGCCTATTCGCGCTGTGCAGCGTGAACTCGCTAGGTTAGGGGCAGCAGGACTCCTCTCCCACACCATTGACGGCAACAGAAAGTATTACCAAATTAACAAGAATTGCCCCATCTTCCCGGAGCTGAAGGCCATATTTCTCAAGACCTTTGCCCTTGGCGATACCCTCAGGCAATACCTATCATCGGTTGAAAAAGGCGTTATTGTCGCTTTCATATACGGATCCTACGCTAAGGCTCAGGAAACAGCCACCAGCGATATTGATCTTTTCGTAGTTGGGGACATAACTGCCTCAGAACTTTCAAAGGCATTATCCCCAGCAAAGGAAGGATTGGGACGAGAGATTAACGCCGTAGCCATGCCATCTCAGGAACTGAAGGCTAAGGCCAAAGCAGAGAATCACTTTGTTCTCAGCGTCCTGAGCGAACCTAAACTATTTCTGGTGGGAAATAACGATGACATTGAATCAATTACTGGCTGATGGCAAGTTAGCAAAACATGGAACATCGCGGCAGGAAATTGCCAGCCTATTAAAGGTAATTGATCGCGATATCGCTGATGCCTCAATCAAAACAGTTTCCTCTGACCGCCGTTTTGCTATTGCCTACAATGCTGCTTTGCAGCCAGCTACTATTGCTCTCTACTGCAAGGGCTACAAAGCCGTAGGACTAGGGCATCATTTTGCTGTGCTATAAACTCTCAAGGAAACGGTGGGGCAGGAATTCCGCAGTAGGGCTGATTATTTTGATATGTGCTGTACCAAACGCAACATAACCGACTACGATCGGGCGGGGGAGATTTCTGAGCATGAAGCAAACGAACTGTTACAGGAGGTCAAGAATTTCAAGCAAGAGGTAAAGGACTGGCTACGCCAGCATTACCCTAAATTAGCTGGACATTTGTAAGCATTTCAGCACAGTAAGGCTTTTTGTAGTACGATCGCCGCTGAAGAGCCATAACAAAGAGGGGATATATCGCAGAGGATATGGAATGAGACTTGAGACCCAGAATCTGAAAACAGCACTTTTCCGTTCCCTATGGACAATATTATCTCTAGTGGTTTTCTCGCCGTTTTCACCAATTGGTGAAAAACCGCTCATTTAGTGAAAGCTGATTGACAAATAGGAAAGGAAGGTATCAAGATTTCACTTTGATGTTCGAGGCAGATCTAGATGAATTACTTACGCAATCGTTTTCAGAAAGAGGTTGATAAAATGGCACAAGAATACACCGCCTCCATTCCCTTTGATCAGCGCCTTTATCCTCAAGATATTCAAGGCAGCATCGCTCATGCCAAGATGCTGGCAAAGCAGAGAATAATAGCTGAAAGCGATGCTGAAGCTATCATTAGTGGGCTGCTATCTATACGTGACGAGATTGAGCAAGGGAAGTTTCAGTTCAAGACTCAGTTGGAAGATATACATATGAATGTCGAGGCTCGGTTGTTTGAAAAGATAGGCGATGTGGCTGGCAACCTACATACTGCTCGCTCCAGAAATGACCAAGTAGCTTTGGATTTGCGCCTTTTCTTAAAAGAGGAGATCCATGAAACCATCGACAGGTTGACCAACTCACAGCGAGCTATTTTGGAGCTCGCTGAAGCTAACAAAGGGGTCATCATGCCAGGCTATACCCATCTGCAGCAAGCGCAGCCAGTGCTTCTGGCTCATCACCTACTGGCTTACTTTGACATGTTCCAGCGAGATAAAGAAAGATTTGGCGATTGTCTGAAACGCGTTGACGTCTTGCCTTTGGGCAGCGGTGCCTTAGCTGGAGTGCCTTACCCTATAGACCGTGAATTTGTAGCCAGGGAATTGGGGTTCAGCAAAGTAAGCACCAATAGCCTTGATGCCGTTTCTGATAGAGATTTCGTAATAGAATTTGAGGCATCGGCTGCTATCGCTATGATGCACATTTCGCGTTTGGCTGAAGAGCTTGTCCTATGGTCATCCGCCGAGTTTGGCTTCATAGAAATTGGTGAGGAATATACCACAGGCAGCAGCATTATGCCTCAGAAGAAAAATCCCGACGTGGCCGAACTGGCTAGAGGAAAAACGGGACGAGTCTATGGTAATCTGATGGCTGTGTTAACCGCCATGAAAGCCTTGCCTTTAGCCTATAACCGGGATATGCAGGAGGATAAGGAGGGGCTTTTTGATACCATAGATACGCTGCACTCCAGCTTAGAGGTGTTCGCCCAAATGGTGAAGACAATCAAGGTCAACGCTACGCGTATTCGCAACGCTATGAGGAAGGACTACATTCTGGCTACCGATTTAGCCGACTATTTGGTAAAGAGGGGCCTTCCATTTCGGGAAGCGCATGGGGTAATAGCTAGACTCAGTGAATATGCGATTGCCAATGATAAGACCTTCCATGAGCTTGGCTTGAGCGAGTATCATGATTTTTCCCCCCTTTTCGGTGAAGATGTATATGATATAACCTTAGAATCATCCGTAGCCTCTCGAAATGTCGTCGGTGGCACTTCTCCCCAGCAGGTGGAGAAGGCATTGGAAAAAGCAGGGAGACTCCTGAAGGATGAATAGCAAAGGAACGCCAGTCAAGCTAGCGCCGTCAATCCTCAGTGCCGATTTTGCTCGGCTTGGTGAGCAGATTGCTGAGGTTGCTGAAGCAGGGGCGGATTATATTCACATTGACGTCATGGATGGGCATTTCGTGCCCAACATCAGTATCGGAGTTCCTGTGGTGGCTTCCCTTCGCTCCTGTACCAATCTGCCCTTAGATGTTCACTTAATGATAGAACAACCTGAGAGGTACATCTCGCAGTTTGCTACTGCTGGTGCTGACATCATCACTGTGCACGTGGAAGCCTGCCCTCACCTTCATCGAGTGATTCAATCGATAAAGGAACTGAAGGTAAGAGCTGGGGTGTCCTTGAATCCAGCTACTTCCTTGAGCTTGGTAGAGGAGATCTGTCCTTATGTTGATTTGATTCTGATTATGAGCGTCAACCCCGGCTTTGGTGGGCAAACCTTCATTCCTGCGACGCTGGACAAGATAACCCATCTGCGGAAGATTCTTGATGACAGAGAGTTGAGCACCGAACTTGAAGTTGATGGAGGCATTAGCTCTGATAATGCCCGTGATGTGGTCGAAGCCGGTGGCAGGGTCCTGGTAGTTGGGGCGAGCGTATTCAACGCCGAGGAGAGACCGGGGCGGGCACTGCAGAGAATCAGGAGAGTAGTGAGCTAACGGGCTGCCTTATGTTGGGTGCGCAGACATCTGGTGCAAATGTTGACTTTCGTCTTCCTGCCATCTATAACCATCGTCGTTCGATGTACATTGGGCAGCCAGCGCCGTTTAGTATGCCTCTTAGAGTGGCTTACGCTATTACCGTATTGAGTTGTCTTGCCACAAATCTGGCACTTCACGGGAGACTCTTACCCCGTCTTACTCTAGACAATAGCTCAACTACCATCATAATGCTACTATACAACAATCTAGTAATGTTACCACGCTGACGGCATAATAACAATCATTGTGAGGTAGAGACGAATGGAAGCTGGCTTAGTTGATGGCCAAATTTTGAGAGAAATGTTTACTTCGGGCACTGCCTGGCTAGAGAAAGGCGTCCCTGATATTAATGCCATAAATGTTTTCCCTGTTCCTGACGGCGACACAGGAACTAACATGTTGCTTACCATGCGGTCTGCTTTGGAAGAGGCACGCAAGAACTCAGATAGAGATGCTTCATCGGTAGCGAGGTCACTATCCCACGGTTCCTTGATGGGGGCTCGAGGTAATTCGGGGGTTATCCTGTCCCAGTTCTGGCGTGGTCTGGCCAAGGGGCTAGATGGGAAGGCTTCTTTTGGCGGGAAAGACCTCGCCAAGGCACTCACTGAAGCATCCAAAGCCGCCTATGAAGGAATGGTTCACCCCGTAGAAGGGACTATGTTGACAGTGCTAAAAGACGCCGCCGAAGCCGCTAATCAAACCGCCAAAACCGATTCTGACGGTTTGATTTCGGTGTTGAAGGCTGCGGTAGAGGCAGCTCGGGATTCAGTAGCCCGAACACCTAACCTCCTACCCGTATTAAGGGAGGCCGGGGTAGTAGATGCTGGGGGGCAAGGCGTTTACGTTTTGCTGGACGGCGCCTTTCATTTCCTTGAGGGAGACGCAGACAAGATACAATATTGGAGACCCCACGTGGTTGCTGCTGATTTGCCCCTAGCTGCTAGAACAACTCCGACAGCCACCGAATTGGAGCTACCTTATGGATATTGCACCAATTTTGTGCTGAAAGGGCAAAAGCTTGGTCTAAGAAAGATAAAAAGGGCCTTGAAGAAAAAGGGGCAGTCTTTAGTTGTCACCGGCGATGACAGCACGGTGAGAGTTCATATACACAGCCTTAAGCCCGGTGAAATTCTGAACTACGCTACACGCCACGGCACATTGCATCACATAGAAATCAATAACATGGATGACCAGTATGTGGAATTCATCAAACTGCAAAAGGAGAGACTGCCTGCGGTCGATGTTGCCATAGTAGCGGTTGCCCTCGGAGATGGTTTCCTGAAGCTATTCAATAGCCTGGGCACCGCAATCGTCCCTGGTGGTCAAACAATGAACCCTAGCGTTCGCCAGTTGGTTCAAGCTGTGGAATTGGCACCGTCGGACAACGTTATCCTATTGCCCAATAACAAGAATATTATCCCCACAGCCTCTCAGGTTGAGAGGCTAACTTCGAAGAAGGTGAAGGTAATCCCCAGCAGGACCATTCCTCAAGGTATAGCAGCGTCTCTTGCTTTCAGTTATGACATGGATTTGGAGCAAAACAGCCGAATTATGGAAGAGGCAACGAAAGGAGTCAGAACTCTGGCACTGACCAAAGCGATACGCAACGTACAACTCAACGGATTGGAGATAAAGAAAGGGTATTACATCGCCATTCTAAATGACGAAGCTTTGGTAGGCAGTGGCAACAATGCGTCAGACGTTATTTTGAAGGCCCTGGAGAAAACGAATATAGCCAACGTGGAGATAATAACCATTTACTACGGAGCTGAGACTAAGGATGCTGAAGCTCAGAGTATAGCCAAGGAGATTCGAGATAGATACCCTGTTGAGGTTGAAGTGCTTTATGGCGGACAACCATATTATAACTATGTAATCTCACTAGAGTGATTTTGGGGCCCCGGGAAAAACGAAGTCTTCCAGGAGGCAGAGAATAATGGTTAAGATTGTAACTGATAGCTGTTCCGACATCACTCCCCAACTAGCGCAAAAGCTTGGGATTCGAGTTGTGCCTTTGTATGTACACTTTGGCAATGAAGTCTACCGGGATAATGTCGACCTATCTACGGAGGGATTCTACAACAGGCTCGAACAAAGCAAAATCTTCCCTACTACCTCAACTATCTCTCCTGGGTTTGCCGCTGAGCTTTTCAGCGAATTGGCTGAAGAGACGAACGAAATCCTGACTATAACGCTTTCCCAGCTCTTTAGCGCCACTTACGGTGCCGCGCTTCAGGGCAAGGCTATGGTTACCAGGGATTGCCGCATAGAGGTCATTGATTGCCAGACGGCGATAGGTGGACAGATGCTTTTAACTATGAAGGCCGCTCAGATGGCTGACTCAGGGGCTGATTTGGACCAGATTGCTGGCTGGGTCAGGGGAGCGATGTCTAGGGTCCATGTGCGCGTGAGCTTCGATACACTGGAATACTTAAGAAGGGGAGGGCGTATCGGTAAGGCACAGGCCCTCTTAGGCAGTATGCTGAAGGTAAATCCTGTTATAGCAATAAGAGATGGCGCAACCTTTCCTATTGCTCGTCCTCGCAGTCGAGCTCAGGCAATGGACTTTCTGGTGGAGTTTGTCAAAGGTTTCAAGCATATAGAAAGCCTGGCCATTGAGGATGCCACCACTCCTGATGAGTTGGAGCTGTTAGCCGAGCGCCTCAAAGACATCGTCCCTCCGGAGCGCACCTATCGTTCCAGGGTAAGCCCTGTAGTAGGCGCCCATCTTGGCCCTCACGCCTTAGCTGTTTCTGTCCTTGAAGGAGAGTAGCAGGCCCTAAGCTTGCAGTTTATGTCTTGAGCAATTATACTGGAATGATTGTTTTCGCATATGCTAACTCCTACCAAGGCTAGTTATGACGGTTAGAATTGTAACTGACAGCACCTCGGACATAGCTTTAGACCTGGCCGAGCAGTTGGGAATAACCATAGTCCCAATATATATCAATTTCGGGGACAAGACCTACCGTGACCAAGTAGATATGGACGCTGATGAGTTCTATCGCAAGCTGGAAACAGGTCCTGTTCACCCGGTGACTTCAGCACCATCGCCGGGAGATTTCATCAGAGTATTTAGGAAGCTAGCCCAGGAGGCTAATGAGATTCTCTCCATCCACCTTTCCAGCAAAACCAGTGGTACATACAATGCTGCCCTGCTGGCTAAAGAGGCCTTGAGTAGTGAGAGGTGTCGCATCGAGGTTGTTGACTCCCAGTTTCTAACTATGGGCTTGGGTCTCATCGTCATAATGGCGGCCAAAGCAGCTAGCATAGGTGTCACTTTACAACAACTGGTGGGAAGAGTTGGTGAGGCCATCCTTCAAACCTATGGAATGGGGCTTTTCGGTACCCTCAAGTATCTGGCTAAAGGCGGACGGATAGGCAAGGCAGCTTCCTTATTGGGGTCAGTGCTCAATGTCAAGCCCCTCATCACTATGCGAGATGGCGAACTCCATCCCGTTGGCTTAGCTCGCACTCATGGTAAGGGGATAGATCGCCTTTGCGAATTTGTCAGGTCAGCTCTACCTGTTCGGGATCTAGCTATCATGCATAGCACCACCCCTCACGATGCCCAGATATTAGCTGAGCGCATAAGCTTCTTTCTTCCTCAAATCCGCCCTTGGATGGCTAGGCTTGGACCGGGATTAGGTACTCACTGTGGACCAGGAACTTTGGTCGTGGCACTGAGGAAAAACATAGAGAGCGCCTCAGCAGCAAGTTAAAGCATGGCTTCCTCAATGATAAGCATCAACTCACTAAGAGACGTTCTCGAGCTTGAATGCCGGAAAGGTTATGCTGATAAGGCGGTAATCGGTGGCCTGGATAGATATCTTCACAAGCAAGCGGGACAAATCAGGCAAATCATAGCTAACCCCAAGCTTTTGGCGACTTTTGATGGACTTGAGTTGTCCAATTCCAATTATAGTTCCTGGGTCATAGATGAACGGAAGAAATGGCTAGCAAATATCTTTGATTGGCTGGATAAGCTGGAAAACACAAAGGGGAAGAAAGGGACTGGGGTAGAGGTATCCAACAGCGTATCTATAACAGCCAAGCCGCCCTCGGGAAAGAGAAGTGAGCCACTGAGTTCTCCCGTAGTGATCATCAAGGGCATCACGCCCGGCGTAGTAGGCAAGCTGTCCAAGCTAAATGTCAGAACGATACATGATTTGCTATATTTCTTCCCCAGGCGCTACCTCGATTATAGCCAGAGGAAGCCCATTGCTGAGCTCGAGGAGGGTGAAGAGCAGACCATTGTAGCCATAGTATGGGAAGCCAGGGTAGTTACCCTGGGTAATCGGCAAGGCACAGAGGCAATTGTGGGTGATGAAACAGGGAACATCAGGGTGGTTTGGTTCAATCAGCCTTACCTAGCCAGAAATTTCTCTACCAATGCGAGAGTGGCAATTAGTGGCAGAGTTAGCTCGTTTAAAGGGCAAATGGTTTTCGAATCTCCTGAGTGGGAATTGCTGGGATCTAAAGAATTGATCCATACGGCTCGCTTGGTTCCTGTATACCCTCTTACCCAGGGCTTATATCCTAGACAAGTGAGGAGGTGGATGAAGGAACTCATTAACGGCTGGGCATGGCAATTGAGAGACTTCTTGCCCTCAGAAACAAGAAACCAGTATCACTTTCCGAACCTGCCTCAGGCGATCGCTCAAGCTCATTATCCCGACAACTGGTCGATGGCAGAAAAGGCAAGAGAGAGGTTAGCATTTGATGAGTTATTCCTCCTTCAGTTAGGCCTCCTGGCCAGAAAGCGGGATTGGCAGGAAAGTCAGCCTGGCAACGCCTTAGATGCCGATCAAGGGATTATCAACGGGTTTCTGAATTGCTTGCCCTTCGCCTTAACCCAGGCTCAGGAGCGTGTGCTGCAAGAGATCCTGGCTGACATTTCTCGTCCAAAAGCCATGTGCCGTCTCCTCCAGGGGGAAGTGGGCAGCGGCAAAACCGTAATTGCCAGCATAGCTCTATTGATCTCTGCTGCCAATGGTTATCAGGCAGCCATGATGGCGCCCACTGAGATATTAGCTGAGCAGCATTTCAACAACATTTGCGGCTACCTATCCGAGCTCAGCACGCCTGAGCGTCATGGCGAGGAGCGAGATTCCTCACTTACGCTCGGAACAAGCTCGGCAATCTCAGCCAAGTCAGGCAACATAAGGTGCTATGCTGGATTTCTGTCACAGCCTCTTACCGTCGCGTTGCTCGTGGGTAGCCTTAAAGACAGTGAAAAGGAGGATTTACACAGCCAGATTCGGGAGGGCAAGGTTGATATCGTCGTCGGCACCCACGCCATTATCCAGGAAGGCGTGGAATTCCACAAGCTTGGCCTGGCGGTGATAGATGAGCAGCATCGCTTTGGCGTCTTACAGCGTCAGAAGCTGCGCCAAAAGGGGTTCAACCCCCATATTCTGGTCATGACGGCTACTCCTATTCCTCGGACTATGGCGCTCACTCTCTACGGCGACCTCGATCTTTCAGTCATTGATCAGTTACCTCCGGGACGCCAGGTAGCGAAAACAAAATGCCTTGACCCTCAGCAAATGGGAAAGGCTTACGCCTTTGTTCGCAGGGAGGTTAGCCGCGGCAGGCAAGCCTTCGTTATTTGTCCCATAATTGATGAGTCGGAGGTGCTTGAGGCAAAGGCAGCCACGACTGAATATGACTTCCTATCCAGAGAGGTTTTCCCCGACTTAAGGCTGGGGCTACTTCATGGAAGGATGCCTGCCAGTGACAAAGAGGATGTCATGCGCCGCTTTCGCAATGGATTGCTCGATATTCTGGTGTCAACATCGGTAGTCGAAGTAGGCATCGACATACCTAAAGCTACCGTTATCCTGGTGGAGGGCGCTGACCGTTTTGGGCTGTCGCAGCTCCACCAGTTCAGGGGCCGGGTGGGGCGGAATAGCGAGCCGGGGTATTGCCTGCTCGTTCCAGAAAAACCTTCACCCGAAGTAAGCAAGCGCCTTCAACTTGTGGAGGAAATTCATGATGGCTTCGCCTTGGCTGAGGAAGACTTGAAGCTGCGCGGCCCGGGGGAATTCTCAGGCACTCAGCAAAGCGGTTTTCCCCAGCTTCGGGTAGCTGACTTGTCAAACGTACGTCTGTTGGAATTAGCTCGGCAAGAAGCAATAACTCTTTTGCAGAGCGATCCTAATCTCGAAACAGATGAACATATTCTGCTAGGCGAGAAAGTGACCCAGCTATGGTCTGAAAGCACCGAATGGAGTTGAATATGTCACTGTCAAATAAGAAAGGCAATCTCATGCTCAGGAAAAACCTGGCTGCCTGCCTAGAGAAGGCAATTATTGAGGCACAACAGGAGGGGAGCCTTCCTTTTGCCGCGTTGCCTGACATAGTTATAGAACACCCTCAGAACCCTGAGCATGGGGACTTCGCCTCAGGCCTCTCCTTGAAGCTATCCCGTGCCATGGAGATGTCTCCCCTGTCCATAGCCGAGCGGGTGGCCGAGCACATATCGCCTCCTCCGGAAGTTGATAAGGTTGTTGTTGCTGCACCAGGTTTCATCAATTTTACCTTGCGAGGAGATTGGTTGGCTGAGCAAGTGGAGACAGTTTTGGTTCTTGGGGATTCATATGGGGATATCGATATAGGCGAAGGAAAACGTATTCAACTTGAATTTGTTAGCGTTAATCCTACCGGACCTCTTCATGTGGGTCACGGCCGTGGCGCCGTCCTGGGTAGCACCCTGGCTAACGTTTTTTCCGCCGCTGGCTTCCAAGTGGAGCGGGAATACTACCTCAATGATATGGGCAGCCAGATAGACGCATTCAAGCATTCCCTTTATGCTCGTTACCAACAGTGTCTGGAAATGGGAGCCGATATGCCTGCCGAGGGCTATTTTGGCAATTATGTGATTGACTTAGCAACAGAGATTGTCGCTGAGCAAGGGGGAAAGGAGAAGGCAATTGGCAAAATAGCGGAGATCGTGTCTGAGGGAAAAGAGCCTGCTCAAGAAATAGGCAAAATCGGACTGGGCAACATAATAGGGCGAATCAGGCAAGACCTTAAGCTGCTGAATGTTGATTTCGATGTCTGGTTCAGCGAAAAGACTCTCTATCAAGGTGAACAGTACCAGAAAGTCATGTCACTGTTGCAAAGCAAAGGCTATGTGGCCAAGAAGGAGAACGCCGTTTGGTTTGAATCTAGTGCCCTCGGTGATGATAAGGATAACGTGCTGGTGCGCAGCGATGGCTCTCCCACATATTTTGCCTCTGATATCTCCTATCACTACAACAAGTTCCTGGAGCGGAAATTCGATTATGTCATTGATATTTGGGGAGCAGACCATCAGGGGCATGTCCCCAGGATGAAGGCAGCGATCAAGGCACTGGGACTAGATCCCGAACAGCTCAAAGTAGTAATCTGTCAGTTAGTCACCTTGCGGCGTGGCGAAGATGTAGTCAAAGTATCCAAGCGAAGCGGAGATATCGTCACCTTGCGAGAGGTGATAGAAGAGGTGGGAGCTGATGCCTGCCGTTTCGTTTTCTTGTCCCGCTCGGCGGATAGCCAGATGGACTTTGACCTGGAGCTAGCCAAGAAGCAATCAGCGGACAACCCCGTTTATTATGTTCAGTATGCTCATGCTCGAATTGCCAGCATTCTTCGCTTGGCTGGGGAGCGGGGGATCGATTACAGCCAAGGTGACGTGGCTTTGCTTACAACTGAGCCAGAGTTAACCTTGATTCGCAGGCTGATGTTGCTGTCTGAAGTAGTGGAAGAAGTAGTCAGCAGCCTGGAGCCACACCACCTGGCTTATTATGCTCAGGACCTGGCCACCGTTTTCCATAGCTTCTACAAGCAGTGCCGGGTTGTTTCTCAAGACGAAGCATTAACCAAAGCCCGTCTCAAGCTGGTCAGCGCAAGCCAAATTGTTCTGGCCAGAGTCCTTAACCTTATGGGCATGACAGCCCCGGAGAGAATGTGAAGTTTTCTCAATTTCAGGGATGAGCCCTCCCCAGCTACGAATATGTTTCTCACGTCGGTTACCCGAGATCCCTATGGCCCAGAATCAGCAACTGAGCGATCCTGGCCACTTTTAGGGATTAGAGATCAGCACGGTAGGAAAGCGTGTTAACAAGCGATCACAGCCACCTATAAGCTGCCTCACAGCAGCTCAAGCGTCATCTAACAGGGAGTTAGAGGGAGGTGGGAATTTACCCCCACGTCGCTCTCCCTTCAAGGGAGGGAAGCTTTGCAGCCTGACTTTGAGGCAGAGCACGCCGAAGCTATCTCCCTGTCATCGCCAACTCCTGACCTCGCTAAGCACAGTGGCTCACACCCTCCCTAAGGCGAACGTAGAGGCTTCACCGTTCTTACCCTAGATCAAATTCAGGATGTCTCAAACTCGCCCTAAGTAAAGTGATCTACAAGTAGGACAATGCCTAGTATAATAAGATAAATGCCTACCAGATAGTTGAGGATTTTAGGGAAGATCATTACTACAACGCCAAAGATGAGGGCAAGTATTCCCGCTATAAGACCTGTCACAGGCATGAATTGCCACCTCCTTGAATTAGTATGAACAATGATAACAAAGCAATGGGCTCACGTGAATAGGCAACGTAGGCTTTTAGCCCGGATTTCTAATAATAAGCACAGCACCGAGGCCACCAAAGCCAAGAGAATTGGAAAAAGCCATTTCCCAGAGGTTATTATCCCCTGAACTTCCTGAAGAGAAGGGTAGCATTGAATCCACCAAACCCGAAGGAATTGGAAATTGCTGTGCTTACCTCTCCTTTTCTGGCTACATTAGGGACATAGTCCAAATCGCATTCAGGGTCTGGAGTATCATAGTTTATTGTGGGTGGGATTATGCCATCCCTCATGGAAAGAACAGTGAAAATGGCTTCAGCTGCGCCTGCCGCCGCCAACAAATGACCCATCATGGATTTGTTGGAGCTTACGGGCACCTTTCTACTTCGTTCACCTAAAACAGCCTTTATGGCTTTAGTCTCAGCCGAATCGTTGAGGATGGTGGATGTTCCGTGAGCATTGACGTAGTCAACCTCATCTGGGGGAATACCAGCATCATCCAAGGCTAACTTGATACACTTTGCCTGATTTTCCCAATCAGGCTCGGTTACGTGAAAGCCATCAACGTTGGAGCCATAGCCGACAATCTCAGCATAGATTCTAGCCCCTCTTCTTTCAGCCAATCCCAGTTCCTCCAGGATAAGGATTGCGGCACCTTCCCCAAGCACAAAGCCATCGCGGTCTTTTTCAAAGGGTCGGCTGGCTTTTTCCGGCTCATCATTTCTCCGAGATATAGCTCTCATCCTGTCAAGCCCAGCGATGCCTACACGGAGAATATAGGCGTCGCTTCCTCCGGCAATCATAGCATCCGCCTGACCATGTTGAATAAGCCTGAAAGCGTCACCGATAGAATCACTCCCGGTAGCACAAGCGGTAACCACGCACTTGCTTGGCCCCTTGGCGCCAAAAACCATGGAGATCTCCCCCGCTGCCATGTTGGCTATGAATCCGGTAAGGAGGAAAGGGGAAACACTACTTGGCCCCTCTTGCTGAAGAGCAGCGAGGTTTTTTTCATAAGTGAGCAAGCCACCAGCACATGAGCCTACTTCCACCCCCACCCTACTAGCGTCAGCACTGTCTATAGTCAATGAGGCATCATCCAGCGCCATGCCGGTAGCTGCCAGGGCATAGTGAATGAAGGGGTCTGTCCTTCGAATCCTTTTCTTGTCCAGGAAATCCTCAGGGTGGAAGTCCTTCAGCTCGGCAGCAATCTGCGTCTTGAAACCCGAAGCATCAAACTTGGTGATTCTGGCTACGCCTGATTTTCCCTGGCACAGTGCCCGCCACGATTGCTCAACTCCCACAGCCAAGGGAGTAACGGCGCCAACCCCGGTGACTACCACCCTTCTTTTAGTCACGTCGCTCATTGTTTACTACGCCACCTTCCCTCTGCGTCTTTTCGCGAACCTGTAGGTCCATGTCCTCAACTATGACATCCATCAACGTTCCTTTGCTACGAGCATAGTCCAGTATATCGTCGGGATTCAGAGTATGCACATGCACCCTTATGAGGCTCTCGTCGCCAACCACCAGGGGGCATTCACCACATGCCGCCACGGTGTCTCGTATTTCTTCAAAGGGCAGGCTCCTGCCCTCCAACATGAACTGGACATCAAATCCATAGACCCTTTCCTTTTTCTTGCCACGGCGCGCCCGAGGTGAGGACTTCCTGGCGAGACGGTGAGCGGGCTTTCTACAGATAGAATTCTTCATGCCTTCAAAAACATAGTACAGACCTTTGGCTCCGGCATCCACCACTCCAGCCTCTTTGAGCACAGGAAGCATCTCTGGCGTTCTCTCCACCGTCTTCTTTGCTCGTGACACCACAGACATCATGGTATGGGCAAAACCGACACGCCTTTCGGCTGTCCTGGAGGCTGCTTCAGAGGCTTCCCTGATGACGGTAAGTATGGTTCCCTCCACAGGATTGGCAACAACCTTATATGCTTCTTCCGAGGCGATATGAAGAGCGTGAGCGAAATCAGGCGAGGAAAAAGCCTTTCTGTCTCCTATCCCCTTGGAAATGCCTCTCAGTATTTGCGAGAGGATAACGCCTGAGTTACCTCTCGCCCCCATCAAAGCTCCTCTGGCTGCGGAAGCGGAGATAGCAGCCGCAGAGGTATCCTCCGACTTGTTCATCGCCTCAACTGCTGACTCCATGGTCAAAAACATGTTTATGCCGGTATCACCGTCGGGGACGGGGAAGACATTCAGAGCGTTGACTTCATCAATATGCTCCTCCAATTTGGCTTTAGCTGCTTCTAGCGCCCTCTTTAAACCCGGTCCATCCAGCTCCATTTCCATTACTGGCATGGAACACCTCCTGGCTTACTCATTGTAGAAAGCAACCCCCAAGGATTCGGGGCTTACATGAATTGCGATTACAGGAGAGGCCTCTCCTATCCAGAGCTCAGCACAGTTGTATTCAGATGCTATCTCTTTCTTGAATTCCTCAGCGTCTTCCCTTGCCGCGGCGTGAAAGAGCGCGGCATGGAGTGGTGTGTCTTTTCTCGCCTTCTCCTTCAGCAGCTCCCTGAGACGGCGGCGTGCCTCCTCCCTGGTGGGGTATTTCTCAAGTGGTGTAATCTTCCCTTCCTTGGTAGTGATAATATGACTATCTTCCCTTCGGTCTATCTCTGATTCAGCAATACGCCCAAGCCGTAGGAAATAGCTTATCGAGCCTACGTTAAAGAAGAGATTCATCTTGGGGATAACGCTTTGGGCTGCCTTGACTACCTCTTCCAGGCTAGCACCAGCGTCCGCAGCTTGAGCAGCGGCGGTGGCTACCAGCCCCAAAGACGTAACCACGGAATTGGAATCGACAACCTCGATGGGGAGGCCCTCAGTCATCTCTTTTGCCATTATGGCCGAGCGGTAGCCTGCCGAAGGAGTATTGGGGCTAAGGGTAATGGCAACCACACCGTCAACCTTGCCACGCAATTCCTCAAATAGCTTGAGGAACTCCCCTTGGACTGCGCCATCGGTAGTGGGCCAGGTCTCTGCTGTCTTTAGCCGACTATAAAATTCCTCTGGCCCGATGTCTATCCAATCGGCGTACTCCTTCTTGTCCCACATCAAATGTAAGGGGACAACGCGAAGGTGATAAGCCTCCGCGACTTCTTTGGTAATAGCAGAGCTACTATCAACAATCACTGCAACTGTCATAACACACCTCCCAGATCATGTTTTTCATTGACAATATTCAGCAAGCTCCTCTTCTGTCACTCTCACACCACTCACATTCTCCTGGACTCCGATCTCCATCCCTTCATAGCCCAGGTCAATTCTGGCATGCAACTCTCTGGCTAGCTCGGCAGCCTCCTCCCTGATTTCAGTCTCCAAGGGTGGAGCCATATGAACCAGGATAACATGAGGAAGATAACCCTTCTGCTGGCGAAACTCAACTAGCTCTGGCTTCACCAGTGCTGGAGTCATATGACCTGCCCTGGGCGCCTGGGCGCTCCACTCATTCGATGCCCTGTAATCGAGGATGAGCAACTGTGGATGAATGTATTCCCAATTTGAAGATAGCCCCGGTCCCGTATCCCCGCTGTAAAATATGCTCTTGCCATCCTCAGAGCTAACTTGATAGCCCACGGCAGGAACACTGTGATGGACAGGAAAGGCGAGAACAGCATAACCATCAATAGCATGCGGTTTGTATGTCTCTAAGGCATGGAATCGAAGCGCTGGTTTCTCAAGTGAGGGGATTCTGGTGAAGTCGGGATGAATGACACCGTTGAAAACATGAGTTAAGAGAGCATCAATGGTATCCTTGGTGGCATAGACCTCTACGGTAGCGCGAATAAGAAGGAAATGCATAGAGAGGCTAGCCAGTCCCATAATGTGGTCTACATGTGAATGGGTTAGCAGAACAGCCTTTATCTTCTCCTGTGCAGCTAGAGATAAGCTCGAGGCCAGGGCGCCGCTGTCCAGCGCTAGCACTCCGTCAACTAGTATTGACATGAACCTGGTTCTCTCCGACTCCAGTCCGTGTGCCCCTAGAATCCTAACCTTCAGTTTTTACCTTCCCTAGCTCTAGCTTTAGTTCCTCCACCAAATTCGATTCAACCGCCAACTTCGCCATTTGTATAGCGCTGGCCAGCTGTGGAGCATGTGACCGACCATGCCCGATCACCACCACGCCATCTACTCCATAAATTGGAGCCCCTTCCTCACCAGCGTGAGTCCAGGCAAATAGACTACTGGCGACAATCTCTATTTCCTCCTCAGGAAGTCGCTTATCCAGAGCAGTCTTCACTCGCTCAACGACAGCTTCACCCAAACCCTCACAGAACTTTAGCAGGATGTTCCCGGTGAATCCATCGCAAACGATGACATTTGCCCTGCCAAAAGGAATGTCATTTCCCTCTATGTTACCAATGAAGTTAAGGTGACTTTGCCTAAATAACTGATAAGCTTTCTTTACCAGGAGGTTTCCCTTTCCTTCCTCGCTACCATTGCTGAGCAAGGCTACTGTGGGGTTATCGATGCCCAATATCCTCCGGGCGGCAACAGAGCCTATGACAGCAAAGTTCAACAGGTCTCGTGGCTTGCAATCAGCGTTTGGTCCCATATCAAAAACCACACTACGTGGGGCAAATCTGCAAAGAAGACCACCGGCGCTAGGGCGTTTGACACCTTCCAGCTTTCCCAGGATTTCAATTGCGGCCACCATAACTGCGCCGGTATAACCGATACTGACCACAGCATCAGCTTCACCGCTTTTCACCAGCCGGGTGGCAACTAGAATGGAGGCGTCGGGCTTCTCACGCATTGCAGCTACAGGGGACTCGCCCTCCTCAATAACCTCGCTAGCATTGACCACATGAATGGGGACGCCAGCGATATCATATTTCTCCAGCTCTCGATGGATAGCATCCTCAGGGCCCACCAGTATGATCTCAATCCCATCGCTGCTGGCTGCCCCAATTGCCCCCTTTACTATTTCCTCGGGGGCGTAATCACCACCCATGGCGTCTACTGCTATCCTCACTCGTCCCATTTCTAATACTCGCTTTGTCTAATACTCACCGTGAGCCCAGAAGCTCAGTGGTACTATTACTACCCCCCCCCAAGCCAGCACAAGCAGCCAATGAAAGCTGGGGTGTTAACCTTGGCTTTTTGAACTGATGTATTCAACTGCGTCCTGAACAGTGATTAGTTTTTCCGCATCCTCATCGGGGATCTCGATTCCGAAGGTATCCTCAACAGCAGCAATCAGCTCAACAAAGTCCAGGCTATCGGCAGCCAAGTCATCCACAAAAGACGCCCCCGGAACTACGCCTGCTTCATCAACTTCCAATAGCTCCACGATCAGCTTCTTTAACCGCTCAAACGTGTCTTTCTCGCTCATTCTTCCCTCGCTCGCTTTTTTCTCGATGCTAGAATATGGTCTTCCGCCTTGCTCAATGCCCCTCGCGTGACGCGATTCTGGCTGAATTATCATCCAATGGAAACCTTTGGGGGACTCTCGAATAAGTCAGCCTTTGACAACAGAAAGCACACAATCCTTCAACCGACTATCCAGAAACGGCCCACGGTGGACGCTTCGTACCGCAACTCACTGGCCGTTCTCCCCAGCACCTGTTCAGGTATCGATGGCCATCGCAAGACTTGGCAAATTAACCACACTATACTACCCCTGTCAATATATCGTAACACGATATATAGGCTCATGTAAGCTCCAATGTGATAAAATGCGCCGATATGAGGATCGTATTCCATGAGAAATATAAGCTGGCATATTCCCATGACCCAGCAGCTAAGGCAGGGAGAATTGAAAACATTGTCGAGGCACTAAAAGATTATGAGTTTGTCACGCCTGAGCCTGCTGCCGAGGAGGACCTACTCCTGGTTCACAGCCAGCCTTTAATAGATTCGGTAAAAAGCAACGAGCTTGTTTTCGAAATAGCCAGCCTGGCCGCTGGAGGAGCCGTAGCCACCAGCGAGATTGCTTTGAACGAACCCGCTTTCGGTCTCATAAGGCCGCCAGGACACCATGCTGGTAGGGACTTCAATGGAGGCTTCTGCTTCTTCAACAATATGGCTATCGCGGTGCAAAAGCTAATCCAGGCGAAAAAGATAAATAAGGCTTTGATAGTCGATATTGACCTTCATTACGGCAACGGCACCCACGATATCCTGGGTAGCAGGGAGGATGTCATTTTCTTGAACATGGAGTGTCGGCAACCACAAGAATACCTGGCACAGTTGGAAGAAAGCCTGGCCACCAGCAAAAACTACGACATCGTTGGCGTCAGCGCTGGATTTGATACCTATGAGAAGGACTGGGGAAAAAGCCTGAGAACGGAGGATTATGAGACTATAGGCAACATCATAAGAGAAGCGGCGAAATCTTGCCGAGGCAGGAGATTTGCGTTACTCGAAGGTGGATACTATGTTGCCGATCTGGGCAGGAACGTAAGGTCCTTCCTGGAGGGCTTGGAATAGGCCAGGACAAATCACAGTCAGATGTGTAATCCATCACACAGGCGCTTCATTTTCAAACCAGCGAAGTCGTCCTGTCACTGCAAGTCCTTCCCTTGTGGTCATCTCTGAGCACAGCGAGATAATCAAGTTGTTCTTACAACACAGCCTAGATGTCAAATCTCATGCCGGTGTGCAAAGGCGAGAATCTCTCTCCTAGGGCAAGGTAAAGCTCAACCTGTGCCCTGAATCCCGTGCAATGGCCGGCACATATCCACTTCGGGTTCAACTTAGAAAGCTCCTCAACCGTCCTTTTTATTCGAGAATCAGGGGCGTCAACAAGGTGCAAACCACCAACCACGCCTTCTATTTGGTCGCAGCCAGTCAATTCTATAGCCTGTTTCACAATATTGACGATTCCGGCATGGCAGCAACCGGTGATAATTACTAAGCCCTTTCGCTCAACACTTGCTATGACAGAAACATCATCGAGCATCTGGTCATCTGCGACCCTTCGATTCTCTATCGTTTTTAGTTCCATCCCAACTTCTTCAAACTCCGTCTGCCTTTTTACCTCCCCCGTTGTCATGATCCCAGGCATTATCTCAACGTTGTCTTTGGTCAGGAAAAGCCTACCACCAGCTTTCTCTATTTCCTCTCTGGAATCACTTTGCACAACGCCTACGTGCCTGAGACTGGGCTCAATGACAAAGTGCGTACGGAAGATATCCGAATGAGCCATTACCGGGACATCCCTTTTCCCGATTTCTTTGAGCATAGCCGCTATTCCCTGCGTATGGTCATAGTGGCAATGAGTGAGAACAATAGCATCAATAGCCAATGGAGAAATATTCATCATCCTCATATTGCTAAGAAGAGCAGGCGAATTCTGGCCGACGTCTACAAGGACTCTTCTAGTATTCTCACCTCTCCTCCCCTCAAGGAGAAAGGAGAGCCCGTGCTGACCCAAATATGGACTCTCGTAAAGGACTGAGTCCTCCGCCAGGACTGTGATTTTCAGATTATCTAACTCGCCGCCAGTTTTTCCCATAATATGCTCCCTCGGAGAGAATCCCAACTGATAAAGGAGAGTGCTACCACAATGTACACTGTGGTAGCACTCCATGAATAGCAATCAAGAAATAACTGCTACTATTCCTCCATGCTCCAGGTGATTACCTCTATTTCAGCGTTCGCATAGCCGGTTGGAGTCGTGGGGTCCTTCACCACGTTCCAAATCTCGAAGGCACCAGCGGTACGATCACCTAGCTCATTAAAAGCGATGGGCCCGGTAGCACCGTCGAATTCCAGCCCGGTCAGGGCAACCCTTATAGCTTCACCGTCGTAGACACCGGCTGCCTCTATTGCCTTTGCAGCCGCCCACACCGCGTCATACATAGTATCACAATAGACCTGAGGGGCTTCCCCGTATTTGTCTTGGTACGCCGCTGCGAAATGCTCGTACACGTCCCCTGCGCCCACAGTTCTGGTGCCAGCAACAATGGCCTTTTCCATGAACTCACCAGACTTCGGGTCCTCGAAAAGCCCCGAGCCGTAGTTCCCATCACAGCCCAACCAGGCCATTCCATCCAAACCCAAATCTGAAGCTTGCTTGAAGACTATGATGCCATCATCACAGTAGGAAGAGACAAAAACGGCATCTGGGTTAGCATCCTTAATTTGCTGCAGCTCAGTGCGATAGTCCAGTGCAGCTTCGGCATAGTGTATTGATACCACATGTTCCCCCTCCCATCCTACCGCGTCAAGCCGGTCAACAATCGCTGTTTCTAGACCTTTGCCATAAGTATTATCCAACACTATGGTGGCCAGCTTGTTGTAGCCTTTATCCACAATAACGTCAGCTAACACCAGACCCTGAGCATCATCCCGCAGGCATGTGCGGAAGAACCATTCTGTCCCCTCCATCTCGGAAAGCGGAATCCCTGTAGCCGATGGCGTTATCAACGGCACCTTCTGTCCCATCACGTATGGAATTGAAAGCAAAGAAGCTCCCGTAATCATGGGGCCAGCGATTACTTGCACCCCATTTATCTCAACCATCTTCTTGATCCCATCGAAGCCCGTGGCCGCGTCCGTGTTACCGTCCTCCTCCACCAACTCCACCTGTTTTCCCAACACCCCACCCGCAGCATTGATCTCATCAACCGCCAGCCTGGCACCATCCAG